>Ga0265301_10002215_pt1 | contig 23044 bp, 14 predicted proteins | sample AusTroGonzalo_MG_2_FD_193488 | JGI IMG/M metagenome (GOLD analysis project Ga0265301, IMG submission 193488) | Bovine rumen microbial communities from tropical cattle in Woodstock, Queensland, Australia - Gonzalo_04 | ecosystem: Host-associated > Mammals > Digestive system > Stomach > Rumen ... | reverse complement strand
CATCATATGCAATTAAACGTGGACACACGGTTGCAATTATTGATATGGGTGATACACCGGCCCGAAAAGTCGCAGCATCCGGCGGCGGGCGGTGTAATTTTACCAACATTGCGGCAAATTATGAACGATATTTCGGTAACAATAAAAGTTTTGTACGTGGGGCACTGGCGCGATTTTCGCCGAACAATATGATTGAATGGATGCATGCACACAAATTGGACATTGTTGAAAAATTACCCGGACAATATTTCTGTGCCAATGGCGCAAATGCCGTTGTACATGCGTTGATTTCCGATGTACGGGATGCCGACATTTTTACAAAAACAACTGTCATTGATGTGAACAAAAACACAACAGATTTTATAATAGAAACAACCGGTGGCGAATTTATGGGCAAAAAAGTAATCATCGCAACCGGCGGTACTTCTTTTGAAACGTTGGGTGTTTCGGATATTGGACACAAAATCGCAAAGAAATTTGGACATAAAATAGTTCCCGTCCGACCTGCTCTGTGTGCAATCGCAACAACGGCTTTTTCAAGCGAATTAATGGGCATATCATTGCCGGTATCTATCAAAGTCGAACATGAAACGATTCGCGATGATATGTTATTCACGCATTTTGGAATTGGCGGTCCGGCGGTGTATCGCGCCACTGTTCGCGATATAAAATCCGGGATAATTATAAATCTTTGCCCGAACGACGATATTTATGAATACCTGAAACACTCAAAACATACAGACGGTCGAAGAACTGTCGCCGCCATATTAGCAAAAAAGCTGCCCGTACGCGTTGCAAAATGGATTTGCGGTAACGTTGATAATCGCATTGCGGATTTGCGCGATAGCGACCTTAAAAACATCGCAGACAGCATTAATCATTTCATGATACCATCATCAGATATAAAATATCACAACCTGACATCGGCCGAAGTCGTCCGTGGCGGTGTCGATACATCCGATGTTTCGTCTAAAACGATGGAATCGTCACTATGCCCAGGATTGTATTTTGTTGGTGAAGTTTTGGACATTGCTGGTGATCTGGGAGGCTTTAACCTGCAATGGGCATGGGCCAGTGGATTCACCGCCGGCAACGCAGTATAAGCGACAACCAACATATCGCACATACAATTTTATCGTTTTTCAATAACACAATCCGGTAATTATTCTTCGACCAAGACCGCGGCGGTGCCATCCTGGACCACTATATCGGGATCGTCGGCATACGTTTTTTCGCCGGTCCAAACATAGTAATCATACTGCTTACCGGGTTGACCATCAATCTGAATCACATGGTGCGCCGTTTCCAGTTTCAAATCGTTACCTTTTGGCATTGAATATTCGACACGATTAACGCCACCACAGTCGATACAATCCACAACAGGCTGTTCATCAACCGGTGCATCATTTGACCGACAACCAGCGACGGCGATTGCGGCAATCAATAAAAATAAAATATTTCTTTTCATGCCACATATTATATCACAAAAAAATGCTACATACAAAATATTTTATTCCATATCGGCGATTTGTGTTTGAACCCAGCGGGTTAATTTACGGCCCACGCCCCCACCCCAGTTTGACCAACCGTCCATATCAACAATACAACCACTGCAAAGTGCCGCAACATCCTTGAAAGACTGCCCTTTGCCGCCACCACTGTGTGTGACGAACGGAATCACATGTTTGTCGGTCAAATTATACTGTGCTAAAAATGCCTTGACTGGTTGTGAGATATGATTTGCCCAAACTGGCGACCCCAAGAATATGATATCATAGTTTTCCGGATTGACGTCGGCGGCAACAAGTGGCGGCAAGTAGTTTTCTTCTATTTCGCGTTCCAATTCTGCGCGACGTTCTTTGGAATCAGACGGATACGATTTTGCGACCTGAATTTTATAAAGTTCGCCACCGGATGCATCCGCGATTGCCCGTGCGACATTTTCTGTCTTGCCGGTCAGTGAATAATATGCAACCAAAATTTTTGGTGTTGCAGCAGACGCATAGCCGCACACGAACATTGGTGCGATTACCAAGAAAACTTTTATGATTTTCATATTTTCCCCCTTTTTTATAAAATTATTATTCGGGAACACACCAAACACAACAGGAAGGAAAACATAAAAAACCGCCATTCTAACACTTGACAAACACACTGTTTGTGTTACGGTTTTACACAAAGAGGTGCAACATGAGTCAAAAATACACCAAACAAGAAATAACCGCAATGGCAGACAGATGTTTTCGACGTTGTTGGCATTGTAACAGATATGAACCCTGTGGTGGTACCGGTAATACTGGTTCTTATTTGTTCGGGTATGCCAGCGGCGGCTGCTATGAAGCACACGATTTGCCATGGGAACATGGTCATTGGTGTCCTTTTTGGGGCAACAAACATCATCCAGACGCATCTATTTTGCAGGGGTTAACATGGGATAATGTCGCCCAGTTTGAAGCCCCACGACAAATATATGAACCGTACGATTTGCGTAACAAGATATTAAATGCTAATCCACATATTGCCCAAATGGTCCAATATTGCGATAACAGTAATGAATCCCGTGATCAATATTTTAATAAATCTGAAAATCATGCGCTTTTTCATTTTGATAAATTTGATGTTTATTGCGAAACACTGCGCAGATATCGTTTTTCACATGTTGACAGCCGGGCACTATATCCCGGTGCAAACGAATGGTTGCGCCCAATGATGTTGTGTTACGACAGAACGACATATAAAGTGTTGGCCAGTTGCGTTGATGGTGGCGACGGTATTCAAATATCTTTTGCTTGCAGTCCAGGTGAAAATTATCGCATAAACAGCAATATTTTCTTATTCGATGTTACAAAGAAAGAAATTTTGGCTGAATTCAAAAACATAAATGATATTATCGCAACATATCGCATGCCAATTGGACACATTATGTAGTCCCGCCAGTTAAAATCAAAAACACCCCATGCGGGGTATTGTCGCTCTGGTGCATCCCTACGGGATTCCCTCGCTCGGCACATCTGTGCCGGCTGCGGGCAAACCGTAACGATTTCGCTGCGTTTCACTTGCAAAATCTACTTGTTTTCGAACCCGGCAACTACGTTGCGAATGTTTCAAATCTGCCCCCGAATCCGCCACAAATTAACCCGCCACAAGGGCGGGTGAATTTATGGCGGAGACGAAGGGATTCGAACCCTTGATACCCTTGCGAGTATACTACATTTCCAATGTAGCGCACTAGACCAACTATGCGACGTCTCCGGATACTTTTGGGTGTTGGATTATTCTGCGTCGGATTCCGGCGAATCAACCGCGACATCGTCCGCAACATCTTCACCCGCATCCATCGTTTCATCAACCAGTGTATTTTCCAATTCCGCATCAATTTCGCGCAACATCGGATCTTCGGTACCGACCTCCAGTGTTTCTTCGCTGGCCTCGGCAATTGGTGCTTCCTTGTACGATTGAATAAATTCATGACGAACATTTTGGACATCTAATTTGCCACTGGCTATTTCGCGCAATGCGACAACCGTTGGTTTATCGTCCGCCTTGTCCACAACCGGTTCCGCACCACCGTTCAAATCGCGCACGCGCTGCGATGCCAGCATCCCCAGTTCATAGCGGCTTTCCACATATGGCAAAGTGTCTGAATTAGTTGTTCTAGCCATAATTAAATCCTTTGTTGAAATCGTTTTTAGCTAGGCTATAATGCCCCATGGATGGCAAAAATGCAAGCAGAAAATAATAAAAATAATATTAAAACGGTTACTTTTGGTTGTAGGCTTAATTCGATTGAGTCCGAAAAGATTGCCGAAATGTTGGCGCCCGCGATGCCACGCGCGATTGTTGTGAATACTTGTGCCGTCACCGGCGAAGCCGAACGCCAATCCGCACAATATGTTCGACGGGTTGCACGCGAAAATCCGGGGTGCCCTATTCTGATTACCGGATGTGCCGCGACACATGATGCAACCGTGTTTGCAAAAATACCAAACGCACGCGTGATTCCGAACGACCAAAAGATGAATCGCGATGCATATGTTCGTGCGATTACGGACTTTGATTTTAACACACCCGCCGAAATTCGTGTTACCAACCCCGATGTCCCGATGTCCAAGCAATTTGTTCAGATTCAAAACGGTTGTAACCACGATTGCACATATTGCATAACGCGTTTACTGCGCGGACCGTCGGTATCACACGAATATGCCGATATTTTAACGGATGTGCGTGCCGCAATTGCGAACGGATATTCTGAAATCGTTCTGACCGGCGTGGACAGCGCATCGTATCATAAAATTTATGATGGCAAACCGTTTTTACTTTCCGATTTGTGCCGCAAATTGTTGGCGGACGAACCGGGAATAAAGCGGCTGCGGCTATCATCAATTGACCCCGCGTCGCCCGAAATTTATAAAATTATCAATTTGATTCATGAAAATCCGCGAATGATGCCGCACTTGCACCTGTCTATGCAGTCCGGTTCGGACGCAATTTTGCGCGCGATGCGTCGTCGGCACACCGCCGCGACCGTTCGTGATATTGTTGCACGTGCCACCGGCATTACATTCAGTTGGGATATCATTTGTGGATTTCCCGGCGAAGACGACAAATTGTTCAACGAAACGATGGATTTAATAGCCGACACAAAACCGATACGGATTCATGCGTTTCCTTTTTCGCCCCGCCCCGGCACACCGGCGGCAACGATGCCCGACCAAGTCCAAAAATCGGTCGCTAAACAGCGTGTAAAACGCGTTACAGACGCGGCAACACACAACCGTAAAGAATTTATGACCGCGCATTTGGGACAAAAAACATCTGTTTTAGTCGAAAATGACAATACTGGTCGCACCCCACACGATATTGGTGTTAAAATTTTGGGTAATCCGATTCAAAATCGTACCATTTGCGATTGTAAAATCGTCGGTATTGATGGGGATTATTTATTAGTGTGCAGGGTTTAGAGTGAAAGTTCGGCCTTGTTGACGTGGTACAAACAAAAAAAACGCGTATAATCAATACAAAGAAAAATATTAAAAAAGACCGGTTTTTTGTGCTTGACCGGTTATTTCAAATTGTTCTACACTTTCATTAAGCCAAGGGTATTTTGGCGATATTTTAGGAAAGGATATCGGGGGGAAAAGTGACAGTAATCCGCGATTTTTGGCGATGTTTGTCACGCATGGTCGTTGCATGCGTTGCGGTGTTTTTGTTCACAAACGCCGCATTCGCGGCATGTTCCAGTGACCAAATTGATGTATTGGGCGATGGCACCCAATGTGAAACGGCAAAGTTCAGTGCCACAACGACATCTGATGTAAAAGTCTTGTTGTTTTCCATAAAGGCTGCGGGCGTATTTTATGTTGATTGTGGTGATGGTGGTACACTATCAAATTATCTTGCATATGCTGGATATAATGACGTTTCTGGTCAAACAATTGATCGTACCGGTAACACAGGGTCTTCGGGGGCAATATATCAGTGCAGATGGTCGTCTGCGGGTACACATACGGTTAGATTTGGTGGTACCGCAACAGGGTATCCAACCAGCACGAGCCAAGCAGCGATTTCATTTTATGACAGCTATTATCAAACTCAGCCAAAAATCACATCTGTATCTGGGTCGTTGGGCGCACTATTTCCGCAGTCAGGAACAAGTTATGGACAATATCCGACATTTTATAGAACATTTTATAACGCAACCAGTTTAACAGGTATTCCATCAACATTATTCAGTGGGTTAACTGGTGGCGGTTCAATGTTTAGTGGTACCTTTCAGGATTGTACGAGTCTGGCCAGTATACCGACCGGATTATTTGACGGTATTACAACCGGGGCAGTCGGAATGTTTCAAAGCACTTTTGCCGGTTGTACGTCACTGGCCAATATACCGACTGGGTTATTCAGCAGTATTACGACCGGAGCAGACGGAATGTTTCAAAGCACTTTTGACGGTTGTACGTCAATGACCAGTATGCCAGCGAGATTGTTCAGCGGTATTGCCACTGGGAAGTATGATATGTTCAATAGCACGTTTGCTGGTTGTACCAATCTGGGTGGGTATATTCCGCCGACAACATTTGCGGGGCTGATTGCCAACGGTTCGCCTCGTCAAGGGGAGATGTGGCGCGACACTTTTGAAGATACAAACCTGTTGACATCATGTCCCGCCGGATTGGGGCAATATGTCACAAGGTACGAAGATTTATGGGACGGCAAAGTTTCGTGTGAACCGTGTGCGGCGGGGACTTACAAGGCCTCATCGGGTAATACAGCGTGTTCAACCCCGAACGATGGGTATTATGTTGCAACCACATCTGCAACAAGCCAAACACAATGTCCGGCGGGCTATCGCAGTGGTTCGGACGGCGGTCGTGATGAAATTACCGATTGCTATGTGACCGTAAATGCAACGTGTACACAGAATGCCTGTTCCAACCCCGACACAACCGGATGCGCATCCGTAACATGTGGAACTTGTTCATGCACCGGAACATACAAACAATATGTAAATGCGGCGGGCACCGGCAATGGCACTGTGTCCGGTTCCACCACCGACAGTTGTACTAAATCGGTCGCATCATTAACTGCGAAAACAAATTACTATGCCAATGGCACAACATCATGTCCAGCGTGTACTAATAAACCAAGCAATAGTTCATACACCGCCGGCGGCACAACCAGTTCGTGTCCGTGGGCATGCGACGGTGGGTATTATAGCGCGAACGGAACATCGTGTACCGCGGTTGAAACGGGCTATTATTCCCCGGCGGGCAGCAACACCCGCACAGCGTGTACAAACACAAAACCGGAACACAGTTCGTACAGCGGTTCCGGCGGTGCAACTAATTCATGCCCTTGGGCGTGTGATGGTGGGTATTACAGCGCGAACGGAACATCGTGTACGGCGGTTGAAACGGGATATTATTCACCCGCTGGCGATAACACCCGCACAGCGTGCACAAATACTAAACCGGCAAACAGTACTTACAGCGGCAGTGGCGGCGGAACGAATTCTTGTCCATGGTCTTGTGATTCGGGGTATGTCAATACCAGTACCGCATGTGAAACGGCAAAGTTCAGCATTACAACGACCAATTTGGCGTCTAACAATTCGTATTTTGATATGAGTATTTCTGCGGCCGGTACGTTCTATATTGATTGCGGCGACGGCGGAACTCTTATGGTATTAACCGGTTCGCCATCATATTATCTGGAGGTTGCAAATAATACATTTACGCGTGCAAGCGCATCTGTAATCAACAGTTACAGGTGTTCATATTCTACGTCTGGTGTAAAAACCATTAAATTCGGCGGTACCGCAACTGCGTATAGTACGGGAAATACTACCCCCGCAATATCGTTTTACGGAACGACAAATGGATCCCAGGGTAAAATCGCATCGATTAGCGGATCATTGAGCGCGTTGTTCCCGCAAATTGGGAACAATAATGGCGAGTTTCCACGGTTTTATTCAACATTTGCTGGTGCAACCAATCTTACAACCATTCCATCGACATTGTTTAGTGGCCTAACTGGTGGTGCCTATATGTTTTACAGTACGTTTTCTGACTCTGGCCTGACTGCGTTACCGTCCGGTTTATTCAGCAGTATTAATACCCCGGCTGACTATATGTTTTATTATACTTTTAATACTTGTTTGGCATTGGCTACTATTCCGGCAAATACATTTAGCGGTATTACCACCGGTGGCAACTCATTTCGTATGTTTTATGGTACGTTCGGCGGATGTTCTGCTTTGACCACATTACCGGATGGGCTGTTTAGCAATGTTACCACCGTAGCGTCAAGTACGCTTATGTTCGAAGATACGTTCCGGGGAACGGGTTTAACCACTATTCCGGCAACCACCTTTAGCGGTATTACCGAGGGCGCCCTGGGATTATTTTATAACACATTTGCATCTTGTTATTCTTTGACAAGTATACCGGCGGGATTATTCAGCAACATTAACTCCACCACCAGCGGTGGAACCATGTTTCACGGCACATTCCAAAGTACCGGTCTGACATCTATCCCGGCGGGATTGTTCGCCGGCATCACCGTGCCCCGTGGGGATATGTTCGAACAAACATTTTATAATTGTTCAAAATTAAGTGGTTATATACCTCCAACAACATTTGCGGGGCTTATTAACGCGGGGTCACCAGATGTCAACAACAGTATCTGGGACGGAACGTTCGATGGCACTAACCTGGCCACCAGCTGCGAATCGTATAATAAAACACAATTTGTAACCAACTATGAATCGTCGTGGGACGGCAAAGTTTCATGTGGTTGCGACATTGGTTACTATGGCGATGGCACGACCTGTACCGCTTGTACCAATAAACCCGCCAACAACAGTTCATACACCTCTTCATCACTAACGGCATCGTGTCCGTGGGCGTGTGATGGTGGGTATTACAGTGCTGATAGCACATCTTGTACCGCGGTTGAAACTGGTTACTATTCCCCGGCGGGAACAAACACACGCACCGCGTGCACAAATACTAAACCGGCAAACAGTTCGTACAGCGGTTCCGGCGGTGCAACTAATTCATGCCCTTGGGCATGCGATGGTGGGTATTACAGCACGAACGGAACATCGTGTACGGCGGTTGAAACGGGCTATTATTCCCCGGCGGGCAGCAACACACGCACCGCGTGCACAAATACTAAACCGGCAAACAGTTCGTACACTGGTTCCGGCGGTGCAACTAATTCATGCCCTTGGGCGTGCGATGGTGGGTATTACAGCACGAACGGAACATCGTGTACCGCGGTTGAAACTGGTTACTATTCCCCGGCGGGAACAAACACACGCACCGCGTGCACAAATACTAAACCGGCAAACAGTTCGTATTCTGGCTCTGGTGGTTCAACAAATTCCTGCCCATGGGCGTGTGATGGTGGGTATTACAGTGCTGATAGCACATCTTGTACGGCGGTTGAAACGGGATATTATTCCCCGGCGGGAACAAACACACGCACCGCATGTACAAATGGTCCGGCAAACAGTTCGTACAGCGGTTCCGGCGGTGCAACTAATTCATGTACCTGGGCGTGTGATTCGGGGTATATCAACATCGGCACAAGTTGCGAACCAGTAAAGTTTAGTGTGACAACAACATCCGGCACGACATCGTTGTCTTGGAAAATGGGAGCACTCAGTACATTTTATGTGGATTGTGGTAACGGTGGCACATTAACATCATCCACTTCGAGTTCTATTTCTGGTGTGACAATCTCACGTTATGGTTACTATGGTACAGATACATACACATGCACATGGGACACGGCGGGTGTGCACACGGTTCGATTCGGTGGTACCGCGACGGATTATGCCGCCAATGGGGTTAGCGCGATATCGTTTAATGCCGGGACCCAGGCAAATGTCGCATCCATTGACGGCTCGTTGGGCGCGATGTTCCCGGTTGCAAATAGAAATGCACCAATGTTTGGCTCTACATTTCAAGGATGTACGAACTTAACCCACATACCAGCGGGATTATTTAGTGGTATTAATGTATCAGCCGCAACCCATAGCGGCATAGGCGGTATGTTTAGGGAAACATTTCGCGATTCAGGACTAACGGAAATACCAACGGGATTGTTCAGCACAATCAACACATCTTCCAGCACGAATACAAGTTCTTTGTTTTACGGCACATTTTCTGGCACAAACATAGCATCGATACCATCGGGATTGTTTAGTGCGATTGACACAAGTTCCGCCACGAATACAAGTTCTATGTTTAATAGCACATTTTCCGGCACAGACATAGCATCGATACCGTCGGGATTGTTTAGCGCGATTGACACAAGTTCCGCCACGAATACAAGTTCTATGTTTAATAGCACATTTTCCGGTTGTACATCATTACAATCAATCCCGGCGGGATTGTTTAGTGCGATTGACACAAGTTCCGCCACGGATACAAGTTATATGTTTGACAGCACATTTTCCGGCACAGATATAGCATCGATACCGTCGGGATTGTTTAGTGCGATTGACACAAGCTCATCTACGAATACAAGTTATATGTTTGACAGCACATTTTCTGGTACAAGCATAACATCGATACCGTCGGATTTGTTTGATAAAGTTGAAACATCATCCACCACGGATACAAGTTATATGTTTGACAGCACATTTAACGGCTGTACATCACTAGTAACGATACCGTCGGGGCTGTTTAGTGGTGTCGCATACGCACGTCGATGGACGTTTCAAAATACGTTCAAGGACTGTACAGCATTGCAAACGATACCGTCGGGATTGTTCGACAATATTACCGCCAGTGGATATGGCCCATTTAGCGGAACGTTTAGGGGTTGTACGGCACTGGAAACGATACCATCGGGACTGTTCAGCGGTGTTACGACCGGGGATTATGCCACGTTCCAGGCAACATTCTATGGTTGTACGTCGTTGGAAACAATCCCGGGAAATTTGTTCAGCGGGGTTACGACCGGGGGACAATTTATGTTCAACAGCACGTTTGCCGGCTGTACATCGTTGGAAACAATCCCGGCGAATTTGTTCAGCAATATTGATACATCATCCACAACGGATACAAGTTATATGTTTAACGGCACATTTTCCGGTTGTACATCGTTACAATCGCTCCCAGCGGGATTGTTTAGTGCGATCGACACAAGTTCCGCCACGACCACAAGTGGTATGTTTCTCACCACGTTCAACGACTGCACATCACTTACTGGTTATATTCCACCAACCACGTTTCCGAATACCATTGTTCCGGGTTCTTCATCCGGCAGCGATATGTGGTTTCGAACATTTGCCGGTACGAATCTTGCCACGACGTGTCCGGCGGGAACGGGAGAATATAACACCGGGTTCGAAAGCCAATGGGGGTTCAGCAACAGCAACACCACAAGGAACGGCACGCATCGCGTTTCATGCGAAGCGTGTGGCACGTTACCAACAAATTCGTCCCAGATTGTTAATACATGCAATTGGGCGTGTGATGGTGGGTATTACAGTGCAAATGGTACATCTTGCACAGCGGTTGAAACGGGATATTATTCACCCGCTGGCGATAACACACGCACCGCGTGTACAAATGGTCCGACGAATAGTTCTTATTCTGGTTCCGGTGGTGCAACAAATTCATGCGATTGGACATGTGATGCGGGGTATTATTATGATAATGGCACATGTACTGCGTGTGCGGCTGGAACGTACAAGGCTGCGGCTGGTAATGCGACATCGTGCACGACCCCGGACGATGGGTATTATGTTGCGACCACCGGTGCAACGGCACAAACACAGTGTCCGGTGGGTTATCGCAGTGGTTCGGACGGTGGACGGGATGAAATTACCGATTGCTATGTAAACGCAAACGCGACATGCACGCAGAACGAATGTTCAAATCCCGACACGACCGGATGCAGTGAATATACCTGTGCGGCATCATGTTCTTGTGCCGGGACAACGACATATAAACAATATTCAAATGCTGCGGGTACCGGCAATGGTACGGCATCTGGTACAACCACGGAAAGTTGTACCAAGGCGGTTGCATCATTAACTGCGAAAACAAATTACTATGCCAATGGCACAACATCATGTCCGGCGTGTTCGTCGGTTGGTGATGGGTCATATACACTCAGTGCCGGTGGTGTGATTAACAGTAATTCATGCTATAAAAACATAACGCGCGGATGCACACAGAATACATGTTCTTGTCCGGGGAATTCTACATGTACATGCAGCAGTTGTTCCTGTGATGGCACAACATACATACAATATGCAAATGGAACGAATTTTGGTACAACAACGAACGAAACATGTAATCAGACTGTTGCAACATATACATGTGATGCGGGGTATTATTATGATAATGGTACATGTACTGCGTGTGCGGCTGGAACGTACAAGGCATCGTCGGGCAATACAGCGTGTTCGACCCCGGACGATGGGTATTATGTTGCGACCACCGGTGCAACGGCACAAACACAGTGTCCGGTGGGTTATCGCAGTGGTTCGGACGGTGGACGGGATGAAATTACCGATTGCTATGTGACCGCAAATGCGACTTGTACCCAAAACGAATGTTCCAACCCCGATACAACCGGATGCAGTGGATATACCTGTGCGGCATCATGTTCATGTGCCGGGACAACGACATATAAACAATATTCAAATGCTGCGGGTACCGGTAATGGTACGACATCTGGTACAACCACGGAAAGTTGTACCAAGGCGGTTGCATCATTAACCGCAAAAGCCAATTATTATGCCGATGGTACAACATCATGTCCGGCGTGTTCATCGGTTGGTGATGGGTCATATACACTCAGTGCCGCCGGTGTAACCGTGAACACACAGTGCTATAAGGATTGTACAACATCAACGGCAAACATTGCACATGCAACGGCAGTAAGTGGTAATGATTACTATGGCGCCGGCACGGATACATGTGTCGCAACGGAATGTGATTCCGGATATGCTGTTTCCAACGGTGCTTGTCAAATAACATCGTGTACCGGTGCGACATATATGGATTCCGATTTGAATACATGCGTTGCGTGTCCGCCGGGTTACGATGCGCACACAACCGCGGGCAAAACTTCGGTAACCGAGTGCCAAATCGCCTGTAGCGCCGGAACATATGTTGAAAACCCGGGCATGATTGGTTACACTCGTTTGGAATACCTGGAAAGTTCGGGAACCCAGTACATAGACACGGGATTTGTGCATAATTCGTCAAATATTCGTGGTGAAATCTTGGTCGGCACAACGAACGAGATAACCGCCAACGTCAACATTTTGGGTAACCAAGCGGGGTCCGGAACGTCCAAGGCTGGCTATTCCATTGGTTGGACGCCATCGTTGTTCAAATTGTGGGTGAACAAGGTCGGTAACCGTCTGAACGGTCCAACGCACGCGTTGACGGCGGGTACAACGCATTATATTGAATACAGATTGACGGATACCCAGCGTTGGTTGACCTATGACGGACAGACGGTGACGGATTTCCACACCGGTGGCATTGTGACCAATAAACCAATACATTTGTTTGATAACGGTGACCACCAAATGAACCAGAATTTCAAGGGCCGCATATATTTCATCCGCATATACGAAGATGACGTTTTGGTTCATAACTTCGTCCCGGCAAGCCGTGATACCGACGGCGCCCTGGGGATATATGATACGGTAAAAAAGCGTTTCTTTGAAAACAGCAACACTGGCACATTCTCTTATGACGACAATATTAATATGGGTTGCGTGAACGTCGGATATGGTTACTATGCGGGCGCGTCAACAACCAACTATGGCGACGCCGGCACCCGCACCGCATGCCCGTTGGGAACATATTCGAATATTGATAACGGAACATCGGCGGCGGCGTGCGTCGCGTGCACGGGCGCAACATATGCCGACACAACGGGTTCCCAAACGTGCAAGAGTTGCCCATCCGGATTCACATATAACACCACACCGGGCAAAACGTCCGCCACCCAATGTCAAATTAACTGTGCCGCCGGCAAATACGTGCCAATTTCGTACGAGCGTTTGGACTATATCGAATCCACCGGAACCCAGTATATTCCTACGGAAATAAATGTATCAACATTGGTCAATCCGGTAATGACACTTGATGTGCAATACACGGCCACGGAAAACAATAAACAAACCGGTGCGGGTACAGGGACCAAAGCGGCAAATCAGTTTGTCGTCGGAATGTCCAGCAGTCAATTCCAATGCTCTTTGGCAAACGGCAAAAACGTCGCAGCGTGGGATACAAACCGTCATACATTTGTTGCCGATGCGGCGAATGGCACATGTTCAGTTGACAACACAACCGTGAACGTGACCCCCGGTAATTTGTCGGCAATAAACAAACCGATTTACATCGGTGGTGTTGGTGGGGTTGACGCTCGTGTGGCCAAGGCGAAATATTACGGGTTTAAATTGGAAAGCAACGGAACGTTGATAATGGATTTGGTTCCGGCGCGTCGTGTTTCCGACAACACCGTTGGTATGTATGATATGGTAAGTGGCAACTTCCTGGGCGGGTATGGTGGTGTGTTTGGCGTGGGTTCTGTACTCAATTCATCGATATGCACCGATGTTGACACCGGGTACTATGCGGCGGGTGGTCCGGTGAACTATGGTTCAACACTTGCCCAGACCGCGTGTTCGAACAAACCGGAACATAGTGAATATACCGGTGGTGCATCAACAAACGCATGTCCGTTTGCATGCGATACAGGACTTGTTTTGAACAATGGTGCATGTGTTGATGAGTGTAACGGGGTAATGTACGGCGGGGAATGTCACGAAAGATGTTCTGTTGGGTCAGGATTGTTCAATGCTGGGGAATATTCATATCCGTTGTTTGCGGACAAGGCCGGTATTGCGTCACCTGTGATGGGGGTTAAATATCCCAATGGTTCGGTGTGTTACCTTTATTTTGAAGCCGACGCTGGTGAGGAACATGGATTTAAAACATTGTATAACAATTCAACGTACCATGCGATTGACCCACGATGATAATGAAATAGAAAACGCGTTATATGCAGGATTCACTGTACATAGCGCGTTTTCAAATCACTTACGACAATCCATCAAACTATAACTTTTTATTTTCTTTATCGTCCAGGCCGATGGCGCTTTTTGTTGTGTCCCATGTACGGATAAGAGCGCGACGAATTTTGCCCGAAATTGTCATCGGCAAACTGTCCACAAATTCTATAACGCGCGGACATTTATAAATCGCAGTACGCGAACGGACGTGATCCTGTAATTGGCGCACCAAAATATCCGAACCAACAAAGTATTTATTCAAAACAACGGTTGCCTTAATCGCCTGGCCACGGGCGGGGTCGGGGATTCCGGTAACGGCAACTTCCGCCACCGCGGGATGTTCCAGTAAAACACTTTCAACTTCAAATGGGCTGACGCGGTAACCAGTTGTTTTAATCAAATCGTCGTTACGACCCACAAACCAAAAATATCCGTCGCTGTCGCGATAGGCGACGTCGCCGGTATGATAATATCCATCGCGATATACGGAATTGGTTAACTTTTCATTTTTATAATATCCGCCGAACATACCGACTGGTTTTCCGTTTTTTACATTAATACATATTTCGCCAACTGTGCCGTCGGGAACGGGACGACCGCGTTCGTCCAATAACTGCACATCCCAACCCGCGGCCGGCATACCCATGGAACCCGGTTTTGGTTCAATCCACGGATTATTAAAAAGCAATATGCATGTTTCGGTTTGTCCAAATCCTTCGCGCATTTTGATACCCGTGTATTCCATAAAGCGTTCATAGACCTCGGGATTCAACGCTTCGCCGGCGACGTCGGCCTTGACCAACGCGGACAAGTCGTATTTAGACATATCGGCGTGCAACATCATTTTATACGCCGTCGGCGGTGCACAGAACGACGTTACATGATTTTCGGAAATCGCCGTTAACAAATCGTGCGCGGTGAATACGTTGCTGAAATCAAAAATGAATACTGTTGCACCGGCCAACCACTGGCCATACATTTTGCCCCATGAACATTTTGCCCAGCCCGATTCGGACAATGTGAAATGCAAATCACCGTCGTGCAGCCGTTGCCAGAATAGTGCGGTATTTATGTGCCCCAACGGATAGGCATAATTATGTGCGACCATTTTTGGCATATCGGTTGTGCCAGATGTAAAATATACAACCATCGTATCGTTATTTTCATTTGGAACGCGTTCGAACGTGGCGGGATATTTTTCAATTGCGTCGTCTATTTCCATACAGTCAATTGTTTGGATGTCGTCGCGTTCGCCGATCGCGCTTTTTATTTCGCCGACAATATGTCCGTCATCAAAAGATATAATGTGTTTGCATTCGGCGGCATTTATACGGAAACGAATATCTTCGGCCTTTAATTGATTTGTTGATGGAATTGGAATCGCGCCCAGTTTGTGCATTGCCATCATCAATACCCAATATTCCCAGCGGCGACGCATAAACAGCAACACCGTGTCCCCACGATTAATTCCGCGTGCACGTAAAAAATTCGCAACCGATCCCGACATTAATGACAGGTCGCGAAAAGTAATCTGTTTGCGTTCGCCCGAATCGTTCACCCATAAAATTGCCATTTTGTCCGGCGATTGAATTGCCAGTGCATCAACGACATCGTATGCGAAATTGAAATGTTCGGGGACATTTGGAATTGCGTTTTCCAAATAGTCAGCATAACTGTCGAACGTTTGTTTTTTCAAAAATTGCAATGCGAACATGGTTTGCCTTTTTTAGCGTTACCATATAAATATGGCACATAAATCGCGATTTACAAGTATAAAGGTGAAATAAAAAGGTTGCTTTTTTAATAAATTCGGTTCATAATCGGCGGTGTTCCAAGTTTTCGGAGTGTAGCTCAGCCTGGTAGAGCGCTACGTTCGGGACGTAGAGGTCGCTGGTTCGAACCCAGTCACTCCGACCATCCTTCGCATCTGCGATGCTTCGGGTGGCAAGCCGCATTAATACGAGAGCGCACCATGAAATATGTAAGTGATGGCCCTTTTGATACCAAGCAATTAAGTATTGATGAAACAACCACCGAAATATCGGACACGGTTGAAATTGCAAGAATTACCGCAAACAATTTGCGTGGTAATACCGCAGCGGACGTGCAAAAAGAACTGGATTTAATAATTACAAATTTGGACGCCGCCCAAGATTACCTGTCTCTTGTTCGACGCAAGGTGGATATCGCATTAAAATTTGTTCCAAACGATGTTCAGAAAAAAGAATATTTATAAAATTTTTATGCCGCCAAAAATGGCGGTTTTTAATTTATCTTTTGTTTATGGGGAGATTTTCTGATATTATTCATATGATTGGAGTGGTGTGAAATATGAATAAAAAATTTTTAGATATGGCGATTGCCGAAAGCGAAAAGTCTGTGAAACTTGGATCTTCGCCGTTTGGTGCGGTCATTGTGCGTGATGGCGTGGTTATTGCGCGTGCACATAACACCGTTGTTCCAAAAAATGATCCAACGGCGCATGCCGAAATAAACGCTATTCGTTCGGCGTGTCGAAAAATGAAGACATTTGATTTGTCCGGCTGTGATTTATACACATCGTGTGAACCATGTCCAATGTGCTTGGCTGCGTCGGTATGGGCAAATATATCGCATGTGTATTATGCCGCAGACAGAAACGACGCAGATAAAATCGGATTTCGTGACGAATGCATATTTGATAACAAATGTCGTGTTCCAGTAAGGCATATTGAAAACCCGTCCGCCGCGGATGTTATGGAAAGTTGGCATAAATTAAAATCCAGAAAAAAGTATTAGAGCAAATTTATAAACTTTTTTAGTTGTCGTATTTGCAATTGCGTTTTTATTTGCAATAATGTCATGCATGAAATTGTGGCGGCAAATTTTCCCAAATAAGAAATCACGTAATTGGTGCGTTGCGCTGGTGCTGGCTATTGTTTTGATGATTATTTACATAATGGGGATATGGTCGCCGGTGCGCACGGACACGACGTTCGTTATTAATAATGGCGACAGCGTATCGCTGGTTGCCGCATCGTTACGAAGAAATCGCATTGTCTATTCCGAATCGATTTTTAAATTTGCAATTAAACGTATGGGTGGTCGCGTTCAGCGTGGCGACTATGATATACCGCGCGGGGTCAGTATTTGGCGTGTTGCGCGAATGTTTGCAAATGGTCGTGTGGCAACCACCGATATTGTTGTGCCCGAGGGGTTAACCATAAAACAGATAAAAGTTTTGTTGGTTAATACGCCGCGCTTGACCGGTGATGTCGAATGCGCGACGGGAAACGATGCGCCGGTTTGTAATTTGCACGATGGCGATGTTTTTCCAGATACCTATCGGGTGGCCAAGGGAACGCCACGTTTGGCGGTTTTGGAATTGATGCGAAAACAAATGGAAAATATACACGACCAGTGGAACCGGGCGGGCTATATTACACCACGGCCGTTAAAGACTTGGAACGATGTTGTGACATTGGCGTCTATTGTTCAGCGCGAAACGCCACGCGAATCGGAAATGCCGACGGTGGCCAGTGTGTATATAAATCGGTTGCGCAAAAATATGCGGCTTCAGGCCGACCCAACGGTCGTTTATGCATTGACCAACGGATATGGCGATATGCGTGGGGAACCGCTGTTGCGTGGGCACCTTAAAATCGAAAGTCCATACAACACATATACGCACAACGGTTTGCCGCCGGCACCGATTGCCAATGTGGGACGTGCGGCGATTCGTGCGGTGCTGCGGCCGGCGGATACAAATTACCTGTATTTTGTAGCGGACGGGCGGGGCGGTCATATTTTTACAAAAACCTATGATGAACATATGAAACATCATGCCGACTGGCGTGAAATAAAAAAAGCGCGAAATAAAAAGTAAAAACGTGTCGGTTTGTTAAAAGTTTTAATAATTTGTCGTGTGAAGTTTTCTAACAAAAATAAAAAATGCCGCGAAAAAGCGGTCTTTTTTATCCGATTCGCAAATAATCGGAAACACAATGCGCAAATTATATCATATATGGTAATAAAATGCAAAAATCTTTAAACTTGCATATGGGGAAATATTCATAGTAAAATAGGATTAAGATCAGGAATAGGAGTTCTGGTCACAACCAAAACGAAAGGAATAAACATGAAAAAATTGGCTTTAACATCTTTGATGGCATTATTTGCGGTATCTTCTGCGAACGCTGCAACAGATTATTTTATTGGTGGTAGTGCGGGTTTTGGATTCAATGACGATCATGAAAACGCGGTATCTATTGCACCAGAATTTGGTTGGAAAGTGGATTCCAAATGGGATTTGGGTTTAATGGGCGCATATGGTTATGATCGTGATTCTTCGTACCACGCTTCGGAATATGGTATTGGTGCATTTGCACGTTATCATGCGGCCCAATTTGGTAACTTTGAATTATTGTTCAAGGGTGCTGTGATAGCGGATTTTGAACATTATAATGGTGAAACAGCTTCTTCTATTGAGGCTGGCATCATACCTATGGTCACATATAATTTGTCTGAATCGTTCACGCTGTATGCGAACTTGAACTTCTTGGGCGTATATGCTGGTTATGACTTCAAGAACAAAGACCTGGGCATTGATGATAGCTGGGAGTTTGGTGCAGGTGTTGACGCCGATAACGTGTTGAACACCAGCGACTTCCAAATCGGATTTAATTACAATTTCTAATTGTCCGAATGTCGAGATAAAAACCGCCCGGTTGGGCGGTTTTTTGTTTTGTCATCGCGAGCGCAAGCGTGGCGATCCAGTGTAATAAAGCACGCACCGTTTGTGCGACATATTTACTGGATTGCTTCACTTCGTTCGCAATGACAATACACTTTTTTATGGGTTTTTCCTTGACAATCGGGCGTTTGCGGTTATAATAGGTTCGCTTTCCACGTAATCAGGGAAAGTTAAAAAAACACAGAAAACCGGGCAATTTGACGGATTTATAAACCATGGCGTGCCATGGAAATAAGTTCGGGTACCGGTTTAACGTGTACAAAAAATGGACAAAAAACAAAGAGATTTTGAATGCCAACAGTAAATCAACTGATTCGGAAACCGCGTAAAAAGGTTGTTGTGAAATCCACGGCGCCCGATATGATGGAAAATCCGCAAAAACGTGGTGTTTGCACACGTGTGTACACAACCACGCCTAAAAAACCTAACTCGGCGCAACGTAAGGTCGCCCGTGTTAAATTGGCCAATGGTCGTGAAGTGACCGCCTATATTCCGGGCGAAGGTCACAATCTTCAGGAACACAGTGTTGTTATGATTCGCGGCGGTCGTGTAAAGGACTTGCCGGGTGTGAAATATCACATTATCCGTGGTGTCTTGGATACCAAGGGTGTTGAATCCAGAAAACAGGGCCGTTCACTGTACGGTGCCAAGGTGGCTAAATAATATAATGTAAAACAATACACGCGGGGTGACCCGTGTGAGTAATTCGGAAACGAATGAAGAAATAAAAAGGAAACAAAATGTCAAGACGTAAAGCTGCGACGAAACGTGAAATTTTACCAGATTCCAAGTACAACAATCTGGTCGTTGCAAAATGTATTAATGTTGTTATGTGGGACGGCAAGAAAGAAGTTGCCGAAAATATCGTTTATGGTGCGTTGGATAAATTGAAAAAGGTCGCCAAAGACGGTAATGAATTGGCCGCATTTTTGGAAGCGGTTGATGCCCTGAAACCAAGTGTGGAAGTCAAGGGTCGTCGTGTTGGCGGTGCAACATACCAGGTCCCAGTCGAAGTTCGTCCAGAACGTCAGCAAACATTGGCATTGCGTTGGTTGGTTATGTTCGCCCGTAAACGTGGTGAACGCAGCATGGAAGAAAGACTGTTTGGCGAAATGCGTGATGCACTGGCGGGCCAGGGCGGCGCATTTAAAAAGAAAATTGACACCCATAAAATGGCAGAGGCGAACAAGGCGTTTGCACATTTCCGTTGGTAATATAAAAGAAAGAAAACAAAAGGAAAAAATACAATGTCTGTTGGAAAAACCGCCCCATTACATATGTACCGCAATATCGGTATTATGGCGCACATTGACGCGGGGAAAACCACCACTTCGGAACGTATTTTGTTCTATACCGGTAAGACATATAAAATTGGTGAAGTGCACGATGGTGCCGCCACTATGGACTGGATGGAACAGGAACAAGAACGCGGTATTACAATTACATCCGCGGCAACCACATGTTTTTGGCGCGATCATCGTATTAACCTGATTGATACCCCGGGACACGTTGACTTTACAATGGAAGTGGAACGTTCTTTGCGCGTTTTGGACGGTGCTGTTGCGGTGTTTGAATCTGTGTCGGGTGTGCAACCACAAACCGAAACAGTTTGGCGCCAGGCCGATCGTTACAATGTTCCACGTATTTGCTTTATTAATAAAATGGATCGTATCGGTGGAAACTTCTTCCGCTGTGTTGATATGATTCGTGAACGTTTGGGTGCAAATCCGTTGGTTATCAATTTCCCAATCGGTGCAGAATCCGATTTCCGTGGCGTTGTCGACGTTGTTGAAATGAAGGGCTTGATTTGGGAAGACGAAACGGGTTCCCATCCGATTACAATCGATATTCCAGAAGATTTGAAAGCCAAGGCCGAAGAATTGCACAACAAATTGATTGAAGAAGTTGTGACACTGGACGATGAAATTATGGAAGCATACATGGAAGGCAAGGTTCCAGATATCGCGACCATTAAAAAATTAATCCGCAAGGGTACGATTGCCCAAAACTTTAACCCAATTTTGTGCGGAACCGCATTTAAGAACAAGGGTGTTCAGCCGTTATTGGACGCCATTGTTGATTACTTGCCGTCCCCGTTGGACGTTCCGGCGATTAAGGGAACTAAATTAGACCGTGAAACCGTTATCGAACGTCATCCGAATGCAAACGAACCGTTCAGTGCGTTGGCGTTTAAGGTTGCAAACGATCCGTTTGTTGGAAACCTGATGTTCATCCGTATCTATTCGGGTAAATTGGTTTCGGGTTCTTATATATACAATTCCAATCGCGACAAACGTGAACGCGTCGGTCGTATGTTGTTGATGCATTCTAATCAACGCGAAGAGATTAAGGAAGCATCGGCGGGTGATATTATTACCCTGGTTGGTATGAAAGAAACGATTACCGGTGATACGCTGTGCGATGAAGCCAATCCGATTATTTTGGAAAATATTCATATTCCAGAACCGGTTATTTCCATAGCCGTTGAACCAAAAACCAAGGCCGACGTTGAAAAGATGGCGTTGGGGCTGCAGGCATTGGCCAAGGAAGACCCGTCTTTCCGTGTGTCGGTTGACGAAGAATCTGGCCAGACCATTTTGGCGGGTGTTGGTGAATTGCACCTGGAAATCTTGGTCGATCGTTTGTCACGTGAGTTTAAGGTTGATGTTAATGTTGGTGAACCACGTATTGCATATCGCGAAACATTTACAAGACCGGTTACCGAAGAATATACACACAAGAAACAATCCGGTGGTTCGGGTCAGTACGCCCAGGTGAAAATTGAATTTGAGCCGTTGGAACCGGGCAAGGGATACGAATTTGAAAACAAGATTGTCGGTGGTGCGATTCCAAAAGAATACATCCCGGGTGTGGAAAAGGGTTTAAAGATAGCGCAACAGACTGGTGTCTTGATTGGCTATCCGACAGTGGATTTCAAAGCAACGTTGGTGGATGGTAAATATCACGAAGTTGACTCTAACGTGTTGTGCTTTGAAATAGCGGCGCGTGCATGCTTCCGCGAAGCGATGAAGAAAGCTGCGCCAAAGTTGTTGGAACCGATTATGAAACTTTCGGTCAATACACCGGAAGAATATGTCGGTGACATCATCGGTGACTTGAACAGCCGTCGTGGTCAAATCAACGGAATTGAAACACAATTCGGAAATCAGCTGATTTCTGCATTTGTGCCGTTGGCAAACCTGTTCGGATATGTCAAGACATTGCGTTCTTTGTCACAGGGGCGTGCAAATCCGTATATGGAATTGTCACACTATGCCGAAGTGCCGCAAAATGTTGCAGACGAAGTTATAAAGAAACTGACAAAATAAACAAAAAAAAGATTGTGATTTGAAATTTCTGGTTTATGATTAGGTTCAGAAATCCATAAACCGGAAATCAAGAATCAGATTAACAAAAACCAGAGCCTTAAGGAGAAAAACTATGGCAAAAGAAAAATATGTAAGAACCAAGCCGCATGTTAACATCGGTACCATTGGCCACGTTGACCACGGTAAAACGACTTTGACAGCCGCTATCGTTCACTACTATGGTGTTGGAACCGACGCACAAAAGGGCGTTGATCAAATCGATAACGCACCCGAAGAACGTGCACGTGGTATTACAATTAACACCGCACACGTTGAATATGAAACAGCCAACCGTCACTATGCACACGTTGACTGCCCGGGACACGCCGACTATGTTAAAAACATGATTACCGGTGCGGCCCAGATGGACGGTGCAATTTTGGT
>Ga0265301_10002214_pt1 | contig 23044 bp, 37 predicted proteins | sample AusTroGonzalo_MG_2_FD_193488 | JGI IMG/M metagenome (GOLD analysis project Ga0265301, IMG submission 193488) | Bovine rumen microbial communities from tropical cattle in Woodstock, Queensland, Australia - Gonzalo_04 | ecosystem: Host-associated > Mammals > Digestive system > Stomach > Rumen ... | reverse complement strand
AAACCTTGTCATGCAGAATACCAACATAAGGGTAGTCGATGACTTTCAGTACTATGACCCAACACTCGCTGATGTGTACGGACTAACTACGATGCAAGTTATCCCAAACACAGATATTGTCACAAGTGTGGACGTACAAATCAAGAAAGGTTGCGAGTTTTGCTTAACCCACGAAGTCGGGCATTGTATCAGTAATTGTAACCACAGCGTGTATTGGTGGTGTTATCGTCCTGAGTTCGTGCAGATTTGGCTTGCCGAAAGAGACAGGAGCGCATTACTTATTGGGGTAAGGGATGATATCAGAGAATATTTTGCCGAAAGCTATAATCTCTATATCAAGTTCCCACAGTTATTAAAAGTGGCTTGCCCGAGTACATACAATTACATCAAGGTAGTTCTTAAATACACCTAAAGTTTATTGGAGAAAACTATGTATACAGTAGACGATTTAATACGATTAGCCGTGATTATCATGGCAATATGGGGGTTCGTAAAGATTCTGATGGAGATTATAGAAGCAGTCAACAAGCGTCACGATAAAGAGCAGAAATGGGATGAATATGAGAAAAACCTTGCTCAAGAGCGTGACAAAATCTATGAAAAGTACGATACCAAGCTTGCTGAGATTGAAACACGGATTGCTGAGTCTATTGCTGATACGGACGCAAAGATACAAGAGACAAGGGCAGAGCTGTATATCATTACTGAGTGCATGGCTGCCGTACTGGATGGATTGAAACAGCAAGGGTGTAATGGCAAGGTCACAGAAGCCAAAAACAACCTTGAATCTTACCTGATACGGAGAGCGCACGAATGAAAAAATTTAGGGCATTGTTTGATGCAATTATAGGCATACTTATATGGGGAATCATAGGGATGGTCATTTACTACATGGCGATCCTTTTTATTTGCGGAATCGTTTACTTTGGGGGGCATTTGACGATATGAGTATATTTCTGACTGTAATTGGTGGCCTATTATGGTTCGCTTTGGTTTGGCTTATATTACGAATATTAACTGTTACGAAAGGAGAAGAAGATGAAAAATAAAACATTATCACCGTCAGCTTATACATGGGCGAAGTGGCTTTGTGTAATTGTGTTGCCTGCGCTTTCAACCTTGATCGTAGTCATCTCAAAGATATGGGGATGGGCTGAATTGGGTACGATGATTGCTCAGACTATCACGGCGGTTGCGACTTTCCTTGGTACGATACTCTGTATATCGAATTACAACTACTACAAAGGTGACAAGTCATGAATGGTATAGATATTTCTAAGTGGCAGAAGGGTATTGATCTATCCAAAGTGCCTTGCGATTTTGTCATCGTAAAGGCTACACAGGGAGTCAGCTACACTTCCCCGGAATTTAAAAATCAAATATCACAGGCTATATCCCTTGGCAAATTGGTAGGTGTATATCATTATGCCGGTGGTGGTGGAGCGATAGCAGAAGCGGAGTATTTTCTTTCTGTAGTAAAAGACTATATCGGTAAGGCTATTCTTGTATTGGATTGGGAAGGGGAACAGAATCCCAACTTTGCTAATTCAGAATATGCGAAGGCATGGCTTGAATACGTCAGGCAGAAGACCGATATTATACCTTTTATCTACATGAGTAAGTCAGTATGCAGTCAGTATCAATGGGACCCGACATATCCCTTGTGGTGCGCTCAGTATAAAAATCAGCAGCCTACAAGCTATCAGGAGAACCCTTGGACAGATACAAAAGGATTTGGTGCATGGAGTGATTGCGTGATATTACAGTATTCCTCTAAGGGCAGATTAGACGGTTACAACCATAACCTTGACTTAGATAAGGCATACATAAATGAAGCACAATGGATAGCTTACGCACAGGGAGATATAGCCCCGGCAGATACAACAATTCGACCGACACTACGCAGGGGAGATCATAACGATTATGTAAAAGCATGGCAGACATACTTAAATGCTCATGGCTATCAATGTGGAAACGCAGATGGGATATTTGGTCAGAAGACGCAGGATGCGGTTGTTAAGTACCAACAGGATCATGGTATGGAGAGCGGTTATATAGGTCCGCAGACATGGGCCACTATTGAATAAAAAGAGAGGGGAAAGAAGATGGCAGTTAAGAAAAACATAACGTCACAAGGCTATCTGGGTTCAACAAACTCAGGTGCGTCACCGTCATTAAGTGCGCTTGCCAAAAAGAGTAGTACGACTACTTCTAAGGGTTCAAACATCACAGCAAGGCGACAGTATGAAGAAGGCTATCCGGTTACGACTACATATTATAATCCTAACCTGACAGCACAGGGTTATCCTACTTCATACAATCAGGGATCACAGCCGTCAACAAGTGCCCTGGCAAATAAAAGCTCGTCCTACAGTACACCAAGCTACTCAGGAAGCTCAAGCTATTCAAGCTCGTCGAAGAAAAACTCAAGTACAAAGTCAAGCTCACCGTCATACTCTTATGATATGTTGACCGGTGAATACTACAGTACCCCTTCTTATAGCGGAAGCTACGATATGCTGACCGGTGAACCAATGGAATCATCAGGCTCAAACTTTGATGCAGCAGGGGCATACAGGAAACTTTTAGAAGCATATCAGGGCAGACAGAGTGAGTATCAGGATTACTTAAATCAGATGAACGCACTTGCACAGAACGCTTATGATCGTGGCATGGCTTCCTTGAATGACAACTACAATCAGAATTTGCAACTTCTAAGCGGTTCGTATGACACTCAGAAGTCAACACTTGCAGAGAATCTTGAGAGGGCAAAGAACCAGCTTTTAGAGTCTTTGAATAGATCGAAGAAGACCGTATCAGACGATGCGGAAAATTCACTCAGGCAGGCTTATATAAACAATATGCTTGCAAAGAGAGACATAGCACAGAGATTAAGTGCGATGGGATTAAACGGCGGTATGACTGAAACTACATTAGCAGGCTTGGCTAATCAGTACGGTAACAACCGCAACAGTATCAATAAGGCGCTTAACACCAATCTCTCTAACCTTGAGGGCAATTACAACAGCGGTCTTTCAGAGCTTGAAGGATCATATAGCAGCTCACTTGCAGATGCTTTACAGGCTTACAACAATGCTTTGGCAAATGCAAACGCTCAGAAGTATGCTCAGATTATAGAGCTTGAAAACGCTCTGGCTAACAACCAGATGAACGCTCAGTCAAATTATCAGAACTTGTTACAGAACTACAATCAGAACTACTACGACCTGTTAAGGGCAGCAATAGCTGACGAAGTAAATCTTTTATAAAAAGGGGGATAGGAAATGGATACAGGGTATTATGCACAGGCTCTTATAAATGCTTTGAGCAATCTTAGACCGGAGTATAGATCAGTGAACAGTGAATACACGGGTGGTGACGGGCAACCTTGGAGTATGAAATGGAAAGGTTTATCCGTTGGTGATAACGGAGTACAGGCAGGCTCTTATGGAAATCCCGCCGATCCCTATTACTTTGCTGACATATATGCCCGTTTAGGTGATAGGCAGGTCGTTCCTGACTTTGATAAGATGTTACATACACCTTTAGGAAACCTTGAATTATCAAGCAATCAGGAAGACTATAACTCCATAGGAGCTGACTTCTATCCTAACAACAGAACACAGGGCTACATCCAGGCACTCAAAAATCTCTTAGGACGATAAGACCAACCAACATAGACTAAGGCATAGGGTTAATTCTCTATGCCTTTTTTTTGGAGAAAAACCTATGAAATATGATAACAGCGGATTAGATAGATACAGAAAGACGATAACAGTTAAGAAGAATGAAAAGGAGAATAAGACTTACACCGGTAAGACCTTAGAAAATCTCGCAAAGGGTAACTATGCGTCAAGAAAGGAAATACCGTATGTAAAGCCTACAGTATCTAAAAGTACGACCACGAAGCAGATTACTGAGAATACAGTACCTAAGAACGCTCAGACTGTTTCTAATGCTTCAAGGCCAAGCACACGTTATCAGCAGAATGTAAACACAGAACCTAAGAAGACTACCCGTGATACCCGATATGACAAAGACTTTGATACCTTCTTTAACTATAGGCTTGGAGATTTTTCCGGGGAAGTAGACTATGATCCCGTTCAGGATGCAGACGTTGAGAAGTGGCGTAATGTCAAGAAAGACATTATGGCTAAGAATAAATGGTCAGAGAATGAGTTTGACAGCAGGTGGGATGAGTATATAAACGAGCGCAACCAAAAGGCCGCCAATGCGGAAGTGCAGAGCGGTGTTGATGTTGCAAAGAAGAATCCTATTTTGGGTACGTTGTTACAGGCTGCCTATACCCCGCAGAACATGATTGAAGGTGGCGCAGCTATGCTGTCTAACCTTGCGCCGGAGAAGTATAAGGCACAGTCAGCAGATGATACGTTGTTTACGGGTACAAGGACAAAGGAAGGCATTAAGCAGACCGTTAAAGACGAGCATATAAAGTCGAAGGTTGGCAAAGGTGCTTATGATATCGGCACTTCTTTAGCTGATATGGTAATGGCTTCAGCCGTTCCCGGTTTAGGCGTGGCATCTTTAGGCACACAGGCAGCCGCAAGACAGAATATGCAAGCCCTTGAACGTGGTGTTGATCCTAACAAGGCGGCTTTAACAGGTGCGGCATCGGGTGTTATCTCAGGTTTAATGAATAAGGTCGGACTTGATAAGGCTTTAGGAGCCGCAGGCAAGACAGCTTTAGGCACTGTTGGTAAGGCCGCAGTACGCGAAGGCTTAGAGAATGTGGTTGAAGATGTTGCCAATTATGGAGTAGATGCGGCAATCAATAGGAATAAGTCACAGCTTAACACCTTACATGATTATTATGTCGGTGAGGGTATGTCTGACGATGACGCATGGAGCCAGGTAATTAAGGACACAGGCTTAGACTTGACGACTTCTGCGTTATCCGGCGCCGCTTTTGGTGGTGTAATGAGCGGTGTAAGGAATATCCCGGCACTGACAAAAGAGATCGGGGATATTGCTAAGAAGGCCAACATAGATAATAAGGGTGGTGTTGATGCGCCTGCTTTGATAGAAGAAGCACGAAAAGCCATGAAAGCCCCGGCAAAAGTAGAGGGTGCAAAGGGTAATAAACTTGTATTTTCACCGGTAGATAATAGGTTTGATAATGCACCTGTTGAAGAAGGACCCAACGATGGTAAATTAACTTCCGAAGAAGTAAATAAATTAGAGGAAGGGATTAGGGAGTTGGAAAGTGAGGGAGCTGACGAACCCAACACACCCAATAATGATAGAATAAAGGAGATAGACGATAATCTTGCGAAAATAGACGAGAAATTAAAACAGTACGGTGAAGAAGAACCTTCTAATAATAATGAAGAAATCTATGAGCAGATTAAGAAGATTGATGAACAGTTAGAAAGAAGTAAAGATTTTGATTATTTCATTCCACAGGATGAATTATTTAGAAGGACAAATACCGTACAAAAAGCAAGGGTAGAAAATATTGATAGATTATATGCAGAATATAACTCTATAAACGCACAATTAGAGAATCTTCCTAATATGGAAATTGAAGACCCTAACGGCCTTTATATTTCGCCTAGACGCATTGAAGAATATAAGCGTGAAATGAAACGGGATTTAATGGCGCGACGTTCAGCCGTGTATCACGAACTTGATACGATGATAAAGCAATATCTTTCTATTGAGCAAGCGGCATTAAGAAGGGAGCTTGACGCAAATCCTATGTCTTCTGAAGACGCGTTATCCGGTAATGTCAGAAAACAGTTACAACAAACAAGGGATAGACTTTTGCAAGAAAGAGAAGAACTATTAAACAGAGGTTCCGATGGTGGGGATAATGTACCGCCAACAAATAATACACCTGTTCCACAGCCAACGGAACCAACAATACCCGAGAATGTACCCGAAACATCAAATGGCAATGAACCACCAAGAAGGTCGTTCTTTGATGATTTATCGCCAAGGTCTGATAAAACAGGTATATCTAAGGTTGGTACTAATTCAGCGGTTAATGCGGAGATATTTACAAAGGATCAGATTGACAATGATCCTGTTATAAGTGAGCTGAATAAGTACGCTAAGGCTAATAATGACTTAACCTTTAATAAGGCCAAAGAGAATATCTATAATGAAGGCGCTACGCTTCTTGATGAGTACACAAACGGTAAACGGTCTATTAATAGTGATCTTGACGTTGACCAAGCAATGATCCTTTTAACCGATATGGCACAAAAGATTAAAGCCGGGGATAAAGGGTTAGAGGCTCAGAGGAATCTTTTATTTAGTCGTTTAAGGGAAGCAGGAACACTTTACGGACAGACTATACAAGCGTTTAAGAAGTGGAACAATACCCCCGAAGGCGCTATTATCAATGGAGAAAAAATCTTACAAGAACCCGTTGAGCGCTGGAAGTCTAAAAACAAAAAGCAGAAAGAGTTTAACAATAAGATAGCCAAGGCCCTTGAGCAGATGGGTGTTGATAACTCTATGCGTAACAGGACAAAGGCCGAAAAGACTCATGAGCAAATAAAAGAAGGCGTTAAGAATGTCATTGAGAAAGAGTTTGGCAGCGTTGAGCAATATTTTAATGACAATGACTTAGAGTTTTTGACCACTCTTGCAGAAGAAAAGCAAGTCCCGGTATGGCAGATTACGGACGAGATAGAGCATAAGTTAGCTACGGGTGAGTGGTATACGCTTGATGAAAGTACACAGCCTAAATATCCTGTTAATCAAAGGCTTAAAAGTGCGCTTGATTCATTGGTTGCACAGGATCCGGCAGTAAAAGAACCGCCTACACTTGACGAGATTAAGAACGAAGTCAGGACTACGCTTGATAGTGAAATGGCAAGGACGGGTGAGTTTACAGATGATGACGTTAATTACCTTTCGACACTTATATATAATGGTGCTACCAAAGAGGAATTAGCGGAAGCCCTTAATACAAAGATGGCAACGGGTAAGTTTGGCATATCAGACCAAACGCAGCAAGACGTTTATGATCTTTTCGCATACGCTGACAGATTTGATCCTAACAGTAAGCAGGCTTATGAATTAAAGAGCGCTGCTTATAAACTGTTAGCGGAAGAAACGGTATCGGAAAATGCGTCGCCTTTGGAGAAGTTTGAATCATGGCGTTACTTAGCTATGCTTGGTAATCCTAAGACAATGATGCGTAACTTCATAGGTAACAAGCTGTTTGGTGTAGTTACCGGTGTATCGAATAATCTTTCCGCAGCATTGGAAGCCGGTGTAGATAAAGCGTCAAGGGTTTTAGGCGGGGAAGGAATACAGAGAACAAAGACATTCCTTAATCCTGTAGATGACAGAGCTTTAATAAAAGCATCCGCAGAGGACGGTGATTTACACAGATATACTGATTTAATCGGTTCAAAATACGAAAAAGGTACAAAAGAAGCTATTAAAGAGCAGAAATCCGTATTTAATAGTAAGCTGTTAAGGCTTTATGAAGCTGCAACAGACAGAGGAATCAGTGACTACAGTGCCGTTAAAAAGAAATACTCTACCTCATTGGCAGGGTACATGAAGGCAAACGGCCTTGACGAGAGTGCTTTTGATGCAGATGACAGATATAGAAATCTGTTAGACAAGAGCCGTTCAATGTTGCTGACGGACGCAGAGAAAGCCGAAATGAACCGCCTTAAAAATACGGCAGACTTACTTGAGAAGGCAAGGGATTACGCCGTTAAACAGGCAGAGTACGCTACATTCCATGAGCCTAATGTTATAGCTAGTATGCTTACAAGTGGAACACAGGTATTAAGAAAGGGCGATATTAAGATCAATGGCAAGACTTATCATAGCCATGCCGCACAAGGTTTAGGATATGCCCTTGAAGGTATGTTGCCCTTTAAGAAGACACCGGCAAACATATTAAGAAGTGGCGCTGAGTACAGTCCTTTAAATGCTATAAATAGTATATGGCATACGGGCAAACTCATATATGAGAATACCGGAAAGCGCAAGGGAAATCTTGATGATGTATATTTAAATAAAAAGGGACGCGAAGTAAATAAGTCACTTGCGGCAGATGTTATTGATAGCTGGTCAAAGACTCTTACAGGATCAGGGCTTGTATGGCTTGGGTATTTCTTGAAGAATCATGGCATACTTAATTCAAGCAACAAGGACGAGAAGGGGCAGGATGATTTAGAGGGTATTCAGAATTACTCGATAACCATTAACGGCATGACCTTTACATTAGACTGGGCGACCCCGGCTGTAATGCCTCTAATTCTGGGCGCTGAAATATCTAAGATTAAAGATCGTAGCGCAATGCTTGACCAAAAATGGTATGAAAATGCCGATGCTATAGGCGAGACTATAAATGCTTTACTCGACCCTATGTTTGAAATATCTATGTTATCAAACATTAAAGATACCGTCGAAGAATCCGCAAAGCAGATGCAGTATAATGAGAATGGGCCTGTCGGTGGTGTGCTTGGTTCAATAGCAATGAACACGGCCACAGGGTATGCCACACAGGGTATACCTACAGTCTTAGGGCAGATAGCAAGGACGGTAGATAATACCCGACGTACTACTGATACCGCTACACAATCGGCTATGCTTGCGCCTGTTGAGAAGCAGGCCCGTAAGATCATAAACAAGATACCTGGATTGTCTATGATTAACCAGCCTTATTATGACGCTTACGGACGGACGCAGAGCAATAGCCCTACAAACAATCCGATAGTCAACCTTGCATATCAAATGGGTATGCCTTCTTATATAAGAGATATAAATACCACAGATGCAGATAAGCAGGCAAGGGATGTATATTATGGTAAGGGCGAAGACGGCAAGCCTATAATGGATAGTAAGGTATTCCCAGCATGGAAAAGCACAGTCAAGGTATCAGGGGAGAAGTTTAGTCCCGAGGAAATGGCCTCTTATCGTAAGACATCCGGTGAAGCGCAGTATGCTATACGAGATGCGCTTGCCAAGGAAGAATGGTTTAATAACCTTGATGCTTCCAAACAGACCGAGTTACTTAAAAAGGTCAACACCCTTGTAGACAAGATCGGTAAAGACTCCGTAGGCAAACTTGATAGCAGTAGTAAAGAGCTTGAAACATATCAGGATGGTGGTATTCCCGATTTGCTTAACAAGTGGCGTGGCGAGGAAGGTTCAAACATAGCCAAAGAAGAAACAGGTTTAAGCGGTAGAACTAATGCTATTAAGGAAATTGACGCGGCCTATGCAAAGGGTGATACAAAGAAAGCCGAGGAACTTACCGAGAAATATAAGAAGCAGAACGAAGAACGGTTAAGGCTAAATGAGAAGTACGGCGTTAATATTAAAATGTCAGACTTCACCAAAAGAGAAGACGCTAACCCCGGCAGTAATGAAGAATGGGCGAAGGAACACGCGACTACTACAAATACATCTACGACTAACAAAGTACCGGAAGTCAAAAATACAAACGTAGATACAACAGGATATGAGAAGCAGATAGAAAGAGCAGGGAAACAGAACAAGAAGTTTACAAATGATCTACCAAAGCTGAAAGAGCTTAACTATGGTAAGTCAGAAATGTATACCTATGCTTATGCTATCAATCAGGACTCATCCTTAACGCCGCAGAAGTTTGATACGCAGTTTAAGTCTATGGATGCAGACAAGAGCGGATCATTAAAACAGGACGAGCTTATTAACTACTTCAACAAGAACAATACTTCTCAGCAGCAGGCTAAGTACCTTTGGAAGACGTATGGCGAAAACAAAGGTTCAGGATGGAAGACACAGCCGGTACTTAAAGACGGTACATGGAAGAAACAAAAATAGGTTCTATATCTGAAACACCACAAATGAAACTATTATCCCCTTGCTAAGTGTGATAACATTCACGGCAGGGGGATAATATATATGATGGTATCAGATTTCACAATGTACTGCTGGTTTACGAATGGCTCATATCTGATGTAGAGAAGATGTAAAACCTTGTCATAGATATTGTCATTGAAATTGACAAATGCAGTAACCGTGCGGGGTATAGGTATATAATTTGAGTATTCGATTCTCTCATCCCCTGTGCTATGAAAAGCCCGTAAACACTATGTTTGCGGGTTTTTTATTTGCTATTATGACAGCTAAATGACAACGTGCAAATGTGCATAACAATTAGAGGTTGTTACGAACCTTGTCACAAATCTTGTCATGGGCTAAAATTTGAAAAGGTTTTCTCTCACCCCCTATTTTGCGTGAGAGTTTTTCTCTCAACCCCATCATATTTTATCTTGTCATGACAAGGCTCTTTGATAATTTGTCCATTGATCGTTTTTTGGATTCCTCTAAAGATTTGCGGTAGATTTTTTTCATAACAGCGTCCGTTTCCCAACCGCCGATTGCCATGATGTCGGCGTCGGGAATACCCAAAGCGTGAGCGTAGGACGCGAAATAAGAACGTAAAGCATGAAACTTAAACCGTTCTATACCTAACTTATCTTGGGCGCGATTTATGGCCTTTAAGAGAGCAGAAGGGTAGCCTTTATAAATACATCCCTGTTCCTGTATCTCTTGCACCAAAGCATCCGGCAGATAGATAGTCCTGTTAGATGCGTCTGTCTTTGGCGTTTCTTTTATAAACCATTTCCCATCAAGATAAACCTTGCTTCGGTGTACCCATAACTCATTGCCGATAAGATCGTTCATATCCAAGGCGCATATCTCAGCACGACGGCAGCCGAACACGCCAAGTTGAAAAGCGACTGAATACCTGGTCCCTTTAACATAGTCTATTATTCGCTTCACATCTTCATTAGAAGGCTCATATTCCTGTTTAGCTTTGAGTTGTGGTAGTTTAGTCCTTAATGCAAAATTTGGTCTGTACGCGTATAATACGGATGCTATAAAGCCATGTAATGTAATGGTGGTTTTGGGTTCATGGTTCATGGAAAACCTATTGATCTCAGCCTGCACATCCTCACCACTAATATCATATAAGTTCATAGCCTTAAAGCCGTCTGATAGCTGATTGAGTTTTATATTATATGTCCGTATAGTGGAAGGGCTGATAACATTCTTACGGTTCTCTATGTATTCTTTGGCGTACTTTTCAAAGCTGCCCCTTTTCCCGGCCGCATCTTCTAATCTTTCGGCTATGGCAATGGTAGCTTCTTTATCCGTGGGCTTATGATCGAACGTAACCGTATACGTCTTGCCCCTATAGGTTTTTCTTACGCGGTATGATCCGCTTGGTAATCGTTCAATCTTCATCAGTCACCAATACCATAATCAGAAAGAGCGTTTGCATATCCTTCCTCATGACCTATGTCATATCCATTTTCATAACCTGTTTCATATCCACGCTTATATCCGTTATCATCTGAAACAACAAGACCTATCAATAGAAAACCAATAATAACTAAAAAAAATATAATTGTAGCTTTTCCTTCATCCATTATTGTCAGCACTCCTTCCTTAATGGACAATCCATTAGCTGATTGATAAGCCGGTTGTTTGTTTGCATTAAATCTTTATTCATTGTCAGTAGATCATCAATCCTTTGGTCTTTTAATTCAACCTGATGCTTTATAAATTCAAGTGACTTCTGGAATTGCTCTGTTTCTTCCTGTAATTTGTCAGCATATACTACTTTGGTATGTTCATTAGCGGATTTAAGTTCTTCAATTATTTCTTTCTTTAGCTTTAGTATGGCCTTATATGCTTTAACATCTTCGCTATCATCCTGTTCTATTGTTTCAATATCAAGAAGTGCAATACACAAAGGTTTTAATATCGTATCATATCCAAACTGTCGTGATCCATTCTCGGAACCTTGAGCAAATACAGCTTGTATAGTTGAACGTGAGACAGCACCATCCCCAACCTTTTCATTTACAAGGGCAAGGGTCTTGTCTATGCTCAGATTCTTCTCGTTGTATACTTTCTTTAATGCAAGTATTATGTCTTTTGCGTCTGTAAAATTAACCATATTTTCTCCTGTCTTATTTGTGGTGTATTGTGTATAAAACTACAAGATGATTTATTTCTGAATTACAATCGATGTATCAATTTTGAGAATTTACAAATACGAACAGACGTTCTATAATAATTTTGGAAGGAGTAATATCATGTCAGAAGAATTAAAAGAAGCATTAGAGCTTTTTGAAAAAGCGGATAAAGAAACTAAGGCTTTGGTTGTTTCTTTTTTAAAAAGCCCATCACAAGAGCGCGTTCTTCTTCGGAAGCATCTTGAAAGAGACGAGCAAACTCCTTTGATTCTTCATTAAGATTATCACCGAAATCATATTCCGGTGGAAAAGCTCTTAGTGCTTCGGCTGGTGTATGGCCTGATGCTATACCTTCCCTGAATATTACATCTTCTACTAAGTAGGCCTTATTTATATGAAAGTAATTTGCCATTAACTCTATCTTATCTATACGAGGATATGTCTTAGCATTAACCCAATCAGAAAATGTATTTTGTTTAAAGCCACAGGCTTTGCATACGTCTGTAGCAGTCACGTTATTGACTTGCATATAATGAAGGATATTCCTTGCCATTACCTTTTTGTTTTCAAACATAGTGACACCTCGCACAAAAATTATTTATACTTCCTAAATGTATTATCGGATAAAACGATAAATAATTCAAGAAAAAAGTTATTAACCCCTTGACAATATCGGTTTAACCGATTATAGTATTCAACAGATGGTGTTCGGTTTAACCGATACCACAACATATTGATTAGAAAGGTGGTGATGATATGCCAATGACTTTAAAGGCGTTAAGGGTTAATGCCGGGTACGATCAGAAAACCGCGGCAAAAGAAATAGGTATAACGCCTGGAACATTAGGAAGTTGGGAACGTGGAGAGAGCTTTCCTACTGTTCCACAGATAACCAAGATAGAAAATTTGTACGGTATTACCTATGCCGACATAAATTTTTTACCTTCAAATATCGGTTTAACCGAAGTAAAGACCTAAAGAAAGGGGGTACAGGATGAACGAGCTATTAAACATCAATAATGACACGCAGAGAGTATCAGCAAGAGAATTACACGCCGTACTTGAAGCAACAGAGCGTTACAGTACATGGTTTGACAGATTTTCAGTAGGTTTTGTTGAGGGAGAAGATTATACCACCGTAAACAAACTTACGGAGGTTCAGAACAACGGTGGAATACAGGTGAGAGAGTTGGTAGACCATGAATGTTCTATTGATATGGCAAAACATATCTGTCTCATGAGCCGGACAGAGAAGGGCAAAGAGTGCAGACAGTATCTTATCAACTTAGAGAAGGCATGGAACACGCCGGAGCAGGTAATGGCAAGAGCCTTGAAGGTTGCAGATCAAACAATCAAAGGATTGGAAGCGGATGTAAAACGAATGAGACCTAAAGAGATATTTGCCGATGCTGTTGTTGCTTCTGAATCATCAATCCTTGTAAGAGAGTTAGCAAAGTTACTTAAGCAGAACGGCAAGGATATAGGAGAAAAGAGACTGTATAAGTGGATGCGAGAACATGGGTATATCTGCCGCAACACAACTGAGCCTACACAAAAGGCTATGGAATTAGGATTGTTTGAGCGTCTTATCAGAACAGTGGAGCGTGGCGACGGGCTGCCTAAAGAAACAATTACTACCAAAGTTACAGCAAAAGGACAGATGTATTTTATCAACAAATTATTAGGGAAAAGTAAGGGTAAACATGAGTAGTGATTTGAGAAATGAAATTCTTAATCGTCCAATCAAAGAATTTATAGATGATTTTAAAGACGCTATGGATTTGGCAAATAGGTCAGGTGATATTACAGCAACAGTCTATTACGCAAATCGGATCAACAGCTTAAATGATATGGTTGATTGTATCTGTGAAGCAGAAGAGGACACATAGAGGGTTGATATGCCAAAAGTATTTCTATCTGAAAACAAAAGACTGACAGAGAAGTTCGTTGCATGGGTATACGGAGAGATGAAAGTCAGGAAAATCTCACAACGACAGATGGCAGCAGAGTTGGATATTTCACAACAGGCATTAAGTGTGAAGTTGAAGACTAAGAGCTTATCCTTTGAGGACTTCTTGACAATCATCAGGGTGCTTGAGCCGGACGAACGAGAGTTAGACAGGCTTATTGGCAGGAAGGGGAGTAAATGACAGAAACGTGGAAGATGTATATATGGATGGCAATAGCGCTTATCGACACTTACATCATCATTAAAGACGAATTTAAAAGGGGGACTAAGAATGTACGCAGTAAAAGTAGGCGAAGAACAGGTAAGAGTAATTGATAAAGAGGACGCAATGATTCTTGTCAATATCCTTTTCAAGTTGGATTGCGACGAGAGGATATCAAGCAAGCCCTTATTTATCGAGGATGCAAGAAAGGAGAAAGAAGATGGAACAGAAAAATGATGTACAGATGATAATGATTCCGCTCAAGGAGTACCGCAGGCTTGTCCGCAAGATTGAGAAGTTGAAGTTGGCTCTCAAGGCTATGGTAGAAAAAGCTGACAACCGCTATGAGTGGTGGCAGGAAGAAGAAACTAAGAGAAAGAAACTTGAGCAGGAGCTTTGGGAAGCTAACAGAAAGATCGCAGAGCTTACCATTGAGGAATTTGCCGATGAAGGGCAGGATTAAATCTTTCGGCAGACGCGCGGGCTTTGGATTCATTACGGCAGAGACGGATTATTTTTTTCACATAAAAGAATGGAAATCGTACTTTAACCCGGAGCCGGATATGGAAGTTGAGTTCAAACCCGTAAAGACACGAAAAGGATGGAAGGCAACAGAAGTAAGGAGATTAAAAGATGGCAAATGAAGTAGTAGAAAGATTTTCAGACCAGCTTACAGACAAGCTGATAAGTGTCGAGAGTGCATTGCCGAAGGATTTTAACCGTGAGAGATTTGTTCAGAATTGCTTGGCGGTTATGAACGAAACACCGGCATTAGCAAAGATCAATAAGGCACAGACAATTCAGGGGTTATTAAAGGGAGCATATCTCGGCTTGGATTTTATGAACAAGGAGTGTTACCTGATACCCTATGGCAGTTCAGTACAGTTCCAGACCGACTACAAAGGTGAGGTCAAGTTCACAAAGAAGTATTCAACAAGAAAGATCATGGATATATACGCAAAGGTAGTAAGGCAGGGTGATGAGTTCATGGAAGAAATCATTGACGGTCATCCGAAGATCACATTTAAACCTTTGACGTTTAATAAGGCTGACATTATCGGAGCGTTTGCCGTGGTGTTATTTAAGGACGGCGGTATGTTGTATGAGGTTATGTCAGTAGATGACATTAACAGCGTCAGACAAAACTATTCTAAGGCAAGTCAATCAAAAGCATGGAAAAATTCATTCGACGAAATGTGCAAGAAGACCGTACTTCGTAGGTTATGCAAGCACATTGACACAGACTTTGAATCTGTTGAAGCACATTCAGCTTGGGAAGACGGGTCCGGTATGGACTTTGATACAGCAAAAGCACCTGTTAATGATCGTGAAGAAGTCATTGATGTGTTTGAGGATGTGCAGGGAGAAAAGGAAATAGAAGTATTGGCAGAGCAGATAGATGCTATGGAAATGCCGGAAGGGATGAAGTGATATGCAAAAGAATGATGATTTTGTATTGACTGCTAATAACTATTATAGCCAGGAATCAAACGAACGGTTCATGAGCGTACATCAATACCTTGATTTTGCAGGCCACATGGGAATCCGAGGATGCGAGAGCAGGGCTATGGCTTCCTTGAAAGGTGAGTATGAAAAGGAAAAGTCCACGGCTATGATGGTCGGATCGTATGTTGACTCTTACTATGAGGGTACTCTTGACCAGTTTAAGGCTGAGAATCCCGATGTATTCACGCAGAAGGGTGAGTTAAAGGCGGCATATAAGCAGGCTGAGAAGATGATAGCAAGAGCCGAGAAGGATAAGAAATTCATGGCTTATATGTCAGGAGAGAAGCAAGTCATAATGACCGGTTATCTATTTGGTTGCGATTGGAAAATAAAAATGGATAGTTATATTCCGGACAAGGCCATTGTGGATTTAAAGACAAGTGCTGACATCCATAAGGCATGGAAGGTACAGGACTTTGGCTATGCAAATGTAGCGGAGTATTGGGGTTACACACTTCAAATGGCAGTCTATCAGAAGATCGTTGAGATAAACACCGGCAAGAAGTTACCTTGCATATTGGCTTTCATAACCAAAGAGGACAGCCCTGAAATCAAACTGTGTTACATAGATCAGATGACGTTAGATCATTCCCTTAACGAGATTGAAATGAATATGGCTGATGTATTAGCAGTCAAGAACGGTGAGGTTGATCCTATACCGTGTGGGAAGTGTGACCATTGCAAGGCTACACAGCCCATTGAGGAAGTAATTAACATAGCTGATTTGATAGAGGTATAGGGATGATTACCAAATACAACGAATTTTGCCTTATCTGTGGGCGTCCTAAGAATAATATGCATCACATCTTCAAAGGCCAGAAACAAAGGGCATTAGCAGACGAGGACGAGCTTATTATTCCGCTATGTTTGGAGCATCACACGACAGGTAACTTTTCCGTACACCACACAAAGGAACTCAATATCTTATGTGAGATCATCGGACAGCTTGCATGGGAGCGAGATTACTTAATCAAAAAGACAGAGCTTCCCTTCGATGATTTGTCCGAGGAAGCAAGAGAAGCATTCCGGTCAAGATATGGCCGTAGCTATTTATAGGGTTGAGACACCCGGCAAAAGCCGAAAGAAACCGCTGGTACATAACTTGATTTGTTTCACAGGCCATTTCATTACCCCGTCGTACAGAGGTCATCAACCATAACGACGGGGTGAAAGGGGGGACATGAGAAAAGATAAGTTACCCAAGATAACTATAAGGGGCGAGTATTACGGGTCCAGGACATTACCAAGTCTCAATGATTACCTTGCGGAAGTAGGGAAGAATCCAAAAGCAGGGAATAAGTTTAAGTCTGATTATCAGAAACCAATCATAAGTGCGATTAGAAGATGCCTAAGAGGATGGAAAGTAACAAGGCCACCTGTAATACTGCACTACAAATACTATGAGATTAAGAAGGGCAAACGAAGGGATATATCAAACATACACGCTTTATGCGCTAAGTTTGCCGAGGATGCTATGCAGTTAGCCGGGACCATAGAGAACGACAATCCTGATTGGATATGTGGCTTTACTGCTGACTTTGAATGGCTTGATAAAGGAGAGCCATACATTGAAATTGAGATTGAAGAAAGGGGTTAAGCATGGGAAGGAAGAAGAACAGAACACAGACAGAACGTATCTTAGCATTTATGAAATCACACAAGAAAGGTATCACGGCATTACAGGCTTTGAAGTTTTGCGGCTGCTTTGACTTAGCCGGAAGAATCAGAGACTTGAAGGAGAAGGGTATAAAGATCGAGAGCGAATACATCAAGGTTCAGAACGCCGTCGGTGAGGTTGTCAAGATTAAGCAATACAGATTAGCGGAGTGAGGTGAGATCATTGGCAGAACGCAGAAGTCTAAGTAATAAGATCAGATTTGAAGTATTTAAGAGAGATAGTTTTACTTGTCAATACTGCGGAAAGAAAGCTCCTGACGTTGTATTGAATGTAGATCATATTAAACCAGTAGCAGATGGCGGCACAAATGACATATTTAATCTAATTACATCCTGCTTTGAGTGTAATAACGGCAAGAGAGACATACCACTCGATAAGCAAAAAGAGTTGGATAAGCAAAGAGAAAGCCTTGAAATACTTGAAGAAAGACGCAAGCAACTTGATATGTTGTTCAAGTGGAAGACAGAACTTACATCGGTAAAGAATTATGAACTTGAAAAGATGGAGCAATTTATCTTAGATACATACGATGTATCTCTTACGGACTCCGGTAAGAATAATTTACAGAAATATATTAAAGAGTTTGGGATAAATGAAGTTATGGAGTCAACACAGATAGCTTTCGATCAATACGATTCTTTTGAAAAGGCTTTTAATTACATTCCTCGGATATGTAATGTGAGAAAGCAGCAACAAGATCATCCTGAATACAAGGACATATATTATCTATCCAAGATAGCAGAGAGTAATTGTGCTTACTATTCAAAGCATAGGGTAATTAACTTTCTTAAAGCATACTATACACCTGATGATTTTGACTACTTGAAGATGCAATTTTCTAAGTTAAGAAATTGGACGGAGTTAAGAGATTTATTGGAATCATATTACGGAGTGGAACTATGAAAGAAGTTAAAAGATGCGTAAGCACCGGCTTTTGGAATGATGATAAGGTTCTTAATGATTTTTCGCCGGAAGATAAATATTTTATGCTTTACCTTCTGACGAATCCATACACTACACAGCTAGGAGTATATCACTTGCCGTTAAAGAAGGTTGCGCTTGAATTGGGTTACAGCCTTGAAGCGGTCAATACATTGCTTGATAGGTTTGAGAGGAAGTACAGGATTATTAAGTTTAACAGGGTCACAAGTGAGATCGCTATTAAGAATTATTTAAAGCACTCGGTTATTAAAGGCGGTAAGCCGGTTATGGATTGCCTGGAAAAAGATTTAAAAGGCATTAAGGATTTGTCGCTTGTCGGCTATGTGTTTTCCCATATATCTGAATCAGTGAATGATACAGTACATGAATTTATAAATACACATTTAGATATAAAAGACAATTACATAGACAATGACAATGACAATGACAATGACAATGAACGATACGTGGACGATTCGTACCACGATTCGTCAAAACCCGTCAAAGAGCCAAAGCATAAGTATGGCGAATATTGTCACGTCAGACTTACCGATGATGAACGCAACAAGCTAATGGATGAATACGGAGAAGCAGAAACAACGGCAGCCATTAAGTATCTTGATGAATACATCGAAATGAAAGGCTACAAAGCTAAGAGCCATTACTTGTGTATTAAGAAGTGGGTGTTTGAAGCAGTTAATAGGGATAAACCGAAACAGACACAATCAATAGAGGATATGTGGAGAAACGCATGAAACATTACGGAGATATAACAAAGATCAATGGGGCAGAAGTTCCCATAGTGGATATAGTGACAGGTGGTTCGCCTTGTCAGGATTTAAGCGTAGCAGGAAAGAGAGCAGGGCTTGACGGTGAGAGGTCAGGACTGTTCATGGAGCAGATAAGAATAGTTAAGGAGATGAGAGATGAGAGTATTAGACAACTACGAATGCGAGGGTCAGATGACCTTCGAGGACATATACGGCCCAGATTTTTGGTGTGGGAAAACGTCCCAGGAGCCTTTAGTAGTAACAAAGGAGAAGACTTTAGATGTGTCCTTGAAGAAACAGCGCGGATCGTCGATAAAGATGCCACTATTCCTATGCCTAATGGGGGGGGGAAGTGGACTCCATCAGGTTGCATTATGGGAGACGGGTGGTCGATTGCTTGGAGAGTACACGATGCACAGTTTTGGGGAGTACCCCAGCGAAGAAAAAGAATCTCGCTTGTCGCAGATTTTGGAGGAGAATCCGCACCCGAAATATTGTTTGAGCGCAAGGGCTTGTCAGGGTATATTGAGCAGAGCAGAGAGAAGGGGCAAGGAACTGCCACCACTTCTAAAAGAGACTCTCCTGAAACAATCAGCTTTCAGGAACGAGCAGGATGTGATGGGGGGGCAAAGGAATTCTCATCCAGCACGAGCGAACCGGAGCCTTGTCAACATTCAATAATCAATCAGTCCTGGGATGGATCGCAGACAAGCCCAACCCTGACCGCAAATAATGCAGGCGGTTCACAGAGAATGCCGGACAAGGAAAACTTCAACGCAGTCATAACCAAAGTATACGGAATGTCAGCTTATGAAAGTAATGCTATGAAGTCAGGTAATCCTCATAGCGGAATCTATGAAGCTGACACATCAAGAACCTTAGACTTGAATGGCGGCAATCCTGCCTGCAACCAGGGGGGGATGATCGTCCTGGAAGGAAGCGAACCGAAAGAACAGGCAGTTTGTTACAGCCAGGATGCATATGACAAGTTTTCCGAAAACGAAAAGTCGGCAAGCCTAAAGGCCTGCGGCGGAACGTATGGGGGGGGGTCAGAATCAATAATGATTCAGAATATCCCAAAACAGTCGGATCCTTATGCGCAAGAGATTACAAAGGAGTAGGAAATCAATATGTCGCAGACGGAAAGTGCATTATTCAATATAGCGGACCATCCGACTCCGAAGATTGACGAGGGGGGGGTGGCATTCAGTTTGAGGGCTGAAAACCATAATCAATATGTTGCCAAAGTATATGACTGGCATAGATGCGATACAAGAATGACAGAGTTAGGAGAAATATGCAACACCATGAGCGCTTCATGGGGTGGGGGGGGAACAATATGCCGTATGTTGATAGCAACGCAGTAGTTAGAAGACTTACTCCGATGGAGTGCGAAAGACTCCAGGGCTACCCGGATGGATGGACTGATATAGGAGAGTGGGTAGACAGCAAAGGAAAGAAACACAAGGACGCAGACAGTCCGAGGTATAAGGCATTAGGTAATTCCATAGCACTTCCGTTTTGGGAATGGATGGCTGCAAGAATGGTCCAGGTATTAAAGGATGATGGAGTAGAACATCCGACAATGGCAAGCTTGTTTGATGGTATAGGTGGTTTCCCTTTGGTATATAGCAGATGTGGTTGTAAACCTGTTTGGGCATCAGAGATAGAGGAATTTCCTATAGCCGTAACTAAACTAAGATTTGGAGATGAATCATGAGCAGAGAAGAAACACAGGAATTATTGATAAACATTAACACACTATATCCGAACTGGAAGCCGGAAGACTTAACCAGAACCGTCAACACATGGCATGAACAGTTAAAGGATGTTGAGTTAAGAGATGCAAAGATCGCACTCAAGGAACACTTAGAGAGTGACAAGGGATCATTCATACCAAACATAAGCGTGTTCATACCAAAGCGCAAAGAGATATATGGATTTAAAGGTCGGACATATAGCCATGAATTTTATGAGCAGATTGAAAAAGAAAACGAGGGGTGGTGATTAGATGGACACAGACTTTGAGATAAGACGTATGGAGTTTGACGATGCATACAGAGATTTGTTCGGCTGCTATCCGGATGACGAGAAAGTAGAAGACTACGAAGACGAATACGAAATGAAGCAGGCGATAAAGGACAAGACCGAGTACACAAGAAACCATTTAGGTTGGAATCGTTATGGGGGTAGACGATGGATATAAGACCATTGACGTTAGACTTGTTGGGGAGACGGTTTAAAACAAACAGAAATGCACAGGCAGGAGCAGGGTCAATACTGGAAAAGAGCCGTGAGTATATGATCGTTGAAGTTTACAGATACAACGTCTTATGTACGACAGAGTTAGAGAGCGGAGTGACGATCCGAGAAAGTTTCTCAGCGAATGAGCTGATACAGATGGGGGTGATTAAATGACGAACGCAGAAGCAATAAAAGATTTAAAAGATTATAAAGAACTGCCTTATGTGCATGATGCATTATCTGATGAAGTATTGGATATGGCAATACAAGCATTGCAAGGTTTATCCGAGGAAGATTACACCGAGTTGCGTGACCGCTTTGGAACAGAGGTTGAGAGTGTTGTAAGGGATATGATTAGCGGAAAGGGAGAGAGGTGGAATAAATGATACATTTGGAAGGTAGAGAAGCATCAAAGGCTGGGGAATATATCAGCAAGAATATTCTCAAAGAGAAAATGCAATATTACGGTTTCCATGCTCCCGATATGACGGTAACAGAATTTGTTGAAGATTTACCATCCGTCAAGCAAGTGCCAAAGGAGATGCGTGATGCCACACCCGAAGAACGAGAGTCAATAGCTAAATATATCAAGAGCATAAGCAAGCCAACAGGAGTTAACTTTTGGGATTTGGCAGATGGGGAATATATCCGAAGGCGAGCAGTATAAGACAGAGCCTAAGCAAGCACTCTATGAAATACGAGAAACGATTGATGATTGGTGGGATAAGAGAATTATAACCAATCATACAGAATACAAAATGCTTAGAAAACTTGTGGAAAAAAGATGTATGGAGATTGAGAGGTGAAAGCATGGATAAATATAAATGCTCATGTTGTGGTGGAAATATAAACAGAGCCACAATGACTTGTGAATATTGCGGAACGAGATACAAAGAAGAATACGGAAATATAATCAGAATCGAAACATTTACAAATCCTGTTAGAACATTGGCAAGCAAAATGGCATTAGATAATTTTGCATTAAAGATGAATCCAAAAGAGTATTCAGAATATGCTATCAAAAAGTTGGCAGTTGAATTTGCAGAGTGCCTTGTACCTTTTATGGATATACATTCTTCGGTTGACTCAAATAGAGATCAGATGATTCTTGATGCAAGGGTAAAGGTTGTAGAGCCTATAAACAAGCCAACAGATGTTATGAAAGTATTGGAGGGAACAGCATGGATAGACTAATAAGCGAAATGAAAAGAGAAGAACGGAGCAAAGCAATAGAGTATCTTAAAACTTATAGAAAACTTGATGAAAACTTACATAATTCAGCACCCATTGATAGCGTGTCTTATTACGCCACAGATAAATGTCTAAAATATTGGGACATGGCAATCAAAGCATTACAGGCTATACCGTCAGCAGAGCCAAAGACAGGGCATTGGATAATCATAGATGATTGTGAATACTTTATTGCGAAGTGTTCTGAATGTGGTCGAAGAGAGGATAGTCGGATGATAAGTTTGTACCCATATTGCCATTGCGGTGCAAAGATGGTTGATCCACAGGAAAGTGAGGGGTAAATATGGCAGATATAGAGTTAGTAATTAAGATATCAGAAAAATTAGCATGTGAGGGTTTTGAGAGACCTTTTACAGAAGAGGAAAAGAGTGTACTTATCAGAGCCATTGGAAACGGCATACCACTTCCGAAAGGACACGGAAGAATTGCTGATATAGATGAGGCTATCAAGTGTATTGAAGATGTAGAAGGTGAAGATGCTATTTGGGCTATTAGTCTTATTGAATGGGCTTGCTCTAAGCGGACAATCAT
>Ga0265301_10002210_pt1 | contig 23077 bp, 34 predicted proteins | sample AusTroGonzalo_MG_2_FD_193488 | JGI IMG/M metagenome (GOLD analysis project Ga0265301, IMG submission 193488) | Bovine rumen microbial communities from tropical cattle in Woodstock, Queensland, Australia - Gonzalo_04 | ecosystem: Host-associated > Mammals > Digestive system > Stomach > Rumen ... | reverse complement strand
TCCGTAAATTCCGCAACTGGTTCGCCCGCGTAACCGCCGGCCCCATCACATAAAAAAGCATCCGCCATTCGACGGATGCTTTCGGCTCCTCAAGTAGGACTTGAACCTACGACCCCCTGATTAACAGGCAAAAGTTATTTGTTCCGCCCTATTCTTAACTTGCTATAAATCACGCTAATAATCAGCTCATTATAGATGGTTATTGGGGGTCTTTTCTGTCCTATTCTTAAAAAATGTTGTTCCTTTTGTTGTTCCTTTTATTGTTATTCAATATAGAAAGCACTATCTTTGTATAACCAAAGGTAGTAAAAATGTACGATAAGCCAAAAGCAAAAGTTGTCCTTGATGCAAAAAGCAAGGAGGTTCGCAGATTACTCAAAGTGCGAATAACCTATAATCGTGTGTCTCGCTATTATAACACTACCTGCAAAACACCATTGACTGATGGGGAGTTTGCAAATGATAACTTAAAGAAAACCAAAACTGCTAAGAGAGAAGCGGATGCTTGTCGTATAATAGCCGAACAAATCATTGATGATTTAGGGGCTTCCTTCTCCTTTGAGGAGTTTAGGTATCTATACAAGGAAAAAGCGTTTAATAAAAAGGGCATCCGTCCCAAAGCAGGAAAAGGAATAGAGGCGGCTTACGATGAGTATTTCTTGGACAACAGCAATCTGGCGATTTCCACCATTGAGAGTTATAAATCGGGTAAGAAATGGCTTCTTTCGTATAAAAAGGATTGCACCATTACCGATATAACCAGAGATTTTCTTGTCCGTTTTGAAAGTTATATTCGGGCTGAATACAGAAAAAGGAGCAAGGAGGAGGCAAAGCGTGCAAAACAGAGCATTCCGGTTAAGGATATCAGTCAAAATACGATAAATATCTACTTTCGGGGGTTGAAGGCGGTGTATAATCATTATGTTGAGAAACATAATATTATACGCGAGCACCCATTTAAGAAATATAACTTGAAATCAGTTCCAAGGCAAAAGAAGTCGCTCACAAAGGATGAACTCCGTATCTTTATTTTGTATGAGAGTGATAATAAAAGACGAATGTTTTCGCGTGATTTCTTTATCCTATCATTTCTACTATGCGGAACAAACTTGGGCGATATATTTTACTTAACTAATGCGAATATCACAAAGACAAATACGGCATATCACATTCAATATTTTCGGCAGAAAACGAAGAGAACAGGTGTATCAATAAACCAGGAAGTTCCAGATGAGGCGATTGAGATAATGAAAAAATATGGACGGCTGGTGCGGACCAAGCCCAATGAGTATATTTTCCCCTTCTATGTGGGCTTGGACGATGAAAGAAAGATTAGGGAAAAAAAGAAAAGCATCATTAAGAAAATCAACAAAGGGTTGGCTGAAATCTGTGAAGAAAAAGGTATAGGCAAGATAACTACCTATAATGCACGACATACCTACGCAACACTTCTCCAAGGTAAGGTAGATAAGGCGGTCATTCAAAAGATGCTCGGGCACGCCAGTATGAAGACCACGGAGGTTTATTTGGGCAGTTTGACAACGGAAGAGCAGCATAAGAATAAGGAGGTCATTGAACAGATAATGGAAGAGGCGAGAGATGGCGGTGGTAAGAATGAGTAAGCATCACTACTGAAACAAGTGAATATAAGAAAAGTGCCCCGTAGTTATCCTGCGAGGCACTTCTTGTATCAGGTCAATCCTTATTTCTTTTCGTATTTGGAGATGAGGAGGTCTTCAATCGCTTTCGCTGCTGTTTCGGTCCCCTTGCTCTCCATATCTATAATGGTCCCAATGGTCTGCACAATGTTTTTCGTCTCTTTCCACGATGAAGCATAAAGCGTTTTATCCTTATATGTGATTGTAGCATTTATGCCATAAGCAATGTCGGCTAAAAACTCTTCTACTGCCATTGGGTCCTCCCACATAGAAATAGAAGCAGTAGGGAGAGCGTGTTTTTCATTAAATGATGAGACAATCTCTTGTATTTTTGAAAATGCCGAAGATTGAACACTCTCCTTGTATTGCATAAGGAGCATTTGGTATTGCTGAATAATCTCTTCCTCGGGTATTCCTAATGCCCTTGAAAGATTATCAAAGGTTTTCTTTGAGGGTTTTCCTTTAGCGAGGTTCTGGCTTAATGTCGCAGGCGTAATACCAATCTTTTCCGCAAGTTCCTTCTTTTGGATATTGTGGGTTTCACAGAGGTCGGCGACGAGTAATTGCAGTGCGTTCATAGGAGTATTGCTATTTCTAACAGCAAAGATAGGACAATTTAGATTACCATCCAAGTAAAATCTAAAATATTTTCACTCGTAATCTAAATTATTTAGATTTGTGGCACGGAGGTTGTATTAGTGAGGTCAAAGCGACGGACGACCGCCGGACACAAGTTCATTGACATTTTGCACCGATTGACTTGGGTGAAACCTTTTGGTCTCGCCACCTACTTCTTGCGACCACTTGATAATAGTGGTCCCGCTCATTTCAGCGAAACTCCTTTCGGGGGTCTTCGCTATTCTATCGCTTTTAGGACTTGCTGATTTAGGCATATCAGGCATAGCGTACGAGTGCCCGATATGCTTAAACCTCCGGGAAGACAAAATCTGCCCGGCAGGGATTGCTATGCCCTATTTCAACCACTCCACCAGGTGTTTATTATTGTTTGAAAGTGGTGGATTTCAAACTAATGTTTATTTGTAAATCTGTATAATATGAAAGAGTTTAAGATTATCAAAGAAGAAGAAGGTATTGTCTATAAGCCACTTTTAGATAGCGATACCGAACAAGTTTGGGAAGCAATTGATTTCATCTACTTCCCTAAAACCAAGAAAATGATTGGTGGTGAGTTGAGCAAGAATAAACTAACGCTCCATTCATTATCGTCAAAGAACTTTGTTAAGAAAGTTCAATCTGCAAAAGGGGTTATTTTCGCTGCAAAAGTGAATAACCTTGAAACCGCACAGCAGTTATCGCTACAATGGTTGTCTGCTTATCCGTTATATCGCTCCCTCTCTATAATTGGAGTTGTGGAAAATGGAGCGTTTCATATAATAGGGTGATATTGCCGTTTCGTATTTGCCGTTTGGGATTGTCAAATCTTTTTTGTATATTTGAAGAGAAGGCAAGTGGAGAGAGCATCTTTTTAGTTGCAACGGAAGTGGTCTCTTACTTTCGGCTAATTGAAAATCCATATTAGGTGCAATAGCAAACCCGGGTGCTATTGTCATCGGTGATACTTGGGGGTTGAGCGGAATACCTCCATAGGGATAACTATGCCCCAAATACGCCCATTTCACTGCAATTTATTTACAATATAAGACCCCTGGACCGTCAGGCTAACCGGTATTTATTATGAATAATCAAATTATTTTCTACGATGGCGGTATTGAAATCGACAATTCATGTGTTATCGACTACATGATGTCAACCGGAAAATCATTGACTACGGGAGCGAGTGCGGGCTCTAACGTTGTCCTGTCTCGTAGCGAAGAAGACGGGTGGATGCTAATTGTCTTCGGTCATGATTCGGACAGCTGCCATGTTTTGAAAACGGGTAGAAATAAACTTACCAAAAACTACAAGGAGCAAATGATGTCCTTTATCGAGAATTCCCTGAATGGGACCATTAACGGAGAAAACAAGAAGTTCGCTATCTATCGCTAAACAAAAACAAGTGGGCTGGTATTATAACCAGTAGTATCAGCCCACTATTTAGAAAACAACTTATTGATTAACAATTGAAAATTTAAAGTATATGGAGAAAAAAATTGAAATTTCATTTGAAGAATTGAAGAACAGAAGTATGTCGCTCTTTGGAGAATACAGCGACTTGTTTAAACGGAGTGATAACGTTATTATGCTTCTTGCGATGTACCACGTAGCATTTATGATTGCCTGTCACGAGTTATCTGACCAACTTAAAACAATTGGTAGCAAAGATATTTTGAGTGTTCAGATTGGAAATGGAAAATTTGGCGGTATGATTGACTTTGAAATCGTACGCAGAAACGACATTTTTATTGGAACTGAAGCCTTGTTTGACGCTGGCACATTTGGGGATAATGGATTCACGGTCAGAGACATAATTATGACACTTTCGCTAATTGGGACATATCAACCCAAATTGCTTGCAGTTAACGTTATTGGACAGGAGGACTAACATTATGAAGAAAGAAAAAACAATTGTGGAAGCAGCAGAAAAGCTAGCTAATATGATGGTCAAGGACGAAAATTTTATGACCAAATTTGGGGAACACCTTAATAAACAGGACTTTAAAAATATGGCAAGCAAAGTATGGGGAAAGGTTGCTGCTATTGCAGCCCCTAGGTTTGGCTGTATGCTAATTAGTGTAATTGAGGAAGACAGTATTTATGGAGACGATAGGTGGTCGTTTGTAATATTACCGTTTTCAGTAGTTGCCAATAATGAACAGGACTTCTTTGATAAAGGATACTTCCCCTTCTACTATGGGAATCACTACAGAAGTGGAGACGATTTCAATCTCGACCTTGACGAATGCCTTGACTTGATTTTTGAGGATTGGAAGAAGTTGGAGGAAGAGGGTTATGTCGGATTAAATTATGACTACACGGCTGATTACTTTGTTCCCGTTGAGAACTTTAAAGGATTGGAGGGCTAACATTATGAAAGTTTTTATTACTACACCTATGACCCTTGAAATTGAGGGTGAGGATATGTTGGAGATTGCTGACAAGTATTGGGCTGCTGTACCTGAATGCTGTGTAAATGACAACCAATATGAACTGATTATTGAGGGGGATTGTGAAAAACCCGAAGAGTTTATGGGTGCTTATCAGTATGTGACAAGGATAATGGATGAAGATGAGATTGAGGATTATCTCGCAGAACACCCTGAAATTAAGAATAGTAAGTTGTATAGGGAGGACTAATGCTATGGTAAATGGTAAGATTGTATTTAATGTCCCTGAATGTCTGACAATTGAAAGGGCAAAAGAGATTGTTAAAATGGCGGCAAATGCTGTTAACTTTCGCATTTCACAAAAAAACAGCTGTACAGTTTTTATTGACGCTGACAAACTTGGATTGAAAGGAGAGGACGAAATGAGTTTCTTCTGTGATTCTGTGTGCAAGTTCCGCAATGCAATATCACTTTATGATAACTGTAAGGAGGACTAATATTATGGGAGATTCTATTGGAGAACTTTGGATAGAACTTGCGGATGCAATTAAGGACCTGTATTTTGAAGACGGTGAGAAAGTCGTTTTTGACGGACACTATAAGATTGCTTCTTGGTGCGAAGAGGGTGATTGGCAGTATGTTATCTACTATTTAAGTGAGGATGATGAATGGGAATCTTGGGAGGATTGCAGCAACTACTTCTGTTATTATGACAGTTATACTAATGAAGTCACCTCACTTGAAATCATTACTAGAGATTGGATTATTCCATTCTTTACTGAAGAGTTTGATTCAATTGTAAAAGAACAGGAGGACTAACAATATGAAAACAAAGTATAGAAATTCGTATTTAAGTGTTGGTCTGAGTGCTTCTTCTGCTCGTGGTAAAGTTGAATTATATGTAGTAGATGGGGATACCAAGTACGTAGAAAGAATGTATTTTGACTATTATGATAATGATGGTCATAGTGCTTCTTCTGTTTACGGTAAAGTGGATACCAAGAACGATAGAAGATTGAGTTTTGACTATTTTGAAGGGTTATGTTCCATATGGGGCGTTTGCCTATATACCGCTTCAGAATGGTACGAAATGATATGCAACGAACCTGAAAAAGAGATTAACATAGAAGAGTACACAGTAACCGTTTCTGTTTATGAGAGGAAAAGCGGTTGGAAAAAGAGAAAAGAACGGGTGTTTAACAAAATTTCAAAGGAGGACTAGCATTATGACGATTGAAGAAGCAATTAAACAAGGAAAAGAGTTTAAAGCCGCTCTTGTGTTTGCTTGTATCGCACAGGACTTTGAACTTATGTACAAGTTTCAACGAGCGAGAGTTGGTTTTGAAATGACCCTTAAAAAAGACCACGATGATAATTTTATGAATGAATATTATGCTGCGGTTGATTAAGTTTAAACGAACAGGAGGTCTAATGATATGAAAAAGGAAGAATTTAAAGAGGCTGTTCGCACGGTAGTAAAATATTGCTATCCAGCTTTTTTTCCGGGATACCGAAGAAGCGGATTTGGGTTATGCTCTTTTCAAAATAGATATAGGAGAGGATGATAGTGGTTGTTTCTTAGAAGTAGATTGGTTGGATTATCCAGATAGTTACAAATACTGGTATGACGGTCAGACCTTTGAAAGTTTGGATTTTGAGGTAATGTGGAAGGAGCTAGACCCTAGAACATGTGTGGAACTTGATGAGGAAGAATATGAAGAACTAGAAGATGAGTATTTTGATGACGGAACAGATTAGATAATATAGGAGGACTGACTATGATACAGAAAGAACTTTAGGATTGGTACTTCATTGGGGTATTAGGTTGTTATAGCACCTAATCGTGGGGTCTTACAACACCCTATGGTTAGGTGCTGTAGCATTAAACCGTTAGGTGTTGCAACACGTTCTTAATAGAATACATAATAGAATTAAAAAATAGAATTTTATAATATAATACAGAGTTTTACGACTGTCTAACTACCTGAAGGACACTTGAAGTACTACTCTTTATCTTTTTGTCTTTCTCTTTAATTTGTCTGGGGTTAACAAGAGAGTAGGGTTAGCTAACAAATGCATAAGCAAAGAAGCCGAAGGACAAAAGAACGCCGTAGGCATCATTAGCCCAAGGGACATATTAATTTACCCGCCCACCACGACAGATTCTTCTGTTGGTGGGAGGGGGATATAAGGGTTCCGCCGCCCCGCCCCCGCCCCGTGCCGCTTGTTTTCCTCAACTTTTTTTTGTATATTAGTAGTAGACGGAGGGACTGATTCTGAAGGCGAAAGATAATCTCAACCACAATCCCGAAACACCGACACGGAATGACGCACCTAATAACGCGTTGGGCTATGCCTGTACCCTAAAACACGGGCTAACTAACTTAAGATATTATGGCTAACAAGAAAAAAGGATTTATACAAGCACCTCGCAGCATTATATTCGCTCAGGACCTTACTTCGGCGGAAAAGGTTATACTGCTCATACTCATTGACAAGTATCTCACACTAAATGCTTTCAAAAAAGAAAAGGGTAAGACGGAGGAGTTTTATGTTACAGGGAAAGACTTCGAATCAAAAATGGATATGAAGAGAAGCCAAGTCCTTAAGAAATACATACCCATGTTGGAACGCAAGGGCTTCATAAACAAGATAAACCGACCTGAAGACAAAGAGGGCGTTGAGAAGACATACAGCTATTTTACCTTGAATTGGGACGTTATTAATAACCACAAGGGGGACAAGAAAGACGAGGAAGTACAGGCTAAGCGGGTGGCAAAGGGGTTGAAAATGCGTAAGGTCATGGAAGAGAAACAATCAGTCACGACATACACCAAGACAACGACCACCATTACAGAGACCTCAACGATAATACAGGAAGAATCAGAGCCTCAATCCTTCATAGACAGCATTACCATACAGGATGACTTCGAAGACGATGCAACTAGGGAGTATCGACTCAATCCTGACCTATACGATGCTGGTGCACAATGGAATGAATACCAATAACGGACGGGGTAAAAAAAAGAGCCGCATACTGAACAATCATAAAGGTACGCGGCTCGGGCTAAAAGTTAATATAACATCTATAAATAGTTGGTATAATAGAAAAAGTCTATCAAGTAAGCGAATTCTTTGTTTATGGGTAGTAATGATTCTTACCAAATTAGGTCCCACTTAGAAGATATTAGGCATATAAGTGAAACGAGACACTGCGGGGGTTTTCGTTAGGGTCTCATTTTCAGCGCCTTATTGGTTTCGCTTCTACGAATGGTGAAACCATCAATGTGTCTTGGGACATTTATTTCTAATTAATTTTGAAGAGTATAGACACTTTTCTATATTTGCAACATCTTTCAGAACGGCGGATAGCGCATCAGGAACAAGGGTCCTATGGCTATCCGCTGCTCGCTTTGATGAGCGATTCTGTGTTGGATTGAATCCTTCAACGAGGGCGTTCATCTATTATTGCAAACGATGCGGCTTGTAGTGCCGCAGGGTCACTGCACGAAAACCTTGGATGGTATGCTGGACTGTATTTCCAGCCCCTGCCATATAAGGTTTTTTTCGTATAAAGAAAGTTTCACTTTCGTGCTAAGTTAAACTGTTTCTGGTTGCCTTCATTCTTGCTACATCCCTCATGAGTTCTTCTTTGGTTGAAGATTGCCCATGTTTTTTTATCCATTTATCAATATTGTTATCTTCTTTGCTCAAATAAGTAGCATATAGGGTTAGAGTAGTACCTAATGTACATTGATGGGTCGCTCTATCACGGGACAATAACTCATTTTTAAGGAAATCCTGAAATAACTCATACACATTACTGTATCCAGCCTCTTTCATTTTGTCAATAATATAATACTCGGGCAAGAGAGCATCGTAAGGCACATCCCATGTCGAACTATCATAATTGCTTTTTTGGGCGAGAGGAGAGTAAAGAGAGAATAAGAACTCCTCGTATTGATAACCGAATACTCGCATGATTGTGATACTTTTCTTTACAGACTCTTCTGAAAGATAATGAATATAATCGCTATGTTGCTTATATTGTACTGCTTCGTTTAACCTTTCAGTGTCAGCGAAGAACATACGTAATGCCTTTTCGTAAGTTATGCCATCATGGGTTGCCCTGAAATTGTTAAAATCTTCTCGCAAATCAGAGTTACAAGATAGAAGCTCCTTATAATGATTTATCTTGTCTTCTTTTTTCCTCTCCATCGAGATAAGAAGATATATACATGCAGCAAATATTGCAATGAATCCGATAGCAGCAAGAGTCTCCATAAGAAGTGGCGATAATTTATTGATTTATTGTTATGGCATCGAAAACTAACTGACGCTCTTTTCTTTCAAGATTTAGTTGCTGGCGATACAAAGCCCTTTCCTTCTTGTGACGATGGTATACTTCGCCATTCTCCTTAATCTCTCGTTCAACTCTGGCAACTGTCGCATCAAAGTTCTTCTTCTCCACTTCGCATTCCCATACTATAACCACAGCCCAATCTAATGCTTCCAACTGCCGCCACACCTTTTCGTCCCGTTCCCGATTCCTCGAAACTTTATCAACCCAAAACTGGGTGTTGCTTTTGGGAACCACATACTTTTTGCATCCTTCGTGTCCGTGCCAGAAGCATCCGTGAACAAAAAGGACTGTACGATACTTTGGTAAAACGATGTCGGGGGAGCCTGGGAGTCGCTTATCGTAAAGCCTGTATCTGAATCCACGTTTCCACAACTCTTTTCGCAACTTCATTTCAGGCTTTGTAGAAGTTGCGTGAATGCTAGACATTATATGATGCCGTTCTTGTGGTGTAAGGCAATCAGTCATTGGTATCAATGAATCAAATGACGCAAACAAAGATAGTGAAAAACACCGACTTATTACTTTCACTTTCATGGATGGTGAAACATCAACACTTTTTCATAACTTTGTAAAAACACATGACCTATGCCTGTTAATTTGGATAATAGTCGCTTGGGATGCCAACGCGCCAAGAATAGTGTTATCTCTTGGAGTGAGGAGCTTAAAGGGAATGGAGAAGAAATAAAAGAAAACAAAAAGAGTTATCATATTTGGGAGAAAGAGTGTTATCACATTTGGAAGAAAAATAATCAAGGTGATTGTTGGGAGTTTTGCTTCCTAAAGCCTGGAAAAGAGTATTTTGACCGCGACGATAGTCATCGTTTCCGCTATGATAACAAAATCATCAATTATAATAAAGAAGACATGAAGCCTATGCTGATACATAATGGGCTTTTTGTTGAGCATAACCCAGAGTTTAATCATTTTTATGATTTTGTCGACAAGCTACATAATGAGGGAAAAGATACAATACTGACTCGGATAGGGAATTTTTTGCTGAGGGATGCTTTTTATCTTGAGCATCGTGAGCTTTCTTACGGAATTGTTCATACGAAGGGTATCGTTCCAGATACTGAGATTATTGTAATTAAAGGGTATTTCTTCATGCCTAATCCATCTTTAATATATGAAATCACTAAAGAAGTCCCCCATTTCGTAATAGAAGATGAAAAATACAAAGAGGAAATCGATACTGAAGCTTACTTGCATTATATTGATGGTATAGCCCAAAATGAAGCGGTAAAATATCATCATAAAGTGAAAAATAACGATGTGATGGATGCTGTAGTTGATGGGGCAGGTAGAGAGAACTGTTTGCTAACGTTGATTAACTACATAGAAAGCAGAAAACAGGACAATAATAGATTGTGTGTGAAAATTAGAAATAGGTCAAATAGTTATAGTGCAGATAGGGGTGTCCTGCCTATCGAGCAAGAAGAACTAAGTGCTAGGGGGTATAACCTATAAGATATCTTTGACAATTCTATATCTAATCATCTGAAAAAGCACGTAAAGATATGGTAGTTCGTGGCAATGCGGGAGATTTCATAAAAGTAACTCCTGACAGACAATTCACCCGAAAACAAGTTGAAGCGAGGCTCTCCCGAGCGATTGGACATACTTTGGAAGAGTTGGACACAAAGGGGCTATTTTCTTCAACCAACGACAAAGGCATTGCCGGAAAGATAGTTGAACAATGTATCTTGGGCTGTGCTCCCGATACAAAGCGAAAAGCGGATATCGATGTCGATGGTGTCCGTACAGAGATTAAAACAACAGGGTTAAGACTTGATGAGACACAAGAAACCAATGAACCTCGGTATAAGGCAAAAGAGCCAATCTCCGTGACAGCCGTTTCCCTTTTAGATATCGCAAGTCAATCCTTCGAGAATTCTCATCTGTGGGATAAGCTGGCTCATTTGCTCTTTGTCTATTATCACTATCTTTCAAAGACAACGGCTGACTTTGACGCCTATAAAGCATTTCCTCTTATCGGATATGATTTCTACGAAATGGATGAGTATGATAGGGTACTCATAGAAAATGACTTTAACATTGTCCGCGACTATATCGCCAATATTCAACGACAATATCCTACGGAGGAGGAGCGTAAGAATCAATATCCGTTACTTTCAACTAATATCAATCCCCAATTGGCTGTCATGGATACTGCCCCCAAGTATCCTAACCCGCCAAGATTTCGCTTGAAAGCGACATTCGTGACGGCAATTGCCAATAAAACCATAAACAAGGGATACCATTTGCAGCGGTTAAAGAAGGCAATAACCAAATATGAAGACCTTGATAGACGCTGCGAAGAACTTACAAAGAAGTATAGGGGTTTCACCATTCGCAAATTAATCGAAGAGTTCAATCTTGATGTCTCTCCTTCGAACAAGAGTATAGGTGAACACATTGTTTTAAGTATGTTCGAAGCGAAAGCATCGAAGATAAACCAAATTGAAGACTTCGTGAAAATTGGCGTAATAGCTAAGACCCTTACTCTAACGCCTGAGGGGAAAGAGAAGGAAGACAACAAACTCTGTCCTGTCGATTTTAGTGAGTGGTGCGACAAGGATACTGAGTTTGAAGATTCTGCGATATATGAGTATTTTCACGAGCATTATTTCCTCTATATAATTTTCCAACAAGCTCCGAACAAGAAACCTGAAAACAATGTGTTTGTTGGATTCAAACGAGTTGTTTTTACGGATGACTTTATCAACAGGGAGGTCAAACGGACTTGGGAGGAAGTTCGTCATCTGGTTTTCTCAAAGGAGTTGAGGATTGTTCGAGAGTACGACAAGAAAACAGGCAAACCAGTAGTCAATCCCAAATCCGGAACATATAAGGAGGCGCCGAATTTCCCTAAACAGGGGCGTAGATATTCCACCAATTATCACCCTGTTTTTTTAAGAGGCAGTGGCACGGATTCTAGTGAAAAATATAAAACCGAAGAAGTAAACGGATTGAGGATGTTGCCTCAAGAAGTATGGCTTGACGGAAACTATGTTATTGAAGAAATCTTAAAAATAAAGCCGGAGTAATCCGGCTTTATTGTCAAATGGTGGCTGAAGATTAACTCCATTGACGATTAATCAGCTCTTCTCCCACCTTCTCCACAATGCCGCATACCAGAGCGTTTCCCATAAAGAAGGCTCTTTTCTCGTCCGTCTCTCCCTGAGTGTGATTGACAGGGAACATATCGAGCTGCTCTAGTTCAATAGGAACAAGCCTACGATATCTATGATTGACAGGGTCCTCAATAACATGCTTGAATCGAGAAGCCGTACGACCTCCTTCGCCTGTAATGATAGTCCTTGAGGGTCTATCTAGAGGGTCAGGGAACGGCATGCCTCCTTCGCTGTACATATATTGGATTCCCGTTTCTTTGTTAGTTCTCAATATCTTCTTACCCCCTTTCTCCTTCTCCCAATTCGGGATTTCATTGTCAGAGATATAGAAGTTCTCAGAAATATACGCTCTAGGGGTATTTGCAACGATTTCTCCTAGTGTTGTCCGGTGACCTGTATAGTTTGCCTCAACCTTGCAAGTGTAGAAAACACCATTGACCATTACTCCTGCATTCTCAAAAACGCGTTGGTCCGGTGTCTTAAGGTTGAAATGTTGGCTGACATCCGCAAGGTCCGAATCGTTCTCTCCCATTATTCTATGACCCTCTACGGGACCACCAACACGGGAAGAGACAGGGAAAGCCCGAGCAAAAACACCGTCTTGGAAAATCCATTTCGTGGCATTTTTCATTCCTTGAACCAATGGGGACGATTTCGGATAAGCAAGGATATATGTCCTTCTCCTGCGTTGAGGCATTCCGTAGTCAGCCGCGTTGATTATTCTCCATTCCACGCAATATCCTAAATTGGAAAGGGACTGCAACATTACGGCAAAATCCCTCCCTCTTCGCGTTGCAGGTGATTGAACAAGCCTATCCACATTCTCTAGGAATAGAACTTTAGGAGCATGCTTGGCTTTTACTTTTCCCTCAACAATGCGATAAATCTCCCACCAAAGGACACCCTTCTTTCCCTCGATTCCAGCTGATTGACGCAGGGTCTTTGCAACGGAGTAATCTTGGCAAGGAAAACCACCGACAAGCATATCAAAGTCGGGGATATCTTTCACGGGGACTTGGGCAATGTCCTTATTCACACAACTGCCTTCCCCATAAACTCTTTCGTATGTCCTCCATGCGTGTTGTGTCTTAGTTGAAGGTTCCCACTGATTGCTCCAAACAACCTTATACAAACCACTATCAGCACGTTCCAATCCTACCCTAAAGCCACCTACTCCAGCAAACAGCTCGATAACTCTTATCTCATCCATGACTATTTCGATTACCAAGCAAAGGTAATCAAAAATAGTCTAACCTATATGCCTTGTCAGAATTGCAAACTATCATACACCTCTCCCAATTCCTGCTGCCTCAAACCAATGTAGCGTCTAGTAATGCTGGGTGCCGAATGATTCATCAACTCCGACAGCTTCAGCAAAGCCATTTCACCCCTGCCTTGCTCGTTCTCCTGCTCCCATATCTGCCTACCCCATGTCTTTCGCATGGTGTGAGTTGAGAAGTTCCCGACCTTCACGCGATACTTGAACTTGATTGCCTTGAATTCGCGGTTAATCATCTGAATGGACAACACGCCACCATACCGATTGCGAAAACAGAACGTGGAATCATCCTTAATGTCCATAGCAGCGTGGCAGTCTTGAATGTGTTTCTGGAATCCCTTGTTGATACGGACCTCCCTTCTTTTCCCCGTCTTGTGCTCGTTGATTTCGAAAGAATCTTGGCTGAGTATCTTTTCCCAAGTCAGAGAGAGTAAGTCGGATATCCTCAAACCGAAAAAGAAGCCGCAGCCCAAAAGAAGGGACATCCTATAGTTCCCGTCATTGTAGAGTTTGCGGACCAAGGTCATCGCGTCGTTCCAAGGGAGGTAGTCGGCTGTTGCGTTAGAATGTTTACGGCTCATAATGTTTCAGTATTATGGTGTTCGATGTAAAAGTGAAATGTTTTCCGTCTATTGAATGATGCGGTTTTCGTATATCGCTGATAATCAATCCATATCCCATCAAGTGCAGAAGTGAAACCCGATTAGCACAACCCATATGTCTGAGCGACCTTCTGCTTGTAGTTCTCGCACCGCTCCACCATTCCATCTATCACTTCGACCAATCCGTCCACATAGACATCGGTCACTTCCTGCTTGGTGCTGCCATCGGGATTCAATGTCCGGACCGTGAATGTATCGTAGCCCTCGTCATATACCACCTCGACCTTGCCCGTATGAAGGAAGCCGTTAACATTGAATCGGATTCCGTTGTCAATGGCTACCGCGTTGTGAAAGCCCCAACTCCAGACAATGTTGAGGCTGTATTTGAAAATCGTGAGAATGTATCTTGCCGTTTCCATAGTATTGAGGTTGTTAGTTGTTCCGTTCCCTTGCTTGTTTCTCGAAGATGTCACCGTACTTGTCCAGAGGCAGACTATCATAGATTTCCAACTTGCCCTGCTCCACCTTCTCATTGAAAAACCGTTCTGACACTTTCCAAAAGTCGGTCGAGGTAGCCCTATAGGGGTCCGCATACCAATTGAAGAAAATCATATAGCCGTCTTGAATGTCACACAGCCAATAGAACATCATAGAGATATCCGTCTTATAAACAATCGTATCGCCTTTCTTAATCATTGTTGTAGGGTTTATTTGAGGTTCTTTAATATGCTTTCATAGAAACTGACGGGAACATCTTCAAGCAGCATTGGGTCATCATTGTCAAACAGAACGTACCACATATCACCCAAACGTTTGAAAGTAATGGTGCAACTGTCATATCCGCAATTAAGGATAAGGAAGTCATCACCATCAGCGATATTGTCCTTGGTGAAAGTCATTTCCATTCCGTCTTCAATCTTACTGAGGACCATATCGAACAGATTATCGTTTCTTTCCATTGCTTTTAGTTTTGTGGGGAGGGCTTTTACTGACCCTCCCCTGTGAGACATTCAGTATACCTTAATCAAAGTTTCAACGCTGAAGCATCTGAACTGATTTTTCTGCAAATCAAAATATGTGATATTGCCATAGATAGAGTTGTGAACGCCCGTGCCCTTAATCTTGGGTTCTATAAGGCTTCCATAGAGGCATCCGATAGCGTGGCGTACAGTGTTAGTGCTCTTCTTCAGGTAGTCGAATTCAACGACCTCTCCCTTGCTGAGACGCTTCTTGAGTTCGGCAATCATAGCGACCTTTGCACCGAGGAGAATCGGATTCAGGGTCCCATTGGTCTTGGCAACCATAAAGGCGGCGCGTTCCATATCGGTGTTGGTGACTGCGAGGATGTTGGTGGTAGTGGTAATCATGGTGGTATGTGTTATTTGGTTAAACTTCTATTTGTATTCGTTTGTTAGTCACCGGAGTAGGCTCCATTGCGGTAGTAGGATTCGATGGAAGTATCGATATGCAGGTAGTTCTGTTTCTTCTGCTCTTCCCAATCGTACTTCTGGTCTCTCAGCCAAGGGTTCTCACGGACATACTTGCTACGGCTCCAATCCCAACCGTTCAGCATATACAGGTACTTCAGTGCTTCGTAACGGCTAGCGGGAATGCTTCCAAAGCCCTTAATCTTCTCGCCCGTTTCATTGTTCCAAATGCCGAATCCGCTTGCGCTTCTTCCAACCGAGTATTTGTAGGTCTGTGTCATATCTCTTTCCTTTTTCTGACACAAAGGTAATACATTTATATTACACTTCCAAATGTTTTGTAATATATTTTTATATAATTTGCATATTTTTTTATTACTTCTTTCGCTGAAATGGCAAAAGATTTCATTACATTTGTGCTTTAATCTGAAAAATCACGTAATATGGAGGTATTACTAACCAAAGAGTACATTCTTGGGCTGATAGAGAGCCGCAGGATGAGCAAGGCGGAGTTTGCGAAGCAGATGGGAATCGTCCGTCAGAATCTTGATGCCATGCTTGAATCGAAGAAAAAGGATATCAATACGGTTATCAAGATGGCGGAAGTGCTGGATATGCCGTTGGAAGAGTTCCTTTATGGAAAGAAGGAGGAATCAGGCGCTCAGGTTAACGGCTATCTCAAGGTCAATGGGAGCATCGTTGAGGTCAGCAGCAAAGCCGATTTGGAGAGGATATTGGCTGAAATAGAAAGGTTGGAAAAGCCGGAGATATAATCCCCATATAATCCCCATTTCGATTTTCATTTGCAGCGCATTGGCTATCAGGTATTTATATCTGTGACGAAATGCGAGATATCATCGTCCCAGTTTTGCCGTTTCAGGTCTTGGCTCAGCGTTTATCTTTGCCGAAAAAAAACGCCATGAAAAAGAACAATGAATTGAGCCACTTGGAGCCGGCAGAACTGATGTTAATGTGGAATAGGTACTGCGATGCCCACGGTAAAGAAGGTGACTGCATCTTGCTGAATGAAGACAGGACCTACGTTGAGGCATTTGGGAGCGAGGAACAGGCAATGAAAGAAATCCTCAACAGCACTGACCCTGAATTCAAAAGAAATGAGGGCTTCTTGGTACCTGTGTATGACAATGAGCGGTATGTGGGAATGAGGTATGTGCCATTTGACAGGATTGGTGAGTATATTGACTTAGTATTGTGTAAATGCCTCATTTCCAACGGTGGTCATTCCTTCATAAAAACCAATGGAAGGTAGTTCATTATAATGAGAATGTAGCCTTAGTGATTTAAAGTCGACTATTCCATAACTTGACACAAAAGTTTGGAAGTGAGCCCCCAAATCATTATATTTACTGAAAATCTTCAAGTACTATTTTATGGACGCAGCAGTCTTAGCTCAACAGAAGTATATTTTCTTGAGAAAGTATACCTCTAAGAAGTATGATACTGTATCTATTGCCTTGGAGAGCGCAATAAAGTCGGCTGTTAAAAGAAACCCCACTTACTCTGATACTATTACGGGAGTTCAAAAAAAAGAAGTGGTTTTATTCTGGCAGAATGAATTGATTCATTTGGGGAAGAAATACATTATTTGTAAACAAACTGAAGACGCTTTTGTAGAGGATGTTCTTGTATTGAAAAAAGCCCTAAATGGCAGATTCCGCGAGCATCTTAGTAATAAAGAATCACGAGGTGTTAGGATTTCACATTGCCAGAAAAGTTTGGCGGTTTTTCTCAAATATAGATGGTGTCAGGGAGAACTACCTTTTGAGCCTCCTGTGTGCCCAGTAGATAGGTTCGTTCTTAATCACATTGGAAAGAACAACATATCTTGGACAAAAATGGATGATGAAGAAATCTACCGTGATATCATAAAGGTCATTTCTGAAGCGGTAAAGAATAATATATGCTGTAAATCTCCTTCAGAATGGGAATTATGTATGTTTAACACCATTAATAATTAGTTATATGACCAGTAGAATTAGACTATCATCTCTTCTCACAAGTATTTTTATCCTCTGTGGTTTTTTGTGTTTTCTTCAAAGTTGCGACGAAATTGAACGAAAACAACGAAAAGAGCATGCAATTGCCCTAAACGCTTACAACAATGTATTAGAATATGCCACAAAACATCATACGGAATCCCGTTCTGGTTCGAAAGTCGGTAAAGCGAATGGAGCTGCTACTTTTAAGTACCAAAAATCGTCTATTGGAGTTAGTTACTCTGTGATAGGTAGTTCCGCATACGAATTAGGAGAGCTTAAAAGGCTAGACATAGCAGGAAGTAGTGATAATCCTAAAAATGTATCCATCCATGGGATATGGCGTCCTAACGGCACAGGCATGGGGGTTATAGATATCTTCCTTTCAGAAGATAATAATTGGCTTGCCATCCAAATACGCGGGGAAAGTAACTGGTTTTACTGGGACGAATATCTGTTGGAATCCCCTGATTACATTCTAAAGGTTTTTAAAGATGCTGCCAAGAAAAAGGAAAGGCTATATAGTAACAGCAAAGAGGAGAAAGAGAGTATCAAAACAGAAAAGAGTATACAAAAGAAGCGTGCAAATGTCAAGACTCCTTTACAGGAAGGTGTGTATTATGGTTGTTTCTATAAAGCAGTAGATGATAAAGATTGGTCGGCAAATATCGGCGTGATTAAACCTATCAAAGAGGGCAAAGAGTTCTATTATTACGAATTATTCTACTTATTCTCGAATGAAGATGATGATTGCATCGGTTTGAATAGCATATCAAGGATAGAGGTTCTGGGAAACGGAGAGTTTCAGATTGCTGAACGGTATTATCCTGACCCCCAACGTGGTTCTTACAATGTAGCTTTTGCCAGTCAATATGATAGAATAAAGACTGATAAGCAAGGGAATCTCATTTTTAAGCAAAGTGGGGGGGGAGGACAAAATGAGTATTCTGACAACAAGAAAGACGCACTCTTCTTAAAAACAGATAAGCTGGATAAAGAATTTCTTTTCCCTCCAGAAGCATATGAATGGTTTTATCTGGATGTGGAGGAGGCACGTTCCCTTAGAGACACCTATTTTTATATACCCAAGATACTTCCTGGACGTTAACGCTGTTTATGGATAGTAATTAACGACGATTTAAATTTTACATAAATACAATCAGTGTTTATGCACATCAGCGGGTTCCTAATTAGGCGCCCGCTTTGATTATGTGGGATAGTTTTACTATTTTTGAAGAACTAAATGACTGTATATGAAACGAGTTGTCGCCATTATCCTCTTGCTGGTATTAGTAGCCATTTCAGTATCTTGCGAGAAGGAAACGCTGCTGACTGTTGACCAAACTTCAATATCATTCACAGATGCGGGAGGCTCACAAACGGTAACGCTGACAGCAAACAAGCCGTGGTCCGTTAGTTCGACCCAATCGTGGTGCAAGGTTTCTCCAACAGGGGGTGAAGAAGCAACCAGTAGTAGAATTACGATTACCTGTGATGCGAACACGACCTACGATGCGAGAACCTGTACGGTCACCTTCACTTGTGCCGAAATGACCAAGAGCGTCACCGTATCTCAGGCAACCAACAACGGTCTTCAGGTATCACAGACAACATATGAGGTAACCAAGGCAGCACAGCAGCTCAATATTGAAGTCAAGGCAAATGTGAAGTTCAGCGTTGAGGTGGATAATGGTTGTAAGGATTGGGTGAAGTACAATACCACAAAGGCTTTAACTACTTCTACAGTTGTTCTTGATATTGCCGAGAACAAGACTTATGATAGCAGAGAGGGCAAGGTGACAATCAAACAGGATGGCGGCTCCTTATCTTCAACGATTACTATCAAGCAGAGCCAACTTGACGGGCTGTTCCTAACGACCTCCGAGTACAATCTTTCCAATGAGAAACATACATTGACAGTTGAGGTAAGCACCAATGTTGAATTCGATGTGAAGCCTGAGGCAGATTGGGTGAAATATATACAGACAAAGGGGTTGAGCACCAAGCAGATTGTTCTGGAGGTGGCTGAGAATGATACCTATGACCAGCGTGAAACAAAGGTCAACGTCAAGCAGAAAAATGGGGATTTAAGCGGAACAATTAATATCAAGCAGGATGAGAAATACGGTATCTTGGTCTCACAATCCGAGTATAACCTGACCAATGAAGCACAGACCATTGAGGTTGAGGTGAAGTATAATGTCGACTTTGAGGTATCGATTCCTGACGGCTGCAAGGATTGGATTTCTATAATGGGAACTAAAGGGTTGTCATCAAGAAACTACACTGTAGCCATTACCAAAAATGAAACATACGACAACCGTGAAGGTTCTATAACATTCAAGCAAAAGAATGGTTCATTGAGTGGAACAGTCAAAATCAATCAGTCTCAAACAGACGGTTTGATTGCTGAAAAGACTGAATACATTATTTCTTACGAAGAACAGCAACTGAATATCAAGGTTGCATCCAATATTGAGTATGAAGTATATATTGACGAAGATTGCAGGAGTTGGTTGAGTAGGGTTCAGACAAAAGGCTTAACGGAAGAGACAATAACATTTCAGGTGACTAAAAATGAGGGGGATGAAAGAATAGGTAAGATAACCTTTAAGAGTTCAACCCTTCAAGAGACGGTTCTTATTAGACAGAGGGTTGAAGGGAATGTTGTATTTGAGGATGCCAACTTTAAGGCGTATTGTGTGACGAACTTTGATAAGAATGGTGATGGAGAAATATCAATGGCTGAGGCAAAGGATATCATCGTCATTGATATTGATACTTATAATGTATCTTCGCTTCAAGGTATTGAAAATATGCCAAACCTTAGAAGGTTGTTTTGTCATGGGAAAAGTGACAAAGGGAAACTGACAAGTCTTGACGTGAGTCATAATATGGAATTACGGATTATTGTATGCTATGATAATCGACTGACGAGCCTAGACGTCAGCAATAATATTTATTTAGCTCGTCTAGAATGCCAGGATAATCAACTCACAAGCCTAGACGTCAGCAACAATACGGCTTTAGAGGATTTAGATTGCTATGGGAATCAACTGACAAGCCTTGACGTGAGCAATAATACGGGTTTAGTGACTTTATACTGTTATTCTAATCAGCTCACAAGTCTTGATTTTAGCAAGAATACGGCTTTGTGGTGGGTTCAATGTTATAATAACCAACTGACAAGCCTAGACGTCAGCAACAATACGGCTTTAGAGGAGTTAAATTGCTATGGGAATCAACTCACACGCCTAGACGTGAGCCAGAACACTGCTTTGCTTTCATTAAATTGCGACAATAATCAGCTGACGAGCCTTGACGTGAGCAATAATATGGGTTTAGAGGTTTTAGATTGTGGCGGTAATCAGTTGACGAGCCTTGATGTAAGCAAGAACACTTCTTTGCGTTTTTTAAATTGCGACAATAACCAACTGACGAGCCTCAATACAAACCAGAACACAGCGTTAACGATATTTTCGTGTGGATGGAACCGACTGACGAGTCTGGATGTAACAAAGAATACTGTATTAAATGAATTATATTGCGCCCACAATCAATTGACAAGCCTTGATGTAAGTAATAACAGTATGTTGAGCACACTATACTGTTACGCTAATCCATATTTGACAGAGATATGGCTTAAGATGAATCAAACGATACCCAATTTCCAATATGATACAGATGTTGCTACAATCAAATACAAATAAAACAAAGGCTCAAGAACCAACCTTGAGCCTTTTCTATTTCGTGCCTGTCTGTTCTTGATTCTTAAGTTGATATAGCGCTGCTCCCGCAATTGGTGCGAATCCGGGAGCTCCTTTTTGCTTCTTCTGCTGTTGCTGCTTTTTCAGTCTCAGCGCTTGCTGCCTCTGCTTGTACTTGACATAATCCATAAAGTCCTCCAGAAACATTTGGGCAAACATTTCAAGCGTCTGAATGAACTGCTGCTCTTGTCCCTGTTGAGGTGCTGCCTGTTGCTGTCCCTGTTGGTTTGCCGCTTCTTCATCAAGTGCTCTATCCTGCAACAACCCAACATAATCAATCATTTCTCTCATTGTCTTTTCTTCCATTTTCATCGTCTCTTATCTTTGATTATTGTTCAGGTCCCAAGGTTTCCCAATAACGCTTTAAGGATGTACTGATGCGTTGCTTATGCGTCTCGGTCTTGGGTCTGCCCGCGAGTTTCTTGCTGATTTTCTGCTTTGTCTTTTCGCTCATTCTTCGTGTTGTGCGTTTCATATATGCTTTTTCCATATAAATAGTTGGTAGGAATAGAAACGCCAATAAATATGGTAAGTTCAACTATTTTTTGCGAAAAATATGGTTGCGAGATATACAAGCAACTGATACCTACCCCCACGATGGCAGCCCCTATACCCACACTCCGTAAGGGGGAACAGATGGCAGGGTACGGGGAGGGGGCGAAAGGCGGTCTTAATAATGCCCGTTTTTAGGCGATTTCAGGGCAGCAAAAAGAAAACGAATAATGTGTTGAAGTGCTCGTTTCGTGCGATTGTGGCGAGAGAAACTGCGATTTATAGAGCAAATAACTATCCTCTTGTTTTGTCTTCACAGGGGTACCGAAATAGTGTTTGTGCTCTGCCCCCAACTGCCTCTATCTGTTTGGTTTTCTTAACTATTTTTTGTATATTAGTAATAGATAAGAATAAGTGAGAAAAGACAGGAAAGAATGGAGATTAAACCGATTTATGATTTGTTGAAGGAGTTGAGGATGCCGAGTATTGCAATGCCTTACTCTGCGGAGACGATAGAGGACTATAAGCGTTCTCTTATCAATCGTCTGTATGATTTGAAAGCGTGTGTCGCCGAATGTATAATGACCAACCCGTCTGTTGATTTGGGCTCTATCAAAGACGAGTTGCTGCTTTGTGGTGCAATGTGGAAAGCAAGGCGTGTGTTATTAGGGGGACCGACCTTTGAAGGAAACGGGGGTGGCGTATTCGTAGCCAATGATGTGAAGCGTTTTTGGGAAGAGAACCCCGAAGCACATTTAGCCGATATTATCTTGGATGTAATAGAAGAGGCGAAGAGGGCTGTGAATAATGAACGCCTGTGCCCTGTCTCTGTTAGTATAGTAGAGACCACCGGTAATACCTCAACCAATAAGAGAGAAAGAGTAATGGAGAAGAGCGTCCTCAATGTAAAAGAGGTTGCTGAACGCTTCGGGCTATCTATGAATAATGTGAAAGATAAGCAATGGAGAGACAGAAATGACTTTCCATACAAGCAGTTCATCAAGGGTGGTAAAGTAGTGTTTTACGCTGACGAAGTTGAAGAATGGGTAGAGAGAATGAGGGCGTAGCAGCGTAGATTTTGTTTCATTCCAACGGGAAGGGATAAGGACCAACGAAGTTCTTGTCCCTTCTTTTTTGTTCTGTACCGAGCAAAATGTTGTTCCTTTTGTTGTTCCTTTTTTCAAAAAGAAAAGCACCTGCGTTTTCGCAAGTGCTTGATTTTCAGTGGCTCCTCAAGTAGGACTTGAACCTACGACCCCCTGATTAACAGTCAGGTGCTCTGACCAACTGAGCTATTGAGGAAAGTTGTTTCCCTTTTGGGACTGCAAATGTAGGACAATTTCGCGGGAGTGC
>Ga0265301_10002208_pt1 | contig 23081 bp, 14 predicted proteins | sample AusTroGonzalo_MG_2_FD_193488 | JGI IMG/M metagenome (GOLD analysis project Ga0265301, IMG submission 193488) | Bovine rumen microbial communities from tropical cattle in Woodstock, Queensland, Australia - Gonzalo_04 | ecosystem: Host-associated > Mammals > Digestive system > Stomach > Rumen ... | reverse complement strand
CAAGACCATCGGTCGTTTCAACCTAGACAACATCCCGCCAGCGCCAAGAGGTGTCCCGCAGATCGAAGTCACATTCGACATCGACGCCAACGGTATCTTGAACGTGAGCGCAAAGGATAAAGCCACAGGCAAGACCCAGAGCATCCGTATCGAGGCATCGTCAGGCTTGAGCGACGACGAAATCAAGCGTATGAAGGCAGAAGCTGAGGCTAACGCCGACGCCGATAAGAAGGAACGCGAGCGCATCGACAAGATCAACGCTGCCGACGCCATGATCTTCAACACTGAGAAACAGTTGAAGGAATACGGCGACAAGCTGCCAGCCGACAAGAAGGGCGAGATCGAGAGCGCACTCGAGAAGCTGAAGACAGCTCACAAGGCACAGGACATCGCCGGCATCGACGCTGCCATGGCAGAGATGAACGGAATCTGGCAGAAAGCATCAGAAGAGATGTACAAGAACGCCGGAGGTCCTCAGGGCGGTCCACAAGGCCCATTCGGCGGCCAGCAGGGTCCACAGAACCCAGGAAACAACCAAGGCGGTTCAGATCCTGATGTGACAGATGTCGACTTCGAAGAAGTGAAGTAAGACCTTAGTCTTTAGACCTTAGACTTTAGAAAAGGATGTCGTAAAAAACGGCATCCTTTTTTTTATTATGGAGTTTTTTCTGACGTTTAGTTGTTTGCAAAACCAAAAACTTTCAATTCATCAAAGCAGATTTTTATTTTTCATGCAGCAAATTTCGTAATTTTGCGTTCATAATTTGTTAGTCATTTAATTTTATCTTATGAAAAATCTAATTAAAGCGATCATTATTGCCATTGTATTTGTTTTCATGTTGTTTTCGCAGGCATCAGCACAGAAAAAAACGTTCAGAAACATTGAGTTTTCGCAGCATGATTTTGTAGACACGCTAAAAATCAAAATAATCGACGGAGCCCTTATTATTCCTGTGGAAATTAACGGTGAGATAAAGAATTTTATGTTTGACACTGGAGCTAGCTGGGGGTCCTGGATTGGCGAAAAAGAAGACTGGATGACATCATCGGGCGACAGTCTCAACATGAGAGACTCCAATATAAAGACAAAAAAGAAGGCTATCTTAAGGATGCCAACTATGAAAATCGGTTCCACTGTTATCGAAAACTATCCAGTGGTTGCAGACGAGGGTCTGCGTGATTTCGTCTGTGGCAGATTCGACGGTATATTGGGCTTCGATCTTGTGACTTGTGGGCTCTCTTTCAAATTCGACTCTCAAGATACTCTTCTTATTATGACCGACCGCAAAGGATTTTTTGCAAAAGAGGAAAAAGGCGAGCCGTACGTAAAATACGAAGCATATGGTAAAGTCCGCCCGATGATAACAGTGAAATTTTCCTCCGGGAAAACCAAGATGTTATTCGACACCGGATACACCGACGGCTGGATCGACATGCCTCAACGTCTGCTCAACCGCTGGGTGAAAAAAGACAAGTCGCTGAAGCAAAAAATAGATGACATGACTGTAATGATTGACACTACTATCGTAACAAGCATAGGTCTTTACGGTCCTTCGTACGACACTGTCATATTGAGAAAACTACATTATGATGAGATAAAAATAGGCAATCTGACACTAAAAGACGTTTACGGTACCACAGATGCCCAAAGCATTAAAGTCGGTTCGGGTTTCTTGAAATATGCCTCACTGATTATCGACGGACCGAAGAAACGTTTTGTATTTCTTCACCATGAAGAAAAAGACGCAATTGTCGTAAACAACGAGGGCAGAAATGGTTTCGGACTTGCTGTAGCTGCGGAAAACGATACTCTTGGAGCAATAAAGGTTGTGGTACGAAAAGATAAAAAAATATATGAGAAAGGGATTCGCACCGGTGATTATCTGTTAAGCATCAATGGAATCCCTGTCACTTGTTTTTGCGATGTCATCTCGCTATGTCAGGAAGAGGGCACAAAACATTATGTTTTTCGCACACCTGAGGGCGAGATAAAAGAGGTTGTGCTGTAATTGTTTCAGCTTGTCAAGGAAGTTTGACGGAATACTATCTCTCTTCCCAGTGGAAAGTAAACGATGTATTTTCATCTTCCTGGCATGTGGCAAGACGGCCGTTTTCAACAGTATAGGTATATACTGTAGTATTTGTAGTGATCGGAACGCCACCATAATACACAATCAAGTCCCTCTTTGAAGGCATGTGGTTAGGAAGTTTTCCAAAACATCCTTGACTACAAAGTTCAGAAATTTCAGAATCATAGCCTACTCTATTAAAAATAGCTTGTGCAGGAGCATCGCTTGTCTCGTATTCAGCCACAAGAATACCATCAGTATCAATTTTTACAAGCTCGTTGTTTTCCCAGATATATGAGGCATTAGTACCGCCATCATCTGAGACTTTGCTTCGTGTAATCAGATAACCATCGGCATCATATGTATATGAAGTGGTGTAGTGAGAGACGAAACCTGTTTGGAGCGAGATGCCTGAATATTCCAATTCTGTGATGCGTCCTTGATTGTCGAGAACGCATTCGTATGTTATTTCATAACCTTCTGCCATACCGATTATTGAGATGTGTCCGTCACTATAAGTGAAATTCAAGTTACGTATTACAAAAGTGCTATCGTTGAGTTTAACCTCTTTGATGTTAACAAGACGATAGTCCGTATCGTAGGTATAGCTATACGTCACGTCGCCATATAACATCATTCCTCTAACATCCATGCCAGCGAGAACTGTCTGTTTGACTGGTGTCGGAGCCGGTGTTGGGTTGTTGTCTTTTTTCTTGCTGCATGAAACAAAGATCATGGCTGCAGCTGCCAAAACAAAGAATAGTTTTTTCATAGTAGTAGTATTTTAAAAATTTTACAGATTATTTCATCTTGTGAATACTTGGTTTATCAACGATTCGAATTCGCGGTAAGCCTCGGTATCCTTCAATTCACGTAGTGCGTCGGCAAGTCCGCGGTAGTGCCACTCGTGTTCTTTGGGATCCTTGGTGTGGAAGCGGTTCCAAATTTCATCGCCTATCTCGGCATAGTCACGGGCGATGGCACGCATGTTGGAGAGTTTGTCGCCCATTGCCACCATCTTGGCGTCGTGGCTGGCTTTTGAAAGACGGTCGATGGCAGCCTGTTTACGTTGATGCCAACTGGCTTCCTCTGTCATACCTTCGGGCATCACATCGCTTTCGTCAGCCACCAGAGAGGCTATTCGCTCGCCAAATTCAGTCCTGAGCTGCTCCACCGTCACCTCGGTATCCTCCACTGTGTCGTGCAGGATGGCTGCAGCGAGAAGTTCCTGGTCGGCGGTCATGGTAGCCACAATCTCTACGGCTTCCATAGGATGTACGATATAAGGATAGCCCTTGCCTCTACGTTCGGTGTCGGCATGAGCCTTGACTGCAAAAATTATTGCACGGTCTAAAAGTTCGGTATTCAAATATTTATTTGCCATAATTTTACTTATTCATAAATGGATAATCACGGGCTTGTTCCATCAGGAAGTCGGCTATGAAAACATTATCGTCGGATGGGCCGTTCAAGATGTCGAACATCTTTTTCAGACCTGCCTTTCCTCCTCCGTTTTTGAGGATGTAGGCCGTACAGAGATTCTGTGGCGCCACGGAAGAAGATATGATATCCAAGTCGGTGATGCCCATCTGGAAGCAAGCAATCTGATAGGCGGCATCGGAGTATTCTTTCACCAGCTTCGCAACATCGCCGAGGGTCTTGAAACCCATAGCCTTGAACAATGCGAGGAATGACGAGATATCCACTGTCTGTATCTCAGCCTGGTTGATGGAGGCGATGCGGCGCATCAGGGCGTCGAAAGGCTCTATCTTGAGGTAGCTCTTGAAGGAGTCGCCGTCGAGCAGAACCTCGTCGAGGTTACCCGAGGCCACCAGAGTCTGCACCCTGCGCCGGTAGTCGTTCAGCTCCCTGCGGATGCGGCTGAACTCGTCGTCAACCAGCTCCAGCATACCTGCCAAACGGCTGAGGTTACGTTTATATATTTTTGGAATCTCCACGCCGCTCTTGTAGCCTGTGTCATGATCCATATTGGACCATGCATGCTGCAGCACGGTACGCATCTGCACCTCAAAGCGGATTTTATTCAACTCGGGGTGCCCCGGCATGGTGTATGACGACTCCGGAATCCGGCAGATATAATGCAAGGAGAGGTAGCCGAAACTGTCAATATCGTGAACCTTACGCTTGTCGATGGAGTTCTCCCAGTCGATTTCGAAGAGTCGTTCCAGCACTGATGCCACCTTGTCAACGTCGTCGGTGTAGAAAGTGATGACGCGGACGCCAACCAGGTCGGTGATATCATAGATGTTGCGATATTTGCCACCTTTGAGCTTAAGCTTGCCAGCGAGGGAGTCCTCAGCCTTCACGCGTTGCTCCACAGCAGCCACAATGATTCCTTTCTTGTCGAAAAAGTCCCTCAGCATCCCCGGAATCACCTCCACCATCTTATCATATACAGGCAACAGGCTTCGATACTGGGCAAGAAGCTCGTCGTTGTGTGATAATTTCGCGCAAGCAATCATCTTTTGCAAGGAAGGGCGTATAGCCGGACGATATTCGTCGAGGGATTGTTCGAGGGCTAATGAACGCAGTGTATTGTAAGGTTCCAACATAGCCTCAACCTCCTCGATGCGGGCATCAGGACCAAAATAATGTGGCACAAAGGCGTGCCAGAAGGCTTTTGCCGTCGCCGCGTCGATGTGATAGTTTTCCTTGATGAAATCCTCAGGCATAAGACACGTCTGACGGTAGATTATGGCTAAGTCGAAGAGCGGACTGCCTGTGCAGAAGTCACCGAGGTCGATGAAATACTGTTTTCCGTCTTCGGTGAAGATGATATTGCCGTAGTGCAGGTCGCCGTGAAGAGCGGTGTCGGCATCGGGAAGGCTGTTGACATAGCGTTCCAGTCCCTTTTTCTCATCATCGGAGAGAAACTTGTCGAGGCGTATGTGCGACAGGCACTGTTCCTTGGCCGTAGGGAAGAGTCCCGGTTCAGGATGGATGGAATGCAGCTTCTTGCACTCTTCGGCGAAGCGTGCGGCATACTCTTCCAGCCGTTCGGGATGCTCACCCAAGGCACGGGCATATGACTTCTTGCCCACGATGCGGTGAAACTGAATGCCAAGAAGCCCCTCTTCTGTGCGCACCAACTCACCCGGCGCAGGGCATGACACTCCTATGCTATACACCTTGCAGGCTTTCTCATACTCGTCATAACCCATCTGTTCACGCTCGCGTGAATAGAGTTTGAGCAATATATTGGGATTGTTCTTGCTGATGTAGCTCTCACCAAGAGAACCGGCACCAGATGGCTCATAATCGTTTATGTTGATTCTTGTCTCTTCCATTGCAATTGTTTTTCAATGCACAAATATACAAAATTTGATATTTTTGGAGACAAAATATTTTATTTTTTCCTTTTTCCTAAATAATTTTTTTTTAATTTTGCCGTTCGAATTATACCATTTAAAATTTTAATAATTAACACACTATGAGAAAACTCTTATTTTCTATTGTGGCGGCATTGCTTATTATAAGCGGATGCAACAAATCAGACCAATTTAAGATTAATCTGAACCTTGACAATTCCGACGGTCAGACCGTTGTGCTCGTGAAAAGTCTTGACGGCAAAAAGCCGATTATCATGGACACGGCTGTCTTTGCTGACAACAAAGCCGTTTTTACTGTTGAAAACGACGATCCGCAAGCCTTGTATATTCTGGCATTCAAAGAAAAACGTGACCAAAAGATCCTGTTCCCTGACAACAAAAACGTTACCGTGAAGGGCGATTTGGATGATTTCTTCCATATCGAAGCGACTGGTGGCGATGTCATGAACGCATACAACGAATATCAAAAAGGCCTGGCAGATTTTATGACTGCATTTATCCCTCTCGAAGCCGCAGCAGAAGAAGCATACGATAACGACGACAGCTTGAAATATGAGGAAGTCAACGCTCAGATGCTTGCCATTTGGGATGAGTATCACAATTATCAGTTCGATTATATCAGAAATCACCCTGACAGCTACGTGACACATTACATACTCGATGAGTTAAAGACAGATATAGAGCTTGCACAGGTGATAGAATTTGAAGAAATCCTCACTGGCGAGTCTGTTTATCGTGATAATATCAAGAAATTTATCGAAAGCAACATGCGCGTGGAGCTCGGTCAGCCTTTCATGGACTTCACTTTGCAGACCATCGACGGCAAGGACGTCAACCTCGCTGAGACTATCAAAAACAATAAGGTGACGATGATAGACTTCTGGGCATCGTGGTGCGGACCGTGCCGTCATGAAAATCCAGTGGTGAAAGCAGCATACGAGAGATTTCATGACAAAGGTTTCGAAATCATAGGTATCAGCGTCGACAGAAACGAGGCTGCGTGGCTCCAAGCCGTTGAGGAAGACGCTCTTCCATACACACAGGTGCGCGACGTTGAAGGTGATGTGGCTGATGATTACGCTATAGTTTACATCCCGGCCAACTTCATCTACGACCAGAATGGCGTGATGGTTGCAAAAGGCTTAAGAGGCGAAGAACTTGAAGCGAAATTGGCTGAGTTATTGAAATGAGATCCATAATCATAAAAACCTTAATAGTCATTTGCACTGCGCTTTTGACCTCATGCGCTATGCTTAGAGGCTATATGAAAGAAGGCATGAACGGCCCCAATATCTTTAGTTTCGAGACCTGCGAATACGACACTATAGCCAAAGGCGGACAATCATTCACCTTTCCTGTCGCCAAGAAGCAGGCCGACTGGGTCGACACTCTGCATTTTTACAACTATCCGCCTAATTGCGTAAATATGACATTTACAGAGGCGATGGACGCTAAAAGCAAGACACAAGGTGTACTCATCATCCATAACGACAGCATAGTTTATGAAAGATACTGGGGCGATTTCTCCGCCGAACGTATGGCAACCATCTTCTCGGTGTCAAAATCCATCACATCGCTGCTGTGCGGCATCGCCGTCGACGACGGCTATATCGAAAGCATCGACGACCCTGTCACAAAATATCTGCCTGAGCTGAAAGGAAGAGACCCGCGATGGGAACGTCTCACCATACGTCATCTGCTCGACATGCGTAGCGGTCTGGACTTTGAAGAAGACTACAACTTCTCCGTAAAGGATATGAAGAATCTTAACGCTATGGCAAAGCTTAACTACGGACATAACCTGATGAAGCAGATCCGTAACATGAAGTTTCGCCGTGAGCCAGGCACAGAGGAGCACTACGACAGCATGACATCAGCAATTTTAGGCGTTGTCATCGAGCGCGCATCCGGTAAACGTTATGCCGATTATCTCAGTGAGAAGGTCTGGCAGCCGTTGCAGATGGAGTCGGTGGCATATGTCAATATCGACAGCCGCAGACACGATGTGGCACATGCCTTCGGAGGCATCACACTCACGATCACTGACCTTGCCAAGATTGGCCGTCTTTATCTCAACAAAGGAATGTGGGAAGGCCAACGCATTGTGAGTGAGGAATGGATCATCAAATCAACCAAATATGACCTCAGAAACAACGGCTATCATTTCAACTGGTACAACCTGAGTTATAATGGTTTCTACAAATCGAAGTATCCGGGCTATTTCGCGTTAGGCTTATACGGTCAAGTATTATACGTCAACCCGTATAAAAACCTGATAATAGTGAGAATCGGAAGAGGTAACAACGGTTACGCATATCTGCCGGATTTGTTTGAAAAACTCAGCAACGTTTGGATTGAAGAATGATATTATTCAAAAATGTTTTATATTTGCATGAAAAATAATTCATGCTATGAAACATTTAAGATTAACTGTTTTTGCGATAGTCATCCTGTATGCCTTTGGTTGGCAGACCGCTTACGGACAAGAAACATTCACAAGCCCTGACGGGAAATTGGAACTTCAGTTTGAAGTTAAAGACGGCGTGCCGTATTATGCTTTGAACCGCGAAGAAAATGCCATCGTTTTGCCTTCAAAGATGGGTTTCACTCTCGAGTGGCGTGACGATCTGGCACATGCTTTCGTGCTGAGAGATGTCAGTCGCAGCACCTTTGACGAGACTTGGGAGCCTGTCTGGGGCGAAGAGGCACAGATTCGCAACCATTACAACGAGATGCTGGTAACGCTCGAGCAACCTGTCGGCTCTGTGGAAAGCATGGACAACTCGACAGAGAGGAAAGCCACCGTCATGCAGATAAGATTCAGACTTTACGACGACGGCTTAGGCTTCAGATATGAGTTCCCGATGGACAACGCCCTCGCATATTTCTGGATCACAGAAGAACTCACTGAGTTTGCGATGGCAGGCGACCACACCGCCTGGTGGATCCCGGGCGACCTTGACACGCAGGAATATAACTACACCGAGTCGAGACTTTCGGAGATTCGCGAATTATGGGATGCCGGTCACAAAAACGGAGGCTGGCCATGGACAGCGTTCTCGAAAACAGGAGTGCAGACCGCACTTCAGATGAAGACCGACGACGGATTGTATCTGAACATCCACGAGGCAGCGACCTTGGATTTCCCGACCATGCACCTCGATTTGAATGACACCACCATGGTTTTCAGAGCCTTCCTCAGCCCTGATGCGACAGGCTATAAAGGCAGAATCCAGACACCTTGCGTGACACCTTGGAGAACCGTCATGGTTTGCGAGACAGCCACCGATGTCTTGGCTTCACGACTGATTCTGAACCTCAACGACCCTTGCGTTTTAGATGATGTCAGTTGGATTCATCCTGTAAAATATATGGGCGTCTGGTGGGAGATGATTTCAGGAAAGAGCAGCTGGGCCTACACCAATGACTTCCCTTCGGTGAAGCTCGGCCAGACCGACTATGAACATGCCACGCCAAACGGCAGACACGGCGCCAACAACGAAAACGTGCGCCGATATATCGATTTTGCAGCGGAAAACGGCTTCGACGCGTTGCTCATCGAGGGCTGGAACATCGGCTGGGAAGACTGGTATGCCAAGCAGAAAGATTTCGTTTTCGACTTTATCACTCCTTATCCCGATTTCGACCTGCCGGCATTGAACAAATACGCTCACGAGAAGGGTATCAGGCTCATCATGCATCACGAAAGCTCAGCATCCACTGTCAATTACGAACGTTGGATGGAGAAAGCATATACCTTGATGAACGAGTACGGTTACGACGCTGTGAAAGGCGGCTATGTTGGCACTATCATCCCGTTTGGAGAGGGACACTACAGTCAGCCAATCAACAACCACTACCATTACGCCATCGTGGAGGCGGCGAAACACCATATCATGGTCAACTCGCATGAGGCGGTGCGTCCGACAGGCTTGTGCCGCACATGGCCCAATATGATTGGCAACGAGAGCGCTATGGGCACCGAGTTCAGAGGCAGAATCCATCCCGGACACACTACCATTTTGCCATTCACGAGACTGCAAGGCGGTCCTATGGACTACACTCCGGGCATCTTCGAGACCGACATGGGCAAGATCGTGGAATGGGACAAAGGCGATTTGATGCAACACACCATCTGCAACCAGCTAGGATTGTATGTGACGTTCTACTCTCCGCTACAGATGGCTGCCGACTTCCCTGAGCATTACGCGCAGTTTATGGATGCGTTCCAATTCATCAAAGACGTGGCTGTCGACTGGGATAAATCCATTTATCTCTATGCTGAACCGGGCGCATACATCGTGACGGCACGTCATCCGAAGACTTCGACTTTGAACAAGGCCGCCGAAGGTGTTGGAGAATTGGCCGATGGCAAGAAAGGCGTGATTGCGAATGCGACACGCTATGTATATGGGTTAGATGATATAGATTGTTTAGATAATCCAGATGATTTAGACAAATTAACACCTTGCGATGTTTGGTACGTCGGCGGCATCACCGATGAAAACGCCCGTGAATTCAAGGTGAAACTGGATTTCTTGAAACCAGGTGTGAAATATGAGGCAATCATCTATTCTGATGCGAAAGACGCGAGCGGTCTGCCGGGCGACGGTTACAATCCTCAGGCGTACACAATAACAAAGAAGACTGTCACATCAAAGAGCGTGCTGAAGATGAAGATGGCACCGTGCGGAGGCTTCGCGGTTTCGATTAGAGAAATAAGATGAGATATCTTATCAAAATATTGATTTGTGTATCGTTGTTCGTTTCATGCAATAAAACCTCGCATTTCGAGATAAAAACCCATGATACTAACGAGCCGCGGTTCAGCTGGAATTATGAGTCGGATGCGAACAATGTGAAGCAGACGAGCTACAGAATTATTGTGGCATCGACGTTGGACGGAGCAATAAAAGGTGTCGGAGACCTCTGGGATTCGGGCGTAATCAATTCTGACAGAATGCTTTACGTTCCTTACGAAGGAAAACCTCTGCAAAGTCGCGACAAGGTGTATTGGAAGGTCTTTGCAACCTTATCTTACGGTAAAAACAAGACAGTTTCTGTTGAAAGCGATATCAAATATTTAGAGATAAGTCTTTTAGATTCAAACGATTGGCAGGCAAAATGGATCGGGCATGAGTTTGATGATGACGTACTTGTCGGTAAGACACGGTTGGCAGCGAGATACTTGCGTAAAGAGTTCAATTTGAGCGAAAACATCGCTGAAGCACGCCTTTATGTGAGCGGACTCGGGCAATATAGCGCTTATATCAATGGCATTGAAGTTGCGCCTGACGAGCTGCTTAAACCTGCACTGTCTGATTACCGTAAACGAGTGTATTTCAACACTTTCGATGTCACCGACATGCTCAAAAACGGTGACAATGCCATCGGTGTGACACTTGCTGGCGGTCGCTTTACCGCGATGAGATATAACGCAGCAAATCCTGACTACGACTTCACCGACAACGTGCTGCATTTTGGCACTCCACGCATGATTTTGCAGCTCGAGATAACTTATGAAGATGGTCGCAAGTCGTTGATTGTCAGCGATGAATCATGGAAAATAACAAACCGTGGACCGATTCGCACATCAAACGAATACGATGGCGAGACGTATGATGAAAACTTCGAACTTGGTGCTTGGACTTTGCCAAATTATAATGATGCTTCTTGGCTGAAAGCGGAACTTGTTGAAGCTCCAAAAGGCGAACTCAAACCGCAGCCAAATCCCAATATCAAAGTGCAGGATTCGGTAACGCCCGTCGCCATTTTCAAAAAAGGTGACAAATGGATTCTCGACATGGGACAAAACATGGTCGGGGTGTTGGAGATGAATGTTTCAGACCCAAAAACTGGCGATACCATCACATTGCGATTTGCCGAAAATCTCTATCCTGACAGCGCAATCGATGTTAGAAATTTGCGTTCAGCGGAGGCGACAGATAGATATATTGTTACTGTAGAGACGTTTCAAGAAACGTCTCTACAGTGGAAACCCATGTTCACATATCATGGTTTTCGTTACGTTGAAATCTCAGGCCTTCAAGACAATCCGAAACCATCTGATTTCAAAGGACTTGTCTTCTACGATAAAATGCAAACCACGGGTTCTTTTGAAACATCAAACGAGATTCTGAACGCCGTTTATCGCAACGCTTTCTGGGGAATCCGTGGAAACTACCGTTCAATGCCTACCGACTGTCCGCAGCGTGACGAGCGCATGGGGTGGACTGGCGACCGCGCCACAGGTTGCTATGGTGAGTCATATATCTTTGATAATCACCAGCTTTACGCAAAATGGCTCAACGATGGCAAAGACTGTCAGCTCGAAAACGGCTCAATTTCTGACGTTTTTCCGTCTTATTGGCGCAACTACACCAACAGCATGACATGGCCCGGCGCTTTCATCACTGTAGCAGATATGATTTACACACGATTTGGCGATGAAAAGCCTATCCGTGAACATTATCAGGCAATGAAACGTTGGCTTAACTTCATGAAAACCAAATACTTGCTTGACGGCATCATGATGAGAGACCAATACGGCGATTGGTGCATGCCGCCGGAGTCACCCGAGATGATTCACTCGCGCGACAAAGATCGCCGAACACGTGCTGCCGTCATCTCGACACCATATTATTGCTATCTTTCCGGGAAAATGGTCAAATTTGCTGAAATATTAGGTTTTGCTGACGATGCTGAGTATTTAAAAAATGAAGTTTCCGCCACTACGGAGGCTTATAATTCGAAATATCTAAACCATCAGATATGGCGTTATGACAACAACACCGTGACCGCCAACATCTTGCCATTGTATTTCGGGATGGTTCCGGAAGGCCACGAAACTGACGTCTTCGAAAACATCGTCGACCGCACTGAATTTCTGCACGACAACCATGTCTCGACAGGCGTTGTCGGCATACAGTTTTTGATGCGCACGCTCACCGAATATGGTCGCGGTGACTTAGCCCTGCAGATCGCCACCAACGACACTTATCCAAGCTGGGGCTACATGGTCCGCAACGGTGCCACCACCGTCTGGGAGCTCTGGAACGGCAACACAGCCGACCCATCGATGAACTCCGCCAACCACGTGATGCTCCTCGGCGACCTCATTCTCTGGGAATACGAATATCTCGGTGGCATCCGCGCCCTCGAGCCAGGCTACAAAAAGATTCAGCTGAAACCCTACCCTATTGACGGTCTTGACTTTGTGAACTGCGCCTACAACTCCGTCAGCGGCCGCATCGAGAGCAATTGGAAACGCCATGGAAATCGCCTTGAATGGAATATCACCATCCCCGCCAACATCGAAGCCGAAGTCTGGATTCCAACGAAAAAAGGATATGAGATTAAAAATTTAGGTAGCGGAAAATATTGTTTTAGTTGCCAAGTTCCCAAACAAAATTAAGCCAAGTTCCCAAATGACACTTCATCAAGTATTTAAAAATTGAGATATTTCTGTTGTTTTACCTAATTACTCACTCATTTTTTATCATCCATCTCGTTCAACAACAAATCGAGACGTGCCTGCAATTCCTCTCGGTTTGGCAAATAGAGTTGATACTGAGCGGCAAAAAGTTGATTGGTAATTCCATTCAGGGCATATTCCATCATAAGTTTGTTTTTTGACGAACCAAGCACAATGCCAATAGGTTCATTGTCTCCCTCTACGTTTTCTTCGGCTTTGAAATAGTTGAGATACAAATTCATCTGACCTATGTCTTCATGCTGAATCTCTCCGCGCTTCAAGTCAATCAGCACAAAACATTTCAGTATGCGATGATAAAACACCAGATCCACATACATGTGTCTGCCGGCGATACTCACACGATATTGCTGACCAACGAAAGCGAAACCTTTGCCCAACTCCAACAAAAATGTCCGCATGTTGTTGATTAGAGCATCTTCAAGGTCTTTTTCAGAATAACGAAACCTATCTGGCAGACCTACGAAATCGAATACGTAAGGGTCTCGTATGATGTCTTCAGGCGTGGTCAGTTGCTGACCTTTTGTAGCCAAGGCCATCACACCTTCTTTGTCGGTGCTTAAGGCAAGCCTGTGAAACAACATGCTTTTCATTTGGCGTTTCAGTTCCCTAACACTCCATTGTTCATTTTCGCATTGCTTGATGTAGAAGTTCATTTCCCTAAGGTCGTCGCACTTTAGCACCTCGTAATAATGGCTCCATGTCAAAAGGTGGGACAGTGTCCCACTTTTTGGGAACGAAACATATAATTTTCTGATATACAGCAGATTGCTTTTTCCAAATCCTTTGCCATATCGTTGAGTCAAGTCGCGGGACAAACGATTGATAAGGTCGGAACCATAAACGGCTCTCTCATTCCCTTTTTGCTCATACTCAACAATATATTGCCCAATGCGCCAATAGGTTTCCACCATAACCGTATTAATGGCATACGCAGCATTACGCCTACCCTCTGTCAGCAAACTACCAATTCCATCAACAAGATGCTGGTAGTCTTTTGTTGTTTCCATTTCTTTGCTCATGCTTTAATAACTTTCTTGTTATAATGTATCATGATTTGTTTTCAATGAATCAAGTCTCCTTCCAACTATCCTAGCAGTAAATAGTAAAAAAGGAGATTTTGGTCTCTCAAACTATTCTATTAAATAAGTCCACAAAGTCTATGGATATAAAATCTGGATAATCTTTACATACAGTATCTAAAATGTAGTTCTTCAGTTTGTTATCTCCACCTCCTTTTGCTATAGCATTTAATTGAGGCCATTGGTTAATTATTTTGCTTTCCAACGAATGTCCTTGAATAAAACAATAGTCTTTGGAAATTTTATAAATCTTTCCTTCTTGCGTTTTATACTCTAGTTCATCTGTTGATGACAATTGAAGTGCTTTTGTTACATAGTTTATTGAAGACTGAATTTGTTCATCACTTAGTTTTGCTAATTCTATGTAAGTGAATGGCGGCAATCCCATATCTTCAGTCTTTATGATATTCTCTCTAATTAAAAGGAAAGCCACATAAATTGGATCAAAAATATAATTATCAATAGCATAGCGATTTCCTACTCCTAAGACAAATACATATTGAGAATCATGATTCTTATTATCAAAATCCTGTATACCATAAACCAAATCGTTTCCTAACTGCCGAAGAGCGATTACGATTTCATTAACTTCATTACAATTTGATCCCTTACTGCTTTTAGGAGGAAGAAACTGAGGCAATGTTGGTGTGACGTATTTTTGTGAAACGAGATTATAAATCTTATTATAATACTGAACATCATATTCACTTTCAACAAACACCTGTCTTCGGTTTTCAAAAGACAATCGTATATTATCTAAATCTTGAACCAAAATGTTAACAGCCTGTTGCTTTGTTATCTTTTCCGGACAGCTTGTTTGTTTATTCATATGATACAAGCTTTCTTCTGGGGCAATTGCGACTGTTGTTGGTGAATGTGTCGAAACAATAACTTTTACGCCAGCTTCTTTAACAATGCTATTCTCTACTGCAGAAATAAAAACTTTAGAAAATTCAGGATGCAGTGGAGCATCGGGCTCATCTAATAATAAGACATCTGGTTTTGCATTTTCCTCTTTTGAATTATAGATAGACAATGCTAACGACATTAAGACTTTTTCTCCAGTAGATAAATCATTAACTTGGATTTCCGTTCCTGTATTTATATCTTTGAGGCATAAATGAAAATCCAGTTCTTTGGTATTGCCTTTTGGATGATTAACCTGATAGGTCAAATGTGCTCTTGACAACATTTTGTTTATAAGTTCCCAGGGCTTAGGACCATATGCTTTTTCAAATTCTTCATCAGATAAAACTTTATAAGAACCTTGTTCTTTCTCATTCAAAAACTTGTTGAATTCATTATCTATTAATCGAATATGATAAAGTTTAAAAATAGACGCAAATTACTAGAGAAAATTTCATCGCTTGATATTTCATACTTTTCAGCAAATAGTTCTTCCGTAATATCTTCTATTTTGTCACCAACAAGCTCAACCCACGGGCCAAGTATGCGTTTCCTATTTCTATCTGAATTCAAATACTGATCTATACTCCAATGATGATGTTTGTTAAAAGTATTAAAATCTTGTAAGTAGCTTTTTATAGTATTCCACATTTGTTTACGATTACTTGTTAACCCAAGATAATCACAATTTTCGTCAATATGAGGATTTAAACCATTAAAACCAATATATTTTATTTTGTTTAAAAGTTTTCCATTTTCACTCACGCTACAGTATTCCATATTATTCATTGCCTCCATTAAATGGCTTTTACCACTACCATTTTTCCCTGTTAATACCACGAAATCAGGTAACTCAAATTCTTGAGGCGCTTTTATGGATTTGTATTTTTTGATTATTTTAATTTTCATAATATTGTTTTTAAAAACTATCCTATTATCATTCCTTCAACCTCTCTCTTAGCCTGCTCCAATATCGCCTCCCCTTCTTCTTGCAATGCTTTTGCTTGTTGACGAATAGCTGTAATATGACCGACTATTTCTTGCTGCTTGGATAATGAAACTACAGGTATCCATAACTTCGCTAAATCGTCTGGATAAACATGAGGTTGTCCTGCACCCTGTTGAAGCAAATAAATATGAGATTGTTGAGATTTTAAAACCTCAAAAAGATACTTGGTCGTAAATTGATTATTCTTTGCATAAATCACGCTACAATCTGATGCAAAAATTTGATCATTGTGATACCAAACATAACCCGAGTATGCGCCAGATGCACTTACTGTTATTACATCCCCTTTATAATTGTATTTGTCATGATTATAGGGGCTCGTCTGTCCACCTGCAATAACCGGATATGTCCCATCCTTATTTACTTCGCTACTAGTTATAGCATCTCCTTTTTCTATTTTAGCGATTTGTTGCAATTGTACATTTTCATATATCATACTTTTTGCAGATTCTCCCAAAAACAAAACGCTTTTGGGATCAAACCTACCACCATTAATTTCTTTGAAATTCACTATAAACATTCTATTTTTCAATGCTTGTGATTTCATTTCCGGAAGTTTGATGCCTAATTCGCCAAGAATATAATCATCAATGCAATTTAACAAAGCCTCGGCTTGTTGCTCTTTTTGTTGTTTTATTCTTTGGGCTATTCGAACTAATTCACAAAAACGGTTTTGTTCATTAATATCTGGAAGAGGTACATTAAACGTTTTTAGAAACAAAGGTGAAACTCTTTGCTGGCCAGCGGAACCTCCAAAATAATTCACGGCAGATTTTAATACTTTTTCATCTCGCAACAAAAACAATAGATAATCCTGTAATACAACTTTTTCGTCTTTAGTTCTAATCACAAAAAATTCTGTTGACCCGCAACCATATCCATTTAAAAGATTCATTGCAATTGCAGACTTTGCATTCTGCATACATGGTGTTATTTTAGCCCAGAGAAGATCCCCCTCTTTAAATCTAGTAAATCCTTTTGTCTCTTCAACCGTTTTCACTCCTTTATAGGCTATAGTTCCATTAACGGAATCAATTGCATCCATAGGGACAAAAGACACTTCTTTTATTTTTCCAAAATTACAAGTTGGATCAATCCAAGCTATTTCTGACAGTTTTACATTTTTATATTTGTTTGAGATGAACTTAAATTGGGGTCTGTAAATCGAAGGATCTAATCTTCCTTCAATCTCAGAACGATTGACAAGGAAAATCTTGTTTAAGTCAATATTATGAGGTACTTGATACGACATAGCTTTACTTTTTAATCAACCCATAATTCTTTTCCAACACTTCTACTATATTTTCTCTAATAACACGAGCTAAATCTGTAGAACGAGCAGAATCATCATACTCGTGATATGTGTCATTCTTATAGTCAGATTTAGGTTCAACAGATCCTTTTCTCTTAACAATAATCACGTCCTTTTTCAATGCACGTGCCCAGCCCATTTCATATGATACATTAGGATTATTGTCTGTAATATCAGCAAAGCAGATTTTACACTCCTTTATTTTATTGATAATATCTTGTATTTGATCTTGAGTAGCTCCTTTGTTGTTCATTATTGGATAAAGAGAAATATTGATGGAATAGTTTTTCGCTATTTTCTTAATAGTGTCGCTATATATGTGATTATAATCTTCTATGACCTTTTCTTCAAAAAACGGCATCGCAACAAAAACCTTCATCTCAGATGCAATAATATTGTCAAAGATATTAATAATGCTTTTTGCCGATACTTCTTTTGCATTAAATATTTGATTGTTAAGAATCCAATTCTTGAACATATCAAATTTTGCACTTTCGTCTTTTACATGATAATAAAGGAAAGCTGTTAATATACCCAAGCTATCATTTGCTTTTAATTGAGGTTCAGATCCATAAAGAGTATTAACTGCTTGCAAAGAATTAACAACCTTGTCAATTATTTTGTTTTCATCCTCACCATCTTCTAGTAAATGCCAAAAAGTATTATTGAGATATGTCCGATACTGATCTTTTATTATATGCTGAATATTTCCAAATATCTCAGGTTTTGCTTTGTTAACCAATTCTCTTGTTTTAATGGGATGTTTCCCTCCAAATATTTCCACCAATTCATCATTGGTGAAATTCTTTTCATCATCTATCAAAACCTTAAGATTCTCTTCCGATGTAAGTGGAATGGTTTTTGTGTTGATATTATGGAAAAATACTTTTGTTGCTTTATCAAAATCCATTGTGTTTTCTCCTAACAGTAAGCAATATGGAGCAACCATATTTTCAACTTTTGGATTAATTGATTTTTCTGCAGCTAACAATCTGTGATTTCCATCTATGCGGCTAAATGGCTGTGGATTTATTGTTTCATCAATCTCTATGGTTACATACTTTTCCGTTTCTCCACTTATCTTTTTTACTGTGAAACTCCCTTCTTCCGACTTTGCCTTTTTACCTTCTTGAATTAGTTTGATTGCAGATTCCGAACCTTTTGATTTGACTTTATATCCCAATATAACTTCAGGAAAAAACAAATATGCTTGTGTTTCTAAAAAATCAGATATGTCACTTCTGTCAATGGGGTTTCGTTGATATGTATAATCCGCCTTTGAGACTCGTGCCAAATCTTTAATTTTTGCAAAACCCCTCAAACAGAGCTGACCATTTAATGAATTCCCCAATATTCCTGTAAGTCTCATAATTTTATATGTTTGCTATAAACTTTTTCAATTCTTCACCAATCATCTCCAATTCATTTGTCGGTATCTCTTTTCCAGTAGCATCATATCCGATCTGGTCAGCTATTGCCATGAATATAGGATAATCAACAATTTCCTTTTTAAGCATTGTTGTGTAATCTTCAATTAACTGTTCTTTAAAATCATCAAGCTTTTGCTTATATTGTTCTGTTATTTGTTTTTTCCATTCAATAAAACTGTCTGTCTTTTCTATTGACTTTTTATCCGTATAGCCAGTATTATTATCAAAGCCTATATGATTCTTTATTATATCTTTCTTCGTTTCCTCCAGTTTTTCTACAATCTTATTATAATTCGCCTCTTTTTTTATGCGCTCCTGGAGCTTCAGTTTAGTATCTATGATTCTTTGGCTTTGTTTGTTATTCCATTTTTTCAGGAACAGGACAGAGCTTTTTACACCTGCACCATTTGCCTTGAAGGCATCTTGAGGCATACTTACAACCGCTACAATACGGAACCATTCTTCAATGTTGTCACGAACATATTGTAAACTGCTATTTGTTAAAATACCATCAGGAATAACGATAGCAAGATAACCACCTTCTTTTAGGAAATTTTTATCTTGTTCTATAAACAAAATCTCTGTACTCTGACTGTCTCGTTCTTTAACAGCCGAGTTTTTCGTATCAAGCCAATCAACATCTTTGTTGCCAAATAAATACTGATGCAAATAAGCTTTTTCTGTTTGTTTTACAGTACTACCAAAAGGTGGATTGGTAATTATTACATCAAAAGTACCATATTCAAATCCTTTATTTGCCGTTTTTTCCATTAACACATTGTCACGTAAAAGTCCATCGCTGGATATAACATTAGTATGTCCGTCATCATGAATAATCATATTCATTTTAGCTGTACGTGCAATCTGTTCATTAATCTCTATGCCAAAGAGATTTTTTGAAGCAAAATCATGCCAATGGTTATAATGGTCTACTGTTCCTGCATCAAAATAATCTCCTGCCTGTTTACGAACTTTATCCAAAGCATAAAGCAAAAATCCACCACTTCCGCATGAAGTATCAAGCACTTTTGAGTCATTTTTAATAGGTAACACATCAACAATAAACTTTACTATATTGCGTGGTGTGAAATATTGGCCAAAGTCTCCACGGAAGTATGAACCCATAAATGTTTCAAAGGCCTTGCCTTTACTATCAAGGTCGGTCTTTGACAAATTCGCTTCTTGCAAATAACTAACAACAGTACGAATACGCTGTGGTGTTAATCGGATATTATCTTTGAAAACTTCTTTGTCCTTATTTCGTCCTTCTTCATACAAAGCAAATATTCGTTTCGCCAAATCCATAGTAATTTGCTGTTCTATGGCATCAATGTCTTTTTGTGTGGCATTCTTTGGTTTTTCTATGTCGAATATCTGAAAATCATAAGGTTCGCCTTTTTTACGTGGTTTACGCTCATCCCAAATCTTGCAGAAAATAAGTTTGTCCAATTCGTCAAAAGCATCAGAAGGATTAAGTTCACCTCCTGCCCAAAGAGATTGATGTGCTTTTTTAAAACGATTTGTCAATTCACTTTCAGATACTTGTTCAAGATCAAAAAATTGCTGCTTGATAACATCATTTCCCGGATCTTCATTTCGTAATCGACCACCTTTTACGAAATTGTATTTTTGAACAGCTTTGCCAAATATTGGTATGTTAGGAATTTGTATTCTAGTTTGACGCTCTTTATCTATTTGCAGATATGAATTCTTAATACCAGACGTTGTCCAAATATACTTAACAGTTCCAGAAAGAGCGTATGCATAACTTGCAGCCTGTTCTATAGCTTGAAGAAATTCCGCTTCGGATACTTCTTGCTTTTTACATTCAACAATGATAGAAGGATTAAGACATAGATCATCCTCATATATGATAATATCCGCCTCTTTTTTACTGGCACCCATCGTTACTTTTTCAAATAACTTGATTCTCTGGACTGGGTAATTATAAACAAGAACCAGTTTCAAAAAAGATTCAGCCTCGATTTGCTCTTCCGGGTCCAAATAATTACATGTTTTATTTACATGTTTGTATGTAATTCGACTATAATCATCATTAAATGAGATAAGCCCTTTTTCTATTCCTTTTTGTATATAATCGTTCATATCACAATTTTTTACAAACTAATAGGCACAAACCTATATTTGTTTATATCTATAATTTTTCAATCTGCAATATTAGCAATTTTTCTTGAATAAAACTATAAGTTTTGTAAAAAAGAAATAAGATTTCCTTTCATTAAACTAAAGACATTTTTGAACACCAAAAACTAAATTTCAAGAACATCCGGCAAATTTTTTCATTAAACTATGGAATAAATTTTTGTATTTTTGCAAAAACATCTCTATATGGAAAAGCTTACCAACGTTGAAAAACTGGCGAAATACCTGATTATTGTGGGTATTATAGCTGTTGTGTGCTCGGTGTGCTGGTACTTCAGCACCGTGCTGATTTATATCGTTTTGGCGTTTGTGGTGTCGCTCATCAGCCGCCCGGTGGCACGCCTCATGGGAAAAATCCGCATCAAAGGAAAAAGCGCTCCCGACTGGCTGCTGTCAATACTGTCAATCATCCTTGTCATAGCACTGCTGCTGATGGTGATACTCCTGGTAATTCCTGTAATAACAAGAATTATCAACGACGCCTCACTATTCAGCAATATCAACAGCTCCGACGCTAATTTTAGCGATACCATCAACAAATGGATTATCGGTATTTTCCCAAGTCTGGGCGAAGATTTCGACGCCATTGGAACGCTGTTCAATTACCTGAAAGGTATGTTGGCAAACTTCGACATCACCGGTCTCATCGGCTCGGTAGGCTCTATAGTGATTGACCTCGCCATCGGACTGTTTGCCGTGGTGTTCATCTCTTTCTTCTTCGTAAAAAATGAAAATCTGTTCTCCAATATTGTCGCCGCCCTGGTTCCTGACCGCATTGAGGCTTCAGTGACCGAGGCGATTGTAGATATTGAGCATCTGCTTTCACGTTATTTTGTGGGACTTCTCCTTGAGATGCTTGGCGTCGCCCTCCTCAATTTCCTGGGTCTGTGGCTCATCGCCCGCATCAGCGTCAGCTATGCACTCGGCATCGCGTTCATCGCCGGAATCCTCAATATCCTTCCTTATGTGGGACCTATCATCGGTGAGATCCTCGGCGCATTGCTCGGCATGGTGCTCCACTACGGCGCAGGCGTCGGCTTGGACGTCAATATCTGGATTTTTGCATTGATTATCATTGCGATAATGCTGACGGTGCAGCTTGTCGACAACTTCGTGCTTCAGCCAATCATCTACTCCACCAGCATCCAGGCGACACCGCTCGAGATCTTCATCGTGATGCTGATGGCAGGACATATCGGAGGCATCTTGGGAATGCTTGCCGCAATACCAGCCTATACTATCATCCGCGTCATTGCAGGCCGTTTCTTCTATGACAAAAAAATCGTGCAACGACTGATGCCTGACATTAAAAAAGAGGGAAAATGAAAAAATACATGACACTTCTGGCGGCTATGCTGCTGCCATTTATTATGCTGGCGCAAAATGCCAACGATTACACTAAATATGTGAACCCATTCATCGGCACTCAGACCGACGAGACTGGCGCTTTGAGCGGAAGTACCTTCCCCGGCGCGACGATGCCGCAGGGCATGGTGCAACTCAGTCCTGAGACCGAACAGATGGTAACGTGGGACCCTTGCTCGGGCTACGATTACAACAAAGATGTGATTTACGGCTTCACGCATACGCATCTCAGCGGAACAGGCTGCACCGATCTCATCGACGTGAGCCTGATGCCGGTTTCTGAAGAAGTGACGCCAGAACAACTGAAAAATGCCATTTTCGGTCAGCATTACAGCCATGAAAATGAGGCTGCAAGACCGGGATATTATCAGGTGTTTTTGCAGGAAAGCGGCGTGAATGTTGAGGTTTCGGCGACTGTCAGAACAGGAATCACGAAGTATACCTTCCCGAAAGGCAAGCAGCAAAACGTGGTTTTAGACCTCGACCGCGGCACCTATCGTGGCGACGCATATTACTCTGGACGCCGTTACTATGACATCATTCAAGCTCAGATTCGCATCGTCGACGACCATACCGTCGAAGGCTATCGCGTGGTCTGCGGATGGGCGAAGCTGCGTAAAATTTATTTCCGCGCCGAGTTCTCGAAGCCAATCAGCAAGCACATTTTAATGAATGGCAGTCTCAACGTCGGCAACAGCGACGTGGTGAACGGCAGGACATTGCGTGCAGCTTTAAGCTTTGATGATACTGACAATCAAGAACTTATCGTGAAAGTCGCCATCTCGCCTGTCGACAATGACGGTGCACGCAAAAACATGCTCGCCGAGGCTCAAAGCTGGAACTTCAACGAATATGTACAAAATGCCCACGATGTCTGGCAAAAAGAACTCAGCCGCATCGATA
>Ga0265301_10002205_pt1 | contig 23135 bp, 34 predicted proteins | sample AusTroGonzalo_MG_2_FD_193488 | JGI IMG/M metagenome (GOLD analysis project Ga0265301, IMG submission 193488) | Bovine rumen microbial communities from tropical cattle in Woodstock, Queensland, Australia - Gonzalo_04 | ecosystem: Host-associated > Mammals > Digestive system > Stomach > Rumen ... | reverse complement strand
AAATAGTGATAGCTAATTACTTTAAAGATGAATGCGATGTCAATACATCAATAAAACAAGCATTTGAGAAAGGTTTTCGTATCGGAGTGAAAAAAGGTGCAAACACGAATAGACCGCAAGGTGAATGGATAGTTGAAATAGATGTTAATGGCTATACATATGGAAGATGTTCAATATGCAATATGAGACAGTATGCAGGACAACTTAATTTTTGTCCTGATTGCGGTGCAAGGATGAAAGGAGTAGACGATGAGTGACAGACTACTTAAAGAATCAGATGTGCTGAAGATAGCATTCCAGCTTCCGCTTGTAGTTAATTCAGCGTTTGCCGATGCTGTAAAGGCGCTACCATCCGCAGATAAACCGAGCGGGGAGTGGCTAAAGTTCGGACTTGGACGTGGCACACGAATTCTTTTTTGCACTAACTGTGAAAGAAGAATTGAAGTGCCGCTGTCACAAGGTGATTCAAACTACGACTTCTGCCCTAACTGTGGAGCAGATATGAGAGAATCCAATTAGTAAATAATTTTAGGAATTTTTAAAAGCTTGGTCAATGACCAAGCTTTTTCTTTGTGTAAAATTTTCTAGAAATTCGTATAAGCTGCGCGCCAGTGGTGTTGTAAAGAATTAGTTCAGCTGATGTTTTTCGGAAGTTAGCTCGGCCGCAGAAACTACTACGTTAAACTTATTGGGAAAAATTGTGGGAATTCCTATGCGGGCGGTTAATTATGGGGCAAATATTTTGCAGAAATTTTGTAGGATTGTTTATGAGTATAGAATTTTCCAGGATTTTTCAGCCGTCAAAATTTTCCAAGAATTTTCCAGCTGCTAAAATTTTCTAAGATTTCACAGGACGCTATCACAACACGGCGGCGCGCTCTAAAACGAAAGACAAAATCTCAGGTCACAAAATTTTAGAGTCTTTCTCGAAATAATCTACTTATTAACAAAAAAGAACAGTTTATTCATATATAAATACGTATAATATATACGTATATAAATACGTATATACATATATATAATATATACGTATAATAAATACGTATAATAAATACAATATATAACTTTAAAACCAATTGGTTGCCCCGTGTGGGGTGGGTGCCCGCGTAGCGAGCGGGCACCACCCACACAAACGTATACGTATAGCACATAAGTATATAATATACATAAACCGTATACGTATAATGTATATATAAACGTATACATATAACGTATATATAAATCGTATACGTATATCGTATATATAAACGTATAATAAACCGTACAATGGGCGGGCACAAGCTGCCAGATAGGTTTACCGTATTTATAAACGTATATATATAAAGGGCGTAAATTCGAATATAAAGCTTAGGCGAAAAGCGTAGCTCCAACGGCAACGGGCAAACCCATAAGTTCAATGTATACGGTTTACGTATACGTAGCGTCTACTGTTGATGGTAGTGTAGGTTACGACAGGGTCTCGGACTAGTTTTCGAGTAGGTAGAGAGAGTAGTGTAGTGGATGCCACAGACAACAACAAAAGTCAAATTTTTTCCTGTTCGAATAAGTTTTTAAGTAGATTTTTCTTTTTGTAGCTCTACAAATTTGATTTTAAAAGTCAAATTTTCTCTCTAGAAAACAAAAAAAGAGAGCTTTACAGCTCTCTTTCTCTACTACTGAACTTTAACGTAGCCGTTGACCTTTCCAGACTTACCCTTGACCTTTACAATCTCTACGAGGCCAGCCGCAACCAGTCTCTTAGCGATTACAGTAGCCTTCTGAGCAGTCTCGATGCCCTCAACTGCGTCCTTGATGTCAGATGCAGTCACAGCTTCCTCACCGAGCATCTCAAGAACAGCTTCTTCAAGAACCTTCTCAGCCTCAAGCTTCTCAGCTCTCTTCTCAGCAGCCTTGTCCTTTCTCTTCAGAGTTTCTGCATCGTGCACAGCAAGCATTTCCTCGAACTTAGCGATAACTTCCTCAGTTACTTCGTTAGCGATAACTGCCTTGTAAGCTTCAACCTTAGTCATTTTTTCCTTCTTTCTCTCACACTTGGTAGTGAGCACCAGTTACTTTGATTTATTAAGCGAGAAGTTACTTTTCTCTCTCTCACTTTCTATATATATTATAGCAGAAATTTCAGACTTTTTCAAATTTTCTTTTGTCTATTTCTGCGCGAGAGCGGGGATTTTATTTTTTTCTTCCCTCACTTTCTATATATATTATATCATGAATTTTTTCTTTTTTCAAATTTTGATTTGTCTATGAATGCGCATGCGCCCCAGCTATCCGCGGGATTGTGTGATGGAAATTTGACTTTTAAAATCAAATTTTCTTTTAAAATTTTTGGTCTTTTTTTAAAATTATATCACAATTTGAAATAAAAAGTCAAATTTTCTCTCGCAGCTCCAGTAAAAATTTGAAATTTTTTGTCAAATTTCCAGCGCAGCTCCCACGAAAAGCGGGTCCGCGCAGCTCCAAACGTGGTGCAGCTCCTTTTTGACGCGCCGGCGCAGCTCCAACGCAGCTCCAATCCGCAGCTCCCGGGCCGGGCGCAGCTGCAGCTCCAACGCAGCTCCCTACGGGCAAAATTTGACAGGGCAGGGCCGCCATCCACGGCTGTGAATCGAACAAATGTTCGGCTACCGATCGTTCGGTAGTTAGAGGCGACTAACTTAGTTAGAACAGACTAACTGTTAATAAATTATTAACAAACATTTGTTCGAAAAATTGCTGCCCCGAATAATTATATCATACGAGACGAATTTTGTCAAGAGGAAATTTGACTTTGTTAAAAATTTGACAATTGCCCGGGCGATCTCGGCCGGCCTGGACCGGATCCGCTTGTGAAAGAATTAACAAGTGGACCGGGCGCGCAGTTGACGATAATACAGTTATTGTATCGAACATATGTTCGGTAGTTGACCAATAAAAAAGAAGGGTCTACTAACCCTTCTTCGCATCGGCTTCGGACTTTGCCTTTGCCTTTGCTTCGGCTTCCTCGCAACGGAATACGTAGTCCTTTGCGAGTTCGTAACCGTTGAACGGCTCGCCCTTAGTTCCCGTAGGGATTGACACTGTTACACGAGCGTAGAGTTCAGTGCCATTAACTCCAACAAGTGGGAAGCAGAACTGATTGGACTCGATGAGCATAACATCGTCATACTGAGTAGCGAACAATTCGAGAGCGGAAGCAATAACGGACTCACGAGCGATATCACGCTCTTTCTTTGGGGAAATCTTCATAAAACTTACCTCCTTGATTTGATACCTAATTATACCGCGATTTTTAATGATTTGCAATAGTTTTTCTTGTATTGGATAAAAAACATTGGAGAGGAAAGTTAGTCTTGACAAACCCGGGGAATACATGTATACAATGCGCGTGGTATACTTGTATACAATCGCGCCCGGTTACGAAAACGTTTTCGCAAATTGATAACTATTCCTATATAGCAAATTTTCGGAATAGTTGAAACTCTGCGCGGGCACAATATATAGTAGTTGGTTTAATTTTTTAGACACAATATGTAGTGCGCGCGTTCAACTATTCCTTAAAAACTAATTTTCGGAATAGTTGCCGGCATAGTTTGCGAAAACGTTTTCGCAACTGCCCGGGCGCGAGTGCACGAACATATGTTCGTCGGTTGACCAATAAAAAAGAGGATGTTTATTCGTCCTCTTCATACCATACTTTTTTAATTACCAAGTGGTCAAGCAAATCAGTTGAATCATGTATGATATAGTCTGCTACGCACTCGTTAATCATTTCCATATCATCATTTTCGAAGTCTTCCATACTTTCTGCCCAACAAGTCAAATCAAAGTCAATTGTAAGTTCGATGTGTCTAACCATTACTAACTCCTTTCTAATAGTCAATCTTCACAAGGGAAAATTTCTTCTGTTACTTCAAACTCTTCATCTATTGCGATTGGATAGATTCTATACTCTTCATGATTCATAATTTTTTCATCATCATATACATCATAATCATTGTCTATTGCTTCTTGTGCTTTTTCTTTAGTAGAAAAAACTCCCATAAAGGTTTCAAAAATATACCAATCTTCGTCATAACCAATTACTACATATACCATATTTATTTTCTCCTTTCTTTATCTAATATAATTATACTCTTTTATTTCTGTTTGTCAATAGTTTTTTGAAAGTTATTTTTTTCACAATCTATGGACCGGGGCCGCGGTTGACGATAAAAAAGATGTTTATAATAAAGATATTAATTTTTCTTTTGTTTCTTCATATCCATATTTCTCAATTAGACGGGCAATTATCGTTTTGATTTCTGTTTGGTTTTTATCTTTTACTTTGTTGTTTTCTGCGTTTGATAGTGGACGTAAATTCTCTAATCTGTTATCTGTTTTTTTACCATTGATATGGTCGATAGTAAATAAATGTTCTTTGTCGAATAGTTCGGGATGGAAAGAAAAATAAACGGCACGATGTAATTTTAAATTATAATCATTTAACATCATACCAAGATAACCTTTACCATCTTGGTATCCAATTAAACGTCCGTTCGATTTATTTTTGACCCGGCCGCAATCTGATACCATATATTGATTATCGTAAATTAAATCTACCCATGTTTCATTTTCAAAAGGGTTCATATTATCTTCAATAATACGATATTTATTTGGTTTACCTTTTTCGGCTAATTCTATAATTAGTCCCGCGCGGGCGCATCGTTTTATTAATGGTTTTTCTCCTAAATGATAATTTAATTCGCCCGCACCCGTCATTTTTAATAATTCTTTTTCTGTATATAACATTTCTTTTTCCCTCCTGTATCTTCTAATATAAAGTAGGAAAATTCTACCAAGAGTATAGAAAATTCCTACATTTTAGGACCGGCCGCAGTATGTGAAAATTTTAACAAAGAACCTAAAAATAAAATGTGGTATTTACCACATTTTACAATCGTAGTTAAGTCCGTCTAACTCGATACATTTCATCAAGATTTTGTATTCAATTTCGCTGTCAGAAAGTGCCGTATGTTCTTCAATGAAGTCATTGTTAAAGAAATAACGAGCGACTATTTCTGCTGTGTATCTATTTGCATTTCTTGATGTGAGATAGTTGTTATCAATACAGAATTGACGATAATTTTTATCTGTTTTTAAAACTTCTCTTGAGTATGCAAGTATATCACAAAACGAAGTCGCATAAGGGAAAAAGTATCTCCACTTTGATTTTGTCAAATATCTCTGTGTTGTTGCGAGTGCGAGATAATCAAATCTGCAATTATACGCATAAACCTTTTTGATGTTGTTCTCTTTCATAATGTGACGAAGTGTCCACATAATATTTCTGAAAGAAGTTAGAGTTCTCGAACCATTTTTAATTTCTTCCCAATATGTAGGGATTTTCTCTGCGAAGTATGCAGAGGACATTAACTCTTCATCACAGAAAATATCTGCGTTTACAAACGAATGTTTGGAGTAGATTGTTCCGTTATAGTCTGCGACTATAAAACCGCAATCGTATACAAGTGCATCTTCGATGCTATTTGTTGTTTCGCAATCCAATATCAAAATTTTTTCCATTCTTTTTACTTCCTTTCTTTAATGTATCTACATTATAGCAAATAAAAAAAGGTATGTCAATACCTTTTTCAAAGTTTTTCATTAGTTATTTTTTTCACAAGGCGGCCCGGACCAAAACGAACGCGTGTTCGTTTTAGACAATTATTATATATCCATATATATCGTTGCGTATCATAAAATTTTCGGCTTGGTCGAATCTTTCAAATCTATGTGGAAGCAATGTTCCGTTTGGTAATTCAATTCTATAATATAGTTCTCTCATTCTACTTTCTCCTTTCTTGTGAAATAATCGAGAACTTCATATAAATTCTGATTCTGTCTATCTGAACACTGCTTAAAAGTTTCTAACCACATCTTCAAAACTTTTGGCGACATTATAAGTTCATCGTGTTTAGTATCATAGTTCATCTGTAAGTATGGATTAAATCTGTATCTTTTCATTTGTTTATCTCCTTTCTTTTGATATCTAATTATAACATTAATTTTAAAAATTGTCAATATTTTTTTATGTATTAAAATCCGTACAATCTGCGCGCGGTCATGTTAAATAATTAACAATGTCGGCCCGGGCGCACCCGCGCGAACATATGTTCGATTATTTTTCGTAGAAAAACCGAACTTGCGTTCGGTTCTTCTTGAAAGGAGGTGAAAAAGAATGAAAACAATCAATCATGTAAGTGGTGGGATAGTTGGGACTCGAACCCAACACCTGCGGATTGCTTAAAGCTAACGGTCAACTGCACTTCCATTATGCTATATCCCATAAAGTTGCGGTTTTAAGGGATAACCGCAAACCCTATTTGTTAGGCGAGAAAGTAACCTTTCTGTGTTCCCTTTCCCTTAACCTTTACATCGACTGACTGAACGCCCTCGACTTTCTTAACGAGTGCCGATGCTTTCTGTGTCGAAATCTCGCACAGTTCTGCAATCTTGCTTGCGAGCATTGGCTCATCGGTGAGAATGTCTCTGATTGCCTTTACGATTGGCTCGTTAGCAATCTGAGTCTTTGACGGAGTAGAACTTCTCTTTGCGTTTCTTGCGTCAAGTTTTGCAATTGCTTCAGTTGCGAAAGAAGTCATTTCCTCGTTGATGTTAGCGTTGATAACTGCTGTGTAGAAATCTCTCTGTGTCATATTGGTTTCCTTTCTACGTTTTTAGGAGTTCGTCTCTCTCATCTCTTTACTTTGTAATTATATTATAGCAGATTTTTTAGGATTTGTCAAGGGGTTTTCTGAACTTTTTTTATTTTTTATTTCAGACCCTACTCGTCAGTAGTTTGGGCAAGGTGGTAAATGCTCGCTCTCCGTTCCTCTTGACAATTATATTGTAGCAAACTTTTGAGTGTTTGTCAATACCTTTTTTATGTTTTTTATGTTTTTCTATCAAGTGAGAAGGCTGTGTTACTTTACCGCGTGCCATTGGCTACACTTCTTACCGCGTTCCTTTGTTCTCCCCTTGACAATTATAATTATAATGATTTTTCATAAAATGTCAATACCTTTTTTAAAAGTTATTTTTTTAACAATCGACGCGCCCGGTAAGCGAACAAGCGTTCGCTTATTCGAGCACTATTGTATCAATCTGCCACATAGATGGGTCGTTCTGTGAATTAATAAATTTTAAAGCGTCTTCTCTAAACCTAAACGCTCTTGTAGGAATAAAAGAATCATATACATTAAAATGTCCATCAACGTGAGATACAAGAAAAATTGTCTGTCTAAGTTTCATTATCTTATCTCCTTTCTTTTGATACTTAATTATACCATCAATGCAGAGGAATTGTCAAGAAAAAAGTTCGTTAGTTAATTAATTAACGAAGTCGGCCCAGGCCGAACGGCCGCGAACATATGTTCGTTCTGTTCGCAGTAAAAAAGGGTTAGCGAGTGCTAACCCTTGGGGTTACTCAGCAAGGAAGTATCCCTTCTGAATACCCTTGCCCTTCACCTTCACATCGGTGACGCATACACCTTCAACCTTCTTAACGAGTGCTGAAGCCTTCTGTGTGGAAATTTCCATTTCCTTAGCGAGTTCGCTTACAAGTTTAGGCTCAGAAGTGAGAAGGCTTGCAATCTTCTCGATGAGAGGTGCGTTTTCCTTCTGAGTTTTGGAGAGTGTGTTTGCTCTCTTTGCGTTGCGTGCATCGAGTTTAGCGATTGACTCAGTAGCGAAAGCCTTGAGTTCTTCGGATACTTCGGAGTTAACGATTGCGGTGAAAAATTCTCTGTTAGTCATAATTTTGTTTCCTTTCTTTTTTTAACTCTTTAACTTGTGTCTTTATTATAATCGATTTAGTTTGATTTGTCAAGGGGTTTTTCACAACTTTTTGAAAAAGTTTTGTGGTCTGTGAGCGTCCTCACGTGGGATTCGAACCCACTCCCCATTAAGGCTTGCCTTGGGTTAGTTCCTTTCTCTCCCCTTGACAATTATAGTATAGCAAATCTATATAGGAATGTCAAGAGAAATCTTGTATTCCTTGAGATACAATCGTGTTAAATTTTTCACAATCGCGCCCGGGTCAAGACTGGGCGCCCGCGAACACTTGTTCGATGAAGAGGGTAAAAAAAAATGAGAGGGTTGACTACCTCTCACGGGCTATGCTCGCCACGCCTAGAGTCCTGAAGTTCCATACCCGAGCGCAGGACGTTTGGTTCACATTTATATTCCGCACAACGTGGCGACCGTGCGGTCGTAAGTCTTTGTTGAAGAGGGACTTACATGACCATTGCGGTGTCCCCTATTCGGGTTGCCCTCTCTCCTTACCTTGTATCTATATTATAGCATTGGTTTCGCTATTTGTCAATACCTTTTTTAAATTTTTTTTAGAGAAGATTCTAAAGGTCTTCACCCATAGAATCTTCCCATACAGAGCAACCCCAGAAGAGTTCGAGAGCATCACACTCATCTACGTGAGGGCAACCTACGCAACCCGCACACATCAAGTCCATTTCTTCCCAAAGTTCTAATTCATACATCATTTTTCTATCTCCTTTCTTTCCTTACCTTGTATCTATATTATAGCATCGATTCCCGGATTTGTCAATAGTAAAAATTAAAAAAATAAAAAAATTTTTTTCATACAAATGTTCGATTGCGCGATTTGCTCGCACCCGGGCGCGCAATAAAAATGGGGATTTATCTCCCCATTTTCTTAATCATTCCCTTTTCTGTAAGGAATGTTGCTTTCTGATATTTAATCTGATAAGCAATTCCATTTATTGTGATATCTCCGTCCTCTGTATAAGGAACGTTGTCCTTTGTCCAAGTCTGTCCATATTTTTCAGTGATAATCTTTTCGAAGATTTCTCCTCTGTTGTATTTTGACTCTTTGAAGAGGGATTCGAGATATTCTTCTGTGCAGATTGGCTCATTGTTGATTGACATAAGCATAAGTTTCTGTGCGTTGTTTGGCTTAAACTTGATTGCCATTCCTTCATTATGTCCTGCCTTGTCAAGAGTGATAATCTCATTGAGGACTTCATCTGTTGCGATGGTCATATATACATTTTTCTTGTATGCATATCCGAAAATGTAATTGTGTGTGTAAGCGGTTGCCTTGTAGAACTCTGTCATTTTGTGTCTCATTACTTCGTTTTTCATTTTTTTATTTCCTTTCTTATCTCTTTTCTATGTCTATAGTATAACATCAATCCCCGGATTTGTCAACCCCTAAATTGAAAAAAGTTAAAAATTTTTTACTGACCACCCGGTTAGTCTAAAAATAGGCGTCATTTCATTATACCATTTTTTTAATGTATTGTCAAGTATTTTTTTCGTTAGTTAATTAATTAACGAACTCCTCGTTCCTCCGAAATGAACATATGTTCATTCCGGACGGTTCGCCCGGGCCGGCGCGAACGCATGTTCGAACAACAACTAAAAAAAATAGACCTTCTGGTCTATCTTCTGATTTCAAAATCTTCCTGATTTGAGAAAGTTTCGATGAAGTCAATTGCTTCTTCAGTAGTGGCGAATGTCCATTCGAATCCATAAATATCAATTACCTTAACCATTTTTTCTCCTTTCGATTTTTCCTTTACCTTGTTGTTTTCTTTCTTGACTCTGTAGTATACTCTTGAAACTCTATACATTTCCGTTTCTCCTTTCCTTTCTCTATGGTTATATTATACTCTATCTATAACCATTTGTCAAGTCTATTTTTATTGATTTTTTCCCTTTTCTTTCTTTTATCAGAGTAAACTCCTGTTCTAAACGGAATGTCCTGCATTGGTCTCGATGCGTGAATCATGTCGATTGTTTTGATAGTTCCGACCTTTTCGGTTTTCTTTTTCTTTGCCATTTTATGCCCTCCCCAAATATTCAAGTCTAAGTGGTACTGCGGTGATATATGTCTGCATGATGTTGTCATATGACTTACGCATCCATGTGTTGCGGTCAGATTCTCCGATACATCCGAGAATTATCATTCTATTAATCATTTCCATCTTTGTCATTTTCTTGCCCTCTCTTTCTCTTTTCTATGTCTATAGTATAACCGATGAAGAGGGATTTGTCAATACTTTTTTTTGTTTTTCTTTGTTTTTCTGCGGGCGGCCCGGGCGAGGAACTGAACATATGTTCGCCACTGTTTCACGTGAAACAATAAAAAAAGAACGCTTATTCGGCGTTCTTTTTCTCTCTGATTTCCTTATCCTTTGCAATTTTCTTTGCTTTTTCTTTCTCCTTTCTTTTTGCTTTTTCGGCTTTCTCTTTCAACTTTCTTTCGTAATCTTCTGCTTCCTCATATAAGTCATATGGTTCAAGTCCCTTATTAGCACCTGTTGGCACCTTTACCACGATAACTACGCTGTCTTCATTGCCTTCACAACCTACAACAGGGAAACCAAATTCATTCGATTTAGTGGTCTGAACATCTTCACCAAGTGAAATAAGATATTCTTTCAGAAGTTCAACATACTTGTTTCTTATAATTTCTCTTTCAACTTTTCTACTAACTGCCATATTTTTTCTCCTTTCTTATTTTCTATATATATTATATCATAAATTTTTTAAAAAGTCAAGTTTTATTTTTAAAACAAACCGCACCAATGAAAGATAAATGGAAAACAAGGGATAAGAATCAGAAAAGCCACCATTGGAATGTTAATCCAATCTAACTTATGAGCAATCACATAATGGTCAAACCATACACAACCGCAACCCATCATAACCCATGCTACTAATACCACTAAACTTACTACCATTGTTTTATTCTCCTTTCTTTTGATATATACATTGTATCACTAAATGGAAAGAATGTCAACCTTTTTCGGGAAGTTATTTTTTCACAAACACCCGGGCGCGAACGTATGTTCACACTTTTTCTAAAAAAAGAACAGACTTGCGTCTGTTCTTTAAGAGTTAGGCGTGTGTATACGCCTTTCTCTTACCTTTACCCTTAACCTTTACGTCAGTAGCAACAACCTTACCATCCTTTACAAGATTGGTCAGAATACCGCTGATTCTCTGACGAGTGTAGTCACCACCGAGATAAGCAAGAATATCTTCAACCATCATCGGCTCTTCTGTAAGCACTCCGAGAATCGTGTTCGCAATTTCTGCATTTGCTTTCTGCTGTGCGGTTGGCTTGCGTGATGCGTTTGATGCGTTAAGTTTTTCAAGTTCAACCTTGCAATCTTCAATGAGTTCTTCAGTGATAGTGTTAGCGATTACCATTTCAAGTCTTTCTCTTCTTGTCATAATTTTTTTCTCCTTTTCTAATTATCGGTATTTTGTAATTTTATTATAGCATATGTTTTTTAGTTTGTCAAGTATTTTCTGTAATAATCAGAACTTTTACGCTCTGATTATTACAATTCCATCATACTCATCTACATCATCAATTGGTTCGTTCCAATGATTATCAACTATCTGCACCTCTAAATTTTCGTCAAACTGTGCGAGTATTTCTCTTAATTCTCTAACTGTCATTTTTCTTTCTCCCTTCTTTTTTGTATCTATATTATATTATAGATTTATTTATTTGTCAAGACTTTTTTAGGAATTTTTTAACTTTTTTATTTTGTCTTTTCTCTCTTGACAATTATATTATAGCAAAGTTTTCGGAAGATGTCAACTCTTTTTTAAAAGTTTTTCAACTTTTTTAGGAAAATTTTCAACTATTTTTTTCCCCTCTCTTAACTTTCTATAATAATTATATCATAAAATTTTAAAAAAATCAAATTTTTTTATTTTGTGAAAAAATTAACAATCCGCGCCCGGTCGAAAAAATAACGGTTGCTATTTTGCAACCGTTCCAATGAGTTCCCAACCGCCAAATTTAGGAAGCCAATCAATTGGCATTTCATAGATCTGATTTGTATAAATTGATTTCCAAAGATTTTTCATTGTTTTGTCCTCCTTTGTTTTTCTATCTATATTATAACCGATGAAGAGGGATTTGTCAAGTAATTTTGGGAAAATTTTTAGAAAAATTTTTTCAAACATATTCGGATTGAAAAAATTTTTCCTAGTGCGCCCGGGCCTGGACTTGTGAAAAAAATCACAATTTTTTCGAAGAAGAGCGGGCGGTCAACTAATTTTTGGAGAAGTTTAATCCTTTCAAAAATTAGCGACCGCCCGCAGAAGAATTATCGGAGAATTTGGTTGTCAATAACTGCGATTATGTCATCTTCGTAATTATTTTCGGGATTAAAAATGTAATATGATTTGACGGTTTCCCCTTTCTCTACTTTTTTGTTATACCAAGTTTTATAATAGTGCTGACCTTTTACATAACCCCAATATCTGCCATTGCGTGAATCTATAAGACCACTTGAGATACTTTCTTCAACCTGAACATATACAGTATTTGTGTTTGCTCTATTGCTCATTACCTCTTCATCCCATTCGGTGAAAATGCAAACAGTATAATTTGGGTAATAAGTATCGCAATATTCAAAGACTAACTGATAATCAGTTGGAATTGTAGGAGTTGTAGCGATTGAGGTAATAATTGCCATAATTGCGATGATTTCTTTCATTGTCTTATGTTCCTTTCTTTTCTATGTCTATATTATACCACGCAATGAAGAGGATGTCAATACTTTTTTTATATTTAAAACGATTGCTTATGCAATCGCTTTTAAGATTCCAATTATTTCATTCACATCGTATGCAGTACCTTTCCAATTGGCTCTGTTTGGCTCTTCATCATCGAAGAGTATTCCGTTCGGATTGTGAACAACTGTTTCTTTTGGTGTTCCGTATGGTACAATGTGGATTTCTGTAAATTCTACAGATTTCAGATGTTTCTGCAACCATTCAATTTTAGCTTTCGTAACTCTTTCGTCATATTCTGCGGTTGAGTTCTTTGCTAACCAACTTACGACTCCGATTGTGTAACCTTTCTTAATCAGACTGTTGAGAACTCTTGCAAGTGTGCTCATTCTTACCAATGGTTCAGCGATTCTGTATGGTGTTTCATCTCTTGCAACTATCATATCCAACCAATTTTCAACTCCATAGAGATTTGCGATTGTTCCGTCCATATCGAAGTAGATTGTCATTTCTTTATCCTCTCTTTCCTTTTCTTGTCTATATTATAACTAATGCAGAGGAATTTGTCAAGAGGAATTTTGTATTTGTTTGCGTACAATTGTGTTAATTTTTTAGCAAGCGGCGCCCGGTCTGCCCTCTTCATCGAATGTTTGTTCGATGAAGAGGGATAAAAAAATAAGCCTTTTGGCTTATTTCATTTCAAAGAAGAGTTTATCAATAGTTCTTTCTATTGCCATCTGCAAGTTGCAGATTGTTTCATTGTCTGAGTATGGTAATATTTCGATAAGTGCTACTGCGCTGATTACGAATGCGATGATTGCGATGATGAGTGCGATGATTGATAACATTGTTTTGTCCTCTCTTTCTTTCTTTCTGTCTCTATTATAGCTCATTCAGCTCGCTTTGTCAAGCTCTAATCTTGTTCTTTAATCTGTACAATCTGCCTTAGCACCCGGGTGGGCTTAGCCCACCCTCTTCTCGAGCCATCCCTCGACCTCGAGGCGTTTTCTGTTGCTCCATGACGGGCCTCTGACAATCTTGTTTTCAAGCTTGCAGAATCTGTAGAGGAACTGCTCGAATTCATCGCAGTTCATATTGTACTCTACGAGTTCCTCGCCTTCAATCCAGCCGAAACTGAAGTTGGTGCTTGCTACGTTCATAAAGAACTGTTCGAGGTTCTGCTCGAATGTGTCAGCTTTGCAAGCGCTTGCAAGTGTGAACTTCCAAGACTTGACGCTCGTGTGCGTTTCCTCGATATCCGAGCCGTCGCAATATGAGCCGTTCGGGTCTTTATGAGCCGCATACCCGAGTGCCCACTTCAGAGCCACTTCATACAGCTCACCCGCATTAACCCACTTGTAGCACTCAGCTACTTCATCCCAAATCTGATACTTAGCCCCCTTGCGTGCGGACTCGTACACATAGCTAAACCTACCAATATTGTATACATTCTTTCTCATAACTTTAACCTCCTGTTTTTTCTTTATGATACCACGTCCCTGGTATCGTGTCAATACATTTTTATGTATTAAAATAAAAACATAAATTTTAAAACTTTGTTAGTTAATTAATTAACGAACTTTGTTGTTAATTAATTAACGAACTTTGTTGTTAATTTATTAACAAAGTTTGTTGTTAATTAATTAACGAACTTTGTTGTTAATTTATTAACAAAGTTTGTTGTTAATTAATTAACAAAGTTTGTTGTTAATTTATTAACAAAGTTTGTTGTTAATTTATTAACAAAGTTTGTTGTTAATTTATTAACAAAGTTTGTTGTTAATTTATTAACAAAGTTTGTTGTTAATTTATTAACAAAGTGCCTGGAGTTATACAATTCAATAATGTATATTTATACATTAGAATGAATAAATATTTTTTTATTTTTTTTATTAAATAGTATTGACTTTTATATACGACCTGGTTTATACTATAGACAAGTTAAAACTAAACAACATAGAAATGAGGTACAAAGAAATGACAAGAGCATACATCCGCAGGAATATCTTTAAAGGTTATCTGTTTGAAGATTATAATTATATGGTAGTTATTGAAGACCCTTCAACTGGTTTTCTCAGATGGGACTATATCGCGATTGAAGGTTGCGACACCTTAGTCGGCGCGTTACTGTATACAGTAATGCATAAAGGTGACTTTATCATTTTAGATAATAGAAAAAAGTAGTACCGCGTCGATGCGGTACTACCCCAAAACAATAACACTAACATAGTAAAATACCGTCATACGCTAAAATTTTAGCGTATAACGGTATTTTTTATCATATTAATATTTTTATAATACCGCGGTATTTTATTGAATTGCACGCCCTTATTTTAACGCGGTACAATACTATAATAGAATGATATTTTTTTATAAAAAATAAAATCATTTTGTAAAATTATTTTACAAAATAATTTTACAAAATGATTTTACAAAATAATTTTATATATCCCGGATGGTATTTGGGTTTGTGAAAATTTTAACAGGGCTTAAGCATCCGGCGCCTCCCACATAAACCCCACGAAATTAAAAATCCAAAATTTGACTTTCTCTCCCACCTGTGATATAATTAAACTATGGGGAGGTACACTAATGAACCGATTAAAATTAAATTTTCAACTTGAAACCGCGCAAGAACGCTCGGACTTCATCAATTCATATATTACGACGTTGGACAACATCACAGCAGCGGAAGCGAATACTATTGCGAACTACCTATTATGGGGCAAAGACGACAACGGAATTGCAGTTGGCGCAGACCTCGACCTCGAAACGAAATGGACAAGAGAAGAAAATTCTCCCGACTCGCTCGACGCAGTTCTTGAGTCCCCTTCAGCTTCTCACATATATGTTCGAGGGTTAAACGAAGCCACAATCTATAAGAAGCCGCGCATCGTTTTTGACCGCTCCGAAACTCGCAAGGAAGTCCCGCCGCACTTGCTCGAAACCTTCGAAAACCTTTGGCGTCTCATCGACGAAATTGACCTCGAAATTAACTTTTATGAAGAGTACGTCGGCAAACGCGACAAACCTCCAAGAGAAGAGCTTCTCAAAAAGTTCTCTCCCGAAGAAACCGAACTTATACGTCAACGCGCGCTAAAACTCAACCAATATACGTATTTGAAACGACGTCACGAGCTAATCGACTTGCGCCGCGAGCAATTCACAATTAGAGATTCCTATAGGTCAACACTTAACGTTACTCAGTCAATGTTTGCGCCGCGCTCAAATTCAACGGTTTTCGATTGCGACATTGAAGTTTTGCCGCTGGGTCTAGCCGATACACCTACTGGCAATTTAATTTTCGATAGAGATTTTGACCCCGCGCGCTACAACGAAGAGCAACTACGCAAAATTAGCAACTTAGTTTGGGCGAAGAAAAAGGTTGAGCCAGAAACTGCATTTGACTTTCGGAATTTAGAAGCAGTTTATCAACTTTACTTATATAAGTTTGAAATTTTAGACCAAGCAGAGAAAGACAAACTTTCGTCTAAACTTGAGCCGAATCAGCTTAGTCTTATTCATACTCTCGACTTTTACGAATCAATTGCAGACTTAACAGATTTGCAACTTGAGATTTTACGAAGTAAAGAGAAAAAAGAAAAGAACGCAGACATTGCCTATTACATTAATAAAAAGTATGGGAAGAGCTATACGGCGAACTATATTAGCACAATTTTTAGACAGAAGATTATTGTGAAGATTAATGAGGCGGCCGAACTTCATAGAGAGACGATTGAGAATTGCTTCTTTCCAGAGAACTTTAGAAAATGTCCAGACTGCGGGCGGGTTCTTTTACTGGACCCACGTAATTGGGTTAGGAAAGCAAGAAGCAAAGACGGCTTTCAGAACAAATGTAAGAGATGTGAAAAGAAGGCAAGAAAGAAGAACTGACGTAGTGGTGCGCGCGGTCAACTTTTATTATCATGAATGGAGATAGATAGATGGAAGATAAACATACGCCAAAAGGTGTGAAAAAATTAGTATTAATGATTAGTAAATTAGAACCTCAAGAATTTCTTGGGGTTTGTAAATTGCTGGGAGTTAGGTTATATGATGAGGTCGCGCCCGTTGAAAAAAGCGATGAAGTTTTGGACGGCCGCGAAACATCGGACTTACCTACAAAAGAAGAACTTATTGAACGTAATTCTGACGTAGTGGTGCGCCCCGCCGAAATTTTATTGGAAGAAGTCATAGAAGAACTTTGTTCTATGAATAGAGTGCGCCGTCGCAATTTAGAGAAGCTTCTTAGACCAGCAACAAAAGGGAGATAGACATGCCAGTTAAACCTGTATTTGAAATTGACTTTGAAGATAAGAAATGTGAGTGCTGCGGCCAGTATAAAACGTCGTTGAACTATTTAAAAACCAAATCTTTCATGTTTCCTTCTGGCTATTCAAATATCTGTACTGAGTGTTTAGGAAAGAGACTTGAAGTTGATGATTCTTGGGAAGTTATGGATAAGATTTGTCAATATCTTGATATGCCTTTTAAGATTGACCTTTATCAATCTTTAAAGAAAGACAATGCGCCCGCGGCATTATTACAGGCTTATACAATGCAGATGGGTAGTGATGAATATGAAGGAATAGATTGGACGTCTTATGAAGAGGCTTATAAAGAACTGGAAGCGCGCGGTGCTTTAGTTGATGCTGTGCCAGGACTAGCTGATGAAGAAAGAAGGAAACTCCAAGAAAAATGGGGTTACAACTATGGTGAAGAAGCTTTAACCTATTTAGAGAATCTTTATGATGGTTTACTTTTAACTCAAAATATCAATGGCGCGCTCCAAGGCGACCAAGCACTTAAGATTTGCAAAATTTCCTATGAGATTGATTGTAGAATTAGAGAGGGCGCAGATTTTGATAAGTTGCTAGCTTCTTATGATAAGTTGGTTAAAACTGGAGAGTTCACACCGAAGAACGTAAAAAATGCTAGTGATTTTGAATCAATGGGAGAGCTATGTAGATGGCTTGAAAAGCGCGGATTTGTTAATAGGTTCTATGACGGAGAAACACGGGACATTGTTGATGAGACTATTAAAAATATTCAGAGTTGGAATCAGCGTCTGTATACAAATGAGAGTGGAATTGGTGATGAGATAAGTCAACGTATTCAAGCACTTAAAACCGCGGCCGAGCTGGAATCGTATTATGATGTTGACCCTAATGTGGATGATTATGATAATTATGAAAACGAAGGGTTTGAACAATTGTTCTCCGAAGAGGAATTCGCGGCCGAGCTGACTGGGGGTGAGTAATGCAGGAAAAACGAAGAAAAGTTATACTTAGTTCTAGACAAGAATTAATGGCTGAAGATTTCGTCGAACGAGCAGAGCGCGAAGGTATAGAACTAGATAAAGGGGCGGTTTTAACAAGCGAATATTTGACTAGGCACTATGATGAGTTATGCCGTTGGATTAACTTATTTACTGCTTACCCAGATTATTATTTAGATATAATTAAACCTGCAGATTCAGAATTTAATCTTTTCTTTTATCAAAGATTTACCTTACGTATACTCATGCGCTTTAAAGATGTATTTATTACCGCGCCCCGTGCATTTAGTAAATCGTTCATAACAATTCTTGCACTCTTTTTACAATGTGTTTTTATACCAGGCCGAAAAGTATTTATTTGCGCCAACACAAAACAGCAAGCTGCGCAAATTACGAAAGAAAAAATCTATGAGATATATGACCACTGGCCTTTATTAAAAAAGGAAGTAGTTGGTTGGGAAATCAAGGATTATCCAGGCAACTTTGGTAAAGACTATGTGCAAATTACTTTTCGTAATCGCTCTGTTTTAGATGTAGTTTTGGCTGGAGATGCACAACGTGGAGGACGTAGACAGGGCGGCTTAATTGATGAGATTCGTGATGGTGACGAAGAGATGATTAATGGAGTAGTAATACCATTAGTAAATGTTTCCCGTCGTTTGCCAAATAACACTGTTAATAAGTATGAGCCTAATCAGCAGATAGTTTGTACTACTAGCGCCGGCTCGAAAACTTCTTTCTCATATGAGCGTTTAATTGATACATTTGAAAATGCAATTACTGACCCCGAACACTCTTTTATGTTTGGATGCGATTGGCGCTTGCCGGCAATGCATGGACTTATTGATAAACAATATATTAATAAATTGAAGATGAGTCCTTCTTATAATGCAGAATCTTTTGCAACAGAGTATTTGTCTCTTTGGCAAGGTTCTAGCGAAGAAGCATGGTACTCATATGAGAAGTTAACTAAATATCGAAAAATAAAGAATCCAGAAACGCACGCAATTAATAGACCCGAATCTGAACAATTCTACTTAATATCAGTAGACGTAGGTCGTATTAGTGACCAGACGGCAGTTTCTGTGTTTAGAGTTAATGTGGTAAAGCAAAAGTTTTATTCGACTCTTGTTAATTTAATTGTTCTTGGCCGCACTCCAAGAACCAAACCATTCTCAGTTCAAGCTGTAGATTTAAAAAAGATTATTCAAGCGTTTAATCCGCGCGAGGTCGTAATCGATACTAATGGTTTGGGTGTTGGGTTGGCCGATGAAATGATTAAACCTCACTACGATGAAATGGGTAATTATTTACCAGCTTATGGTTTTATTAATGATGATGTATATAGACAGATTCAACCAAAAGACGCACCAAAAATTCTTTATGGAATTAAAGCCAATCAAGCACTTAACTCTAAAATTCATGGTAACTGTTATTCTAGGTTAACTAGTGGGATGGTGCGTTTCTTAATTAAAGAACAAGAAGCCAAGAGTGCGCTTCTTGCTACTAAAGTTGGTCAAAAAATGACCACAGAACAACGTGTCATGAGACTTATGCCTCATGAAATGACAACTAAATTGTTTGAAGAAATGAGTAATTTACGTCTTAAGCGCACTGGCTCAAGCTTAGACATAGTTCTTGAACGAATTAATAGTCGTTTTCCAAAAGATAAATATTCAAGTTTCTCTTATGGACTATGGCGGATTAAGGAGTTGGAAGAAGAGTCCTATAGTCAAAGCCATCGTCGTCGCGCGGCGGGTCGTAAATTAGTTTTCTTTACGGGAGGAACAAATGGATAGAAACGACAATAAAGAGTTTCTAGCTAACTTTTCATCTTCCTATAAAGGTATGATAGCAACCAGCGAAACTGCATATGGTTCAAAATATAGTTCAAGTATTTATACAAGACGCTATTATAAAAGCTATACACCAGAAGAAATAGAACGTATTATTGAATCAGGTTCTCTTGCTTCTCAAATTCAGTTATCGCGTGCTTACTTCCATAAGGGAGGTTTTTATCAGCGCATTTTACTTCATTATGCTACTCTTCTTAAATATACAGGTTTATTAATTCCTAATCCAAGTTTTGGTAAATCTCTCTCCGAATCGTATATAGAGAAGAAGTATTTTAATGCGATTAATTTCGTTGATAAGGCGCAGTTACCAGAATTGTTTACAAAAATGGCAATTACTGCTTTGCGCGATGGATGTTACTATGGTATTATTAGTGCTGTAGGAGCTGACTCAATTTCTATAATTGACTTATCGGTGTTTTATTGTCAAACCCGTTTTAAAGACCAATTAGGCAGAGATTTAATTGAATTTGATGTAAGCTATTTTGATACCATTACAGATAAAGAAGATAGAAAAGCTGCTTTACAGCTTTATCCTAAAAAGGTTGCTGATTGGTATAGGAAATATAAGTTAGGTAAAGTTAAAAAATGGGTATTCATACCAGCGGAATTGAGCATTTGTCTTCCATTCTTGGATGGATTCCCTGCATTCTTAAACATAATTCCTGCCGCTATTGAATATGACCAAGCAAGAGATATTAACAAAGAAAGAGATTTAGAAGAAATTCGAAAAATTATCGTTCAGAGGATTCCACATTTACAAGATGGCGCACTTTTATTCGAACCGGATGAAGCTGAAGTCATGCATAAGGGAACAGTACAGATGATGAAGGGTAACCCAAATGTATCTGTATTAACAACCTATGCCGATGTGGACTCAATTGTCTCAAAAACCTCTAACGATAATGCCACGAGTAGTATCGAGAAAGCTTTAACCAATATCTATTCAGAAGCTGGTTCAAGTCCACAGCTATTTGGTACAGAATCTAACCTTTCATTAGAGACTTCAATCAATAATGATATGGCTTTGATGATGACCTTCGCGCGCAAGCTCGATAAACTTATGACTTTCATTATCAATGATAAGTTCGGTAATTCGAATATTACTTTTAAATATACTATTCTTCCTATAACGTTTTACAATGAGCGAAAATATTGTGAAGACGCTCTCAAAATGGCGAATTCAGGTTATAGTTTCGTTCTACCTGCGTTAGCAATGGGTTTGTCGCAGAGGGAGCTTGGTAATATCAAAGATTTAGAAAATGATGTTTTAGATCTAAAGGAAAAACTAATTCCTTTAAGCACTGCTTTCACTGAATCTGGTAATAGTCCGGGCAGACCGGAGTTACCGGCCGAGCAAAAGAGTGCGAAAACAATTGCTAATGAAAAATCATTAGACGGCGGAGGTTCAAGCACAAATGGATAAAAAGAAATTAACTACTTTTTCTCTTTCTCTGTATGGTGATGTAACCGCCTATAACAAAACTACGTCTCTCGCAAGATGCCGCATTTTTTATAAGGGCGGTAATAGAAATGGGACTTATATTACAGACGAATTCGCAAATAAGCTAGTTGCGTCTTTACCTTATGCGCCAGTAAAGGGTATCTATGATTCTATGGAGCAAGACTTCACAGACCATGGTACCCAGCGCTATCAAGGTAGAATTTATGGGGTTGTCCCTGTAGAAAACCATTTCGCTTGGGAGAAACATCTGGATAAAGATGGGGTAGAAAGAGAGTATGCTTGTACTGATGTATTACTATATACCGCCATCTATCAGAAAGAAGCTTTAGATATAGTTGAAAGTGCGCAGTCTATGGAGTTATATGCGGATGCTATTGAAGGAGACTGGCAATATATTGATGGTAAGAAGTATTTTGTGTTTACTGATGGATGCTTCTTAGGACTTCAAGCGCTTGGCGAAGATTTTGAACCATGCTTTGAGGGTGCTGGTTTTTATACTTTAATGGTTGAACAATTAGCTGAAAGGATGCAGCAATTTGAACTACAATCTAAACTTAACGTAGGAGGAGAAGAACAGATGAATTTCAAACTTTCTGATGATCAGAAGTATAATATGATTTGGTCTCTCCTTAACTCAAGATTCAATGAAGAAAATGATTACATTATGGACTATGCAGTATGCGATGTTTATGATGGATATGCTGTTGTTTTTAATTTTGAAACAAAGGGTTATGAGAGAGCCTACTATACGAAAGACGATGCAACTGATTCTCTTTCTATTGATAGAAAGAGGCTTGCTACATCGTTGACGTAAATGATGAAGAAAAGCGTGCGCTTGAAGTTTTACATAAAATGAATGGCGACACTTATGAGAAAGTTGATGAGAACTTTACTTCTCTTCAGGAAAATGTAAATACTTTAACTGAAGAAAAAGTTAATCTTGAAACCGAAAAGGAAACTTTTAGTAAGAAAATTGAAGAGCACGAGTCTACAATTGCTACTTTACAGCAGGAGAAAGCAAGCGTAGAAAATGAACTTAATGATGTTAAGGGTAATTTTGAAAATGCTCAGTCAACTATTCAAGCTTTAACTGAAGAAAATGAAGCTTTAGCTACTTTCAAGAACGGTGTTCTTTTGAAAGAAAAAGAAGCAGTTATTGAACATTATGCAACTCTTCTTGATGCTGAAGCAATCGAACCTTTCAAGGAAAAGATTGATGAAATGACTAAAGAGGAATTAGATAAAGAACTTGCTTATGTATTAGTTCAATCTCAACCAACGCTTTTCACACATAAAGAGAATGACCCTGGTTATGTACCTAAGGAGGAAACTCCACTTAGTGGCATCGAAGGAATTCTGACTAGATATAAAAACAAGTAATTAATCGGAGGATTTATTATGGCTTTTAAAAGATTTGTAATTGACGGTTTTGGTCAATTAGAACTAAACCAAGTAGCCTTCCCAAGAGATGGACGTGTAGAAGCTCAGTGCAAACTTGATGACACTGATTTTGCTAGTGTTCCAGCTGAAAATGGAATGCTTCTTGCCGTTGATAGAGTCAATAGAGCTGTTAAGTTCCCTACAAGCGCAGTAGTAGCTACTTGCCCAGTCGCTCTTAACTACACAGCTGAGCATATGTATGATGAGAGAGCTAACGCTCTCAAGGATTTCAAGCTTGAAAGAGGTACATTCTATCCTAGACTTGGATTCCTTTCAGTAGGTGAACTTTTCACAACTAACTGCATTGGTTATGATGATGGCGATTTCGCTGATGACGATGCTGTTAAAGCTGCTGCAGGTGCTCTTGCAACAACAGCAATGTATGGTGGCATTAGTGATACTGGTGTTATTGCAGTTTCTGATAGTGCACCACAAGCTGGTCCGGTTCTTAAGGCCGTTGAAAAAACCACAATGCCTGATGGACAGTTTGCTATTAAGTTCCAGGTACTTAGCGTATAATAGGGAGGATATAGATAATGACTATTAAAGAATTAAAAGAGCT
>Ga0265301_10002200_pt1 | contig 23174 bp, 16 predicted proteins | sample AusTroGonzalo_MG_2_FD_193488 | JGI IMG/M metagenome (GOLD analysis project Ga0265301, IMG submission 193488) | Bovine rumen microbial communities from tropical cattle in Woodstock, Queensland, Australia - Gonzalo_04 | ecosystem: Host-associated > Mammals > Digestive system > Stomach > Rumen ... | reverse complement strand
AAATCCCTACAACTACGAAGAGGCGTACAATCAAATGCTCATTGTACGAAAATGGTTCAACAAGGTCAGTGGTAACCCGCTTGTACACATCGTTATCGCCTATAACGACAAGGTGACAGATCTGGAGGTTGCTGCTAAGTACGGTAAGAAGTGTGCTGAGTTTTTTGCGGGTAAATATCAGGTCTTGTACTGTACGCACTTGAAGGATACTGAGTGCGGAAGCATGCATACTCATATCGTGATCAACGCAGTTTCATATCATAACGGTCAGATGATCACAACCGGCTATGAAGAAATGACCTTTTTCTGTCAGTTCGTTTCTGAGGTAACTGGTCAGAAGTGCTCGTTCGAGTTTGATAATAAGGCTATAAAAAAGAACTGATCTGAGAATACTTACGGAACTATCTACTCAAACAGCCATAATGATAACTATTGCCTCTCTGCTATGGGGAGGCCGGCTGTTTGTTGGCGTTGATGTATACTGAGGATGCAAATATCGGAGAAGTGACCTCTGCTGTGACCAACTGATCGTGGCAACATACGCTGGTTACAATTAACTCTTCTCTCATCACAAATGGTAATATAATGATTATTGCATGAGCCTTTCAAGCGCTTGTGTCGAATTCTCAATCGGTGGTAATTTTCAATCATCGTCCATATCGATTACGGATTTTTGAAAGAGTAATAGCAGCATAGTATCAAAAACTACCTGTTTTGAATACTTCATGCTTCGAACATTTTTCAAAATCCGTAACCGCCCTATTTGTGTATTGAATTCAACAATACTTGGTGGTAGTTGCTTTGTTGATGCTTCAGTAGTAATATAGTAAATATTTGAGGTTATGTGTGTGCTGCCGTTTGCATAAAAAAGAGACCGCCTCGTGCAGGCGGTCCTGAGTTATATATTTAAAAGAGCAAGCCTTATGCGGCATACGCTTACGCTAAGATACTGCTTAATGATAACGAGTTCCATGACACTGAAAAGGCTATAAAACTTTTGAAAGAAAACGCAGACATCAACAATTGGTGTTCATGTCTGCTTGGAAAGATGTATCTGTTTGGAAATGAAGATGTTGAAATAGACAAGACTCTGGCCATGAAATGGCTTGCTATGTCTGCCGAAAACGGTAATGAGTATGCACGAGAGCTTATGAATCATTCCGATAGTAACAATAGTGCTGTATTGGCGAATACTGTTGTAAGTCTGCTCACAAACCTCGGAAGAATAATAGAAGATGATAACCGTCACAGCCGTAAGAACATATCTCGTGCTGATAGGAAGCTGTTGCAGGCTATACAACGTAAGAAACGAGACCTTGGTATCAAATCAGATGGCATTGAAATGTAATATGAGTATTAGCGAAAAACTTGAAGATAATCGGTCGTTATAATCTGAACCTTTGGATCAAGAAAGAAAAACAAAATAGTGTATTTAAAATAATGATTAATTAAATCTTGAATGAGATTCTTTTCTTGATGTTCTGCACCATAAGCTATACAGCTTGTCGCTTATCCAGCACGCAAGCACTCGCTTTTTGCGTACCCACAATCTGAAAAGCTGAATGACATACCATACCGCAGTCAGCACAGGTACTGCAAGCAAAGCTCTCCCGACACTGTATATCACCGTCAGCTTATGCTCAACGATGCGCGAGGCGTTCTCCCAGTAGGGAAGCCGGACGGAATCGTCTCTGACACCGCTGCGGCTGAGGTTTTTCAATGCCTTCACTCTCACGGACGGAGTGAACCTCTCCGTGTTGTTCACAAGCAGAAGCTTTCCCTCATAACTGTCCCGAAAAACGTCTGAGACCGCTCTGTATCCAAAGCCATCCACCGGGTCAGGGACGATGCACTCATAGCAGGTGACCTTCGTGAACGTTTCCGTCCCGGCAAGCTCTGCTGCCTTTGAATAGGAAATGTAAGCCTTCGGGTAATTCCCGGCGCACTCCCTCTCGTATTTCGTCTGCGGGTCGTCAATAACACCTGCAATTTTAAAGCTGACGTTGTTGATGTAGATATTCATGCCAACAACATCGTCTGAACCATAAAGGCTGAACGCAAGCGTCCTGTCGATAACAGTACCGTCCTGCATTATGTCGCGGTCGCTGAAATAGTTTCCGCTCAGCAGGTCAAAGCAACGGAACATGAAGAACTCGCCACTTGCAGCCGTGACCTCCGCTTGTGAAAAACAGGCTGTGTCACAGGTAACTACGAACCTCCCCAAAGGCACACTGTATGCGTCCGGACAGCGCTCGTCTGTTACCGCGACCGTTTTCAACGTGTTCTTCACTGATAGACGCACCGGAAGAATGCTATCCCTTGTAAATCCGCTGTCCTCTGAGAAAAAACAGCTCACCTGAGTGTAACCGCCCTCTCCCTGCGTCCAGCGGTCGGCAGCGTAGTTGTAACGCTGCGATTCTGCAAGTCTTTTTCCGGCATACGTTAAGACTATCATCGCAATTATCGCGGCAAGATTGACCGCCGCAAGGACGATGTGCTTTATTATTATCTTCTTTTTCATACACATATCATGATTTAAGGCGAACCTGATCGCCGGCTGTTATCGGTTTGCTGAATGCCGTGATGATGCTGTCGGAACCGGTCAGCTCACCTGATACTGCGCTTGAATTATCGTCCGAGGCGATAACGTTCACAGAGACTCTTTCGGCGTAATAACGGTTGCCGAGAGGCGTGTGCTTTGAGCGCACCTTGTAGACAAAATCACCCTTCTGGTCTGAATAAACAGCGCTTTTGGGAACTATCGACTGATACTGTTCAGTACTAAGCGGCAGGGATATTTCAAGATTGCTGCCAACAGTAACAGAACCGATAACACTGAATGTAAGTTTCATTCGCTTGCCGTTGCTGTCTACATCGGTTATCATAGTCTCAAGAACTGCCTTTGCTTCGCCGTTCCAGTTGTTCACGACCTGAGCAGTAGCTCCCACCGATATTTTTTTAGCAAGCTCAGTCTCAACGCTGACATTCATCTTGAAGCCGGCATCGTCAAGGTCGATGACCGCAAGCGGTATTCCGGAAGCCGTCATTTCATCAGGCTTAACGTTTACCGTTCTGACCGTTCCGCTGTAATTTGAAGTGATATCGACAGTTGTATTGTTCTGGCGGAGCGTTTCAATCTCCTGACGCTTTTTCTCTATGACACTCTCCTTGCTTTCAAGGTCGAGAGCGTACTGCTGCTGAGCAACACTGTTAGAATTCTGTGTTTTTACGAGATTTATCCTCAGCGTTTCAAGTGTCCGCTGCTTCATCTGAACGTCAGCTACACAGTCTTCATAGCTCATGCCGCCTGCCGAAACGTTCTCCTCATAAGAAGAAATCCTTGCGTTGACCGTACTGAGTTTTCCCTCTGTATCGGTAAGCTGCGCGGCAAGTCCGGCACGGATATCGCTCTTCGTCTTGTCGTACTCTGCCTTCGCTGAAGCCCTCTTTTCGTCCTTTGCATTGCAGTCTGCAAGGGCTGTCTCAGCGTCACCGTTTTCGACAGCTTTTGTGTACAGCTCATAAGCGGCGGCGTACTCATTCTCTGCGGTCTGCCATGTGGTTTTAAGCGCAGGAAGGTCTCCGATAAGCTCCGCAGAAGCCGATGTGTAGTCGTCGCCATCTATCGCAAAAATAGTCGCGGAGAGCTTGTCCCTGAGCTCAGACAGACGCTTTGCTTCGTTACGGTCTGCGTTATACTGAGCTTTTGCCTGTGCGGAAGTCTTCTGTGCCGCAAGTGCAGCGTCTCTACGAACGATAGCCTGATCGAGGTCCTCAGCCGCATTTTTTATCTGCTGATCCTCCGAGGAATAGTCAGCCGGAGGTGTCAGCAGGAGCTTATTGTATTCGAGCTCGAGGGCGTCAAGCTCATTCACAGCCGCGCTCAGGGAGGTGCTTTCCTCTGACCCGAGAGTGAACAGAACGTCCCCCTCGCTGACCTTCTGACCTGCCTTAATGTTTATCTTGAAAACCGTCCTGTTCTCGTCAGTTTTTACCTCGTATGTCTGCTCGGCTTCGACTATTCCCGTGGCACGAATGCGTTCCGTGAGCTTGCCGGAAGTGACCTGAGAGGTCGTGATTTCCGAAAGTGCGCGGTTCATGATGGTGTTTGAAAAAAACGTCAGCAGCAAAAGTGCCGCAAGAAAAACAATGAGCAGAGTCTTTATTATTTCGCGCTTTTTTGAGGCTTTGTCCGGTGTAGTTTCGGTATTCACAGTCTCATCTCCTATCCTTTTATTCCGCCTGAGCAGACGATTCCCTCCACAAGATAGTCCTCGCCGTAGAGGAATATCAGAAGCGCAGGTATCATGTACACGACGCCCACCGCAAAGGCAAGTCCAACGTCATTCGCGTTTATCTGCGAGAGGAAGACCGACAGCGGGTGCAGCGCCTTTGCTTCGTCGCTTGCCATGAGAATAAGCGGCTGCTCGACCATGTTCCAGTAGTCGATGAAAACCAGCATTCCTATCGAGATTATCGCGTTCCGGCACATGGGAATGTATATCCGCGTCAATATCTGAAATTCTCCGGCGCCGTCGAGCTTTGCCGCCTCAACGTAGGAGACCGGTATCCTCCGCATGACCTTTGTGAGCAGAAATATACTGAACGGAGAAAATATTGCAGGAAGTATAATCGCTGACCGTGTATTGAGCAGTCCGAATTTCCTTGCAACGAGATAATTCGGAACGAGAGTTACCTGATACGGCATTATCATCAGTATTATGTACGCGAAGAATATTATCCCTTTCAGCTTTGATGGATAGCGCGAAAAGCCGTATGAGGTGAGTATCGCGATCAGCAGCTGAAAGAGCGTTATCGGTACGGTCAGCCATACCGAGTTCCAGAACTTGACGAGGTAGTCCGAATTTGTTATCAGTACCGCACGATACTGGTCAAGAGTGACCTTATCCGGTATGAATTTGAGGTTGACGTCCTCGGCTATGTAGGTCTTTTCGGTGTTGGTCATATTGCTGTACATAGCACCGTAATTTGAGGAAATCTCGCTCGAAGCCATAAATGAATTCGATATGGTAAGGACGGTCGGCATGAGAAAGAGAACTGCTCCGATCGTAACAAAAACCGTTACCAAAGCGCTCCTGATATTCCTGCGAAATCTCATCAGCTCTCAACGTCCTTTCCGAAGATATTTTCCAGTATGAGCAGCACTGCCATTATCAAGATCATCACGGCTGCGAACAGAACTGCCGCCGCCGAGAGCTTCTGGTAGTCCAGCTTATTGAAGGTGTTGTTCATGAAGTGCTGGAGCATATACAGCTTGTCGTAGGGGTAATTTCCGGTGAGGAGGTATACCTCGCGGAATATTTTGAACGAGTTTATCAGGGATAATATTAATACAAAGAGTATAGTTGGTGAGAGGTACCGCAGCTTGATGTGGACGAACTGATACCACGCGCCGGCACCCTCGAGCTCTGCGACTTCTATCATGTCCCGTGGGATACCGCTTAATGCCGCCATGAAAAGTATCATGCTGTAGCCGGTATTTTTCCACAGGAACATCAGGATAATGACGAGCTGTCCTTTCGTGGATTTCAGCCAGTCTATCGGCTCGCCGCCGAACATCTCCGCGACCTGATTTACGGTTCCGTGGCTGTGGAAAAGCACCTGCCACACAAGCACGACCGATGCTGTCGGTACCATGAGCGGACAGAGAAAGAATGTGCGGAAGATGCTCCTGCCGGGTATCTTCCGCTCGAGAAGCATGGCAAGTCCCAGTGACAGGACTATCACCAGCGGAACAGAAACTGCCGAGAAGAATGCGGTGTTCTCCGCTGCCTTCCTGAATGCGGTATTATCCATTATCTTACGATAGTTTTCAAGTCCGACATAGTCCTTTTTCACCGGATTGTTTATCAGGGAATAGTACACGACTATCCCGAAAGGTACTATGAAAAATACAAGAACTCCTGCAAGGCTCGGTATGATACACACGCTGCTGAACAGCTTCTCTCGGCGCCTTCCACACTGGCTTCTGAACGCTTTCAATCGATCACTTCCTTATTCGTTTTCAGCGAGATACTTTTCCACTCTGTCATTAAGTATGTCTATACACTTGTCGGGAGTGCGTTCGCCGTTATAAATATAGGCAAATTCTTCTTTTATTATTGATTTGACATCGTCATAAACAAACGGTTCGACCTTACGGTACTCGCTGTGAGTCATCGGTTCACTCCTCTCTGTTATGAATGCATTCACTTACATATTCTTACTGAATACAAAAAGTGTTACAGGAGCAAGTTTGTTTTTATTATTTAACTTTTCATTTCTACATCTGAATATATTTCGTTTATGTCTAATTTCAGCTCACTTACCGGCGGAAAAATGCCGCTTTCATCGGGCATACCGTGCTTGCAGCTCCTATCCCAGAACCGGGCAGTGACCTTTCCGGCGCCGGCAGGCTGAAAACAGCATATCTCAAATCCGTCGTCATAGTCTGGATAATCCGTCAAATAAAACTGTTTCAGACCATTTCCGCCCTCATCGAAAAGCCCCGATGCAAACTTTTCATCCGAGCGGAATCCAACTATCATCATTGCTGGTGATACCTCATAGAACCGTACAGCAAAACCGTCCTCTTCGACCGTAAGCTCTTTCCTGTGACGCAGGGAAGCGTTTGGAACTACAGGAACAGAAAGCGAGAAACCGCTGCTTTCTTTTGCACTTTCATCCATGTAATGTGCGAGTTCTCTCACCGCCGCTACCTTTATATTAAGTGTTGCAGGCTCCTTTATCTCCTTGTCGCCAAAATTGATTAGCTGGATGGTTCCGCTGAATTCATTCGCGGTACCCTCCTTGAGCTTCATCTCGCCGTAGACCCACGCCGGGTGCTTCTTCGGATCGGCAAAATTCTCATAGAACTTACCGTTTACGTCTATATTGAAGTAGACAAATTTCAGGAGATGCTTCCCGTCAGGATTTCCGTCCTTCAGGCTGCCGGAAAGACTTATGATAGTAGTGCAGCCGTCACAGTAGACCTCCTCGACCTTCGCTGAGAGATTATCGCCCTCAGCCTTCAGCAGCTCCGGCATATTCTCTGCGTTGTCGGCTATGCTGTCATAGTCGTAGCGGTTCTCGTATTTGTCAATAGGAAGAGTAGTTCCGTTCCACTCAAAGGTCTGATTCTGAGTACTGTTGAGTCCGCGGAAAACACCGAATTTAGCAGCGCCAACCGTTGCCGTTCCGATACATCCGGCAGTGAGCACTGCGGCGATAATTATAACGCTCAGCCGCGGTCTGCGAAAGGACTTAGACGACCGGATATTATTCTCGTTCCGGAAGCGCTTCATTATATTCTCCGCTTCTTTATCGCTTATACGTTCTGACGGCGGCAGCTCAGCCGAATCGTTGTTAAGGATCTGATACAGTAAGTCTTTCATTCTTTTTCCTCCTTCCGGAAATAGCCCGGAAAATGCCTGATAATCTTTTTCTTTCCTCTTGATATGTGATTATACAGAACGTCCGTGGACTTTCCCAACTGCTCTGCTGCTTCGCCGACGCTTTCGCCCTTCCAGAAGATGCGGATGAAAAGTGCCCTGTCATCTTCGCTGAGGCATGAGACCAGCTCCGTGAAAAAGCCGTCGAATGCCTCGTTTCCAGTAAGCCTCGATGTATCCGCGATGTCCATTTCATCAATATCCTCCATAGGCTCAAGCCGTTTGAGGACTCTGAGTTTGTCAAGGGCAGCGTATTTCGCTATCGCTGCCGCCCAGCTCTCAAATCTCCCTTTCTCACTGTTGTAGCTCCCGATATGCTCCCATATTCTCAGTATAACATCATAAAGGCACTCCTCGGCATCCTCCGGATAGCCGTAGAGTATGCGGTTTATGACCGCTTTCAGCAAGCCGGCATATTCACTGACGAAGTATTCTAGAGCTTTCTCGTTCTTACGCTGCAATTCCGCCAGAAAATTCTCAGCTGTTATCTTCAAGCCGGCACCTCCTTATTTGTTCTTGATTTCACCGCTTATGACTGCTCGCTCACAAGTATCGAGCAGCGGTTTTGTATCATTTCAGCCGCTTGCTCCGCGGTGCAGTCTCCGGCAAAATACGCGGAAGCTTCCTCCCAGCATATATCCCTTACTTCGGTGCTGTAGCTTCCTTCGATAGTCTTACAGCTCAGGATATAGCGCTCATAATCGTCACGTTCTTCCTGTGTGAGAGGATAATATGATGTTCCAAGTCTATACTCAGGCTTTGAATCGACCTGAACCACTTCACCCTTTTCAGCATCATATTCGTACATGAACATAGTCTTGTCCATCTGCTTTTCAAAAACATCTCTTCGAGGCGAATAGCATACGATGTTTTTCAAATACCCCATTTTTGCCAGGATTTCTTCATCGGGCAGCTCACCCTGAAACTCTTCAGTCAGGAAGCTGCGCACAAACTGCCATGCGCCCTCCTTATCGGGACAGGTGTTGAGTATCGCAAAATATCCGCGGACGTCCAGCTTGCCGCCACTCCCATTTTCCGAGGGATAGCCTGCAAACATAACATCTTCCCCTGCTTCAATATCTCTTACATATCTTATATCATTGTCATAGCCAAATTCGACTGTATTAAAAAGAGCACGGTCATTCGCCCACCATGTAGCCCTGTCAGCATAGTAATTATGATGTCCCTCTGGGTCTGAAAACTTGTCCGGCGAATCAAGCTTTTCAATAAATCTTCCCACGAATTTCAGCATTTTTATAAATTCTTCGCTGTCAAAATGACATTCGGCTTTATCATAGTCGATAAGGCTGTCCATGCCAGTAAGGAAACGTTTCAGCATGAATACTCTCTCGTTGTTATCGTAGATATGGTCGGCTGATGCAGGGGCGTTATCGAAAAAGTCTATCATCTCGTCCATAGTCCAGTTTTCTCTCTGACCATACTTTTTCTTGACAAGAAGCGTCTCGACGCAGAATTCCAGCGGAAGTGCATATATCCTGCCCTCATTGTCCTCAAGTGCTTCTATAACATTCGGGAGAAGCGTTTCGCGGTTAACATCAGGGTCGTTCTCCATGAACTTGCTCAAATCAGCATACGCACCTTTTCCGGCAAGTGTTTGTATCAGATCGTAATCACTTGTGATTATTATATCCGGAGCATCACCTGTGATTATGTCACGCTTGTACTGTTCAATAGCACCTGTACTGTTCCAGTCGTTTTCTGCATTATAGCCGTCATAGCTCTTTAACTGAAAACGGTAGTCGTCCCTGCCACTGTTTATGGCACTGAACTTATCTCTTTCATACATTATCGAATTGCCGATGACTGTATATGTCAGCAGCTTCGTCTCTGCGCCCTCGCCCTCCTCATAAGGAGTAAGCCTGTAAAATCCGGAGGATTTACCGTTGCCGTTGTTCCGGAAATAGCCGATATAGTCCTCTTCTCCGTATGGCGCAAGTGGCATCGAAGCAAGGTCACAATCTGCCCATTTGAGTATGGATTCAGCTTCGCCGTTGTCCCTGACGCCGAATAAGCCTTCTGCTTCTGGATATACCAAACGGTAATCACCCCTGCCTCCGCAGGCTCTGTCAGTTATGCCGCTGGTAGAAGTTTCAATGGTATAGACCGATTCTCCGGGCTTATTCGCGGAAGTATCGAATTCCCGGAAAAGTGTGCGGGTCTTTGTTCCACTTTCAGTCTCAACATTTCCGCTGCTCACAAGGATCAGCTTGCCGTCACGGTCGCGGAAGAAGTAACAGGTGTTGTATAGGCCGTTGGAGGTGTTCTGCCTCTCGCTGCTGTCCGGCTCATATACAAGCTCAGCCTTGCCTTCCGGATTGATTTTCAGTATCCTCAGCTCGCTGCTGACCATGAGCAGTGAGCCGTCCTCAGCGGCTTCCGACAGCCTGAACTCGAGCATTCCCTCATCGTCAAAGTACGGTGAGAGGTCAACGCTCCCGGACTTCGATTTCAGTACGCCGTCCGTACCGTATACAGCGTAACAGAAGGTGTTGCCGCTCATGTCAGACGAGTTGTCCGCATTGCTCCCGTCAGAGCACTCCACCAACGCGAAGATGTCCCCGGAGCCTGAAAAGCAGTATTGTGCATAGACCTCCGTCCCGGTGAAGTCCTTCCTGAGATCGGGTGTTATGTCTGTATAGGACGAGAGATCGGACGCGTACCTGTAAATGTGGAGCCCGTCGTTCCTGCTCATGCTCGAACCGACTGCGAGCCATGTACCGTCCGGCATTTCTTCAAGACTGAAGAAGCTGTAAACATCATCGGATTTCAGAAGCTCAGCCTTGTAGGAATTGCTGTAAATAATCTCCGCTGTCCTTGGCGTGTGTTCATCGGCAGATGATGCTCCGCCGGAAGTGCTTCCGGACTTTCCTCCTGAACATGAACAGGCAGATGCAAACAGTGCAGCAGCGGATAATAATGCTAAAACTTTTTTCATGGTTGTTCCTCCGTGTATGAAATTTCTTCTATCTGATACTACGTTTTTTCAACTTCATTTCTATCATATTATCTCAAAAAAATCAAGTCCCTGTAACTGTTTTTACCGTCGGATCCTGTGTTTTCCTTTACGGTATGCTTCAAATTCTGCTATTATATATGGAATAAGCTTAAAAAATCCTACAATTTTCCTTTGCCAGGTGCAGAACTGATACTTAACTCATAACAAACAAATCGTTCCCACATTGAGGGAACGATTTTGTTTGCACTATTCATTCTCGGCGAGATAGAGACTTAGAGATTGTTCTCAACAAGCTCAAGCACCATGTTTTCGACCATTTCCTTCATTACTATGTGAGCACTATCAACGTTATAGTCCTCAAAAAGAATCTGACTATTGGAAAGTGAACGACTTTTGCCCTTGTATGAGAATGAGCATATAAACCGGAACAGTATTGTATAGTCTGCATCAAATTATGCTATATAACTTGTTAGAATTACAGAATATTTTATTGAGGTATGAACGCAATGTGAATGAAGGAATCGCGCAAAAAAGTCACGTTTTTGAGCAAAATAAAAATACATACCCGAAAATGGGAGCAAGTAAGGACCATTAATATCCACTATCATGACCTATCCCTCAGGTCCATATGTTCGCAAGGACATGCAGGTTCAAGTCCTGTTATCCGCACCATATTTAGACGTCAGAATGGAGATATAATTCATTTGACGTTAGTGAAAAGCATCCCTATTTATAGGGGTGTTTTTCTTTTTATGCCTATGCGTGCAAGCGATATGCATTTCATAAGACAACTATTCATACTTAAACAGTTAATAAATTATGAACGAAATTATCTATAACAAATATATCACACTGTATAACCACTATCAATAGCATTTTATATCCAAAAGCTTGCATTTTTAGCTGTCAGACAGATGAGTGTAGTTAGCTTGACATCAATAGTCTGCAATGCCAATTAATAGCAACAAATTCCACTGAATTGTAGCTTACACAACACAATTAATGCAACTTGTTATTGCAAAATCAACACGATGTTGATATAATAGATATGTTAATATTTAGTGAAAGAGGGAAACAATTTGAAGAAACTGTCAGAAATGATCGTCCGGAAGCGAAAGATAATATTCGTCATCTACGCTGTAGCGGTAGTGCTGTGTGCGGTGGGGATATTCAACTGCAAGATAAACTACGATATGTCGAAGTACCTGCCGGACGATTCATCGGTCAAAAAGGGAATGGAGATCATGTCCGACGAATTCGGGGACAGCTCCGCGATAACAGTGATGTTCGACGGGCTTGATGAAACAGAGCAGCTAAAACGTCAGGAAGAGCTTGCCGCTATGGACAACGTGCAGTCCGTAGTATTTGTCCAGAATGACCAGACCTATCAGAAGGACGGTCACTCAAAGTATCTGGTGACTGTTTCCGCAGATACATACTCCAAGACCTCACGTAAGGTGCTGGACAAGATAAAGGATACTTACGACGATGCTTATGTGAGTGGCGCTGTTGTAGATAACGCACTTATGACGGATTCGCTTGTCGGTGATCTGCCTGTTATAGCCCTGATAGCGGTCGTTGTGATATTCACGATACTGTTCATTCTGTGTGATTCGTGGGTGGAGCCGTTCATTTTTATGGGCTGCATAGGAGTTGCAATCGCTCTTAATATGGGTACGAACGCATTCCTGCCGTCAATTTCGTTTATGACATTTTCAGTCGGTGCCCTGTTACAGCTCGGTCTGTCAATGGACTACTCCATAATGCTTATGAACCGCTATGCTCAGGAGAAAAAGAAATACACTTCACACGAAGAGGCAATGATAAATGCTCTGGCGCACTCGGTAGCTCCCGTATCGGGAAGCTCCGTCACGACGATAGTCGGACTGCTAGCGCTTGTATTTATGGACTTCAAAATAGGGCAGGATATGGGTGTTGTGCTCGCAAAGGGCGTATTTATGAGCCTTGTGTGCATATTCACACTTCTGCCTGGAGTTGTTGTGACGTTCGACAAAATAATCGAAAAGAGCCGCAAGAAGTCACTGGAGATACCTATGACCGGCGTTATGAAGTTTGTCACAAAGCTGGGAGCAGTTATACTTCCGGCTGTGCTGATAATCGTCGGCTTTGCCTATATCAAAAAGGATGACGTGAAGGTGGGCTTCCTCAAGGTCTTCGACAACAGCGACCAGACCTACATCGAGGAGTGCTTCGGCTACGACAACCAGACCGTGCTGCTCTACAAGAATACCGAGTCTCCGGAAGCAGTTGCTAACTACATTGACTGGCTCGGGAAGCGCAGCGATGTGAATTCTGTTCAGGACTACTCAAACACTATCGGCAGGAGCTATACTCCGGCTGAGATCGCAACTCAGTTCGGTTTTGAGGAGTCTCAGGCGCAGATGATGTTTATGATGTCAGGCAAGGAGACTATGACAACTCCGGAATTTCTCACTGCCGCTGCCACAATGCTCGAAAAGATGCCCGGCAGCGAGGATAAGCTGGCACAGCTCGAAGCCGCACAGGAGCTCATCGACAAGAACACAAGTCAGATGCTCGGTAGGGAATACAACCGTATGGTGGTATCTATCAGGCACGAATCCGAGGGAGAAAAGTCGTTCACCGCCATTGGCGAGCTCATTGACGAGGCTGATAATGTCCTCGAAGGCACACACTATTTCGTAGGCGATTCCGTAATGGGCAAGGAGATGAACGACGGCTTCAAAAAGGAACTCAACTTCGTTACAATGCTCACTGTCATTGCGATATTCATAGTCGTTATACTGACATTCAGAGCCGTTTTCAGCTCAGCGATTCTCGTTGCCGTGATACAGTCCTCAGTATTCATCACAACGCTGATTATGGTGCTCAGCGGCTTCACAGTCAACTACATCGCGCTCATTCTCGTTCAGTGCATACTTATGGGTGCAACTATCGACTACGGCATCCTTTTCACCTGCAACTACATCGAGGAGCGCAGAACCTCCGACAAAAAGCAGGCACTTGGCGCTGCTATGAACCGCTCTGTCAAGACGATACTCACCTCGTCGCTGATACTCATTGGCTGCTGTCTCACGACAGGACTGCTTATGACGCAGAAAGCTATTTCCCAGACCTGTTCAATGATAGCCTGCGGTACAGCTGTTGCGGTAGTAATGGTAGTATTTGTACTTCCGCTGGTCATCTACCTCACAGACAAGCTGGCGATAATGCAGTTCGACAGGAAGAAATAAAATAGAGGTACAGTATGAATACAAAAGATAACCAGCGCGTAAGGCTGACAAAAAGGCTTCTCCGGGAGAGTCTCATAAATCTGCTGGGCAAGCAGACTATCTACGATATAACCGTAAGTCAGCTTTGCGATGACGCCGAAATAAACCGCTCCACATTCTACAAGTATTACAACAATATCCGCGAAATATATGAGGAGATAGAGCAGGAGGCTCTTGAGGCAGGCGCAAGCTGTCTTGCCGGAGTTAACGTCAGAGACAGGCAGTCGGTGATCAGGCAGGTCGAAGAACTGCTTATACACATAAAGGAGCATTCGGAACTTTACAATCTTCTCTTTGAAAACAGCGCGGACGGTGAATTTCCCTACAAGCTCATCGAGGGTACAGTTGGAAGAATCTCGGATATGCACGAATTTATGCCGGACAGTATGCGTGACTATGCGGAATACTGCTCGCTGTTTGTCGTGTCGGGCTCGCTTTCTGTCATACGCAAGTGGCTCAGCAGCGGAATGAACGAATCTCCCAGCGAGCTTGCCGAGCTGATACTGAACATCGCTACCGGCAAAATTGGCTTCCGAATCTGATTTATTCTTCCACTATCATGAGATATCCCTCAGGTACATATGTTCGCAAGGACATGCAGGTTCAAGTCCTGTTATCCGCACCAAAATGCAAACCGCCTGATTATCGGATTTGTACCGATTTTTCAGGCGGTTTTCTTATATTCTGAATGCGCTCAGAATTCTATATTTAAAAGCGCATAAAAATCACACATCTGCCAGTAAAATCGCACGGCAGTCACACGAAAATAACTTCGTTTAAAGCATGGAATGTGATATCAGACTAATAGTTTATAATATTCTTTTAGTTACTGCAATAGCACTTGTAGTACTTGCAGTTGTAGTTACTGCGATAGCACTTGTTGTGCTTGCTGTTGTAGTTACTGCGATAGCACTTGTTGTGCTTGCTGTTGTATTGCTTACCGGTGCTGTGGTGGTAACCGCCTCTGAAACAGTGGTAACAGGCTGGGTAACTGCTGCTGAGGTGGTGAGCTTAGGTATCTCCACTTCCTTGATCTGAGACTTGAACAGTTCCTTGTTCTCAAAGTTAGCTGTGTAGATCATCTTGCCGGCAGCCTCAAAGTTAGCGGCTATCTCAGTTTTGGTGGTCTTTGCTGTTTCGGAGATTGTGTGGGTAGGCTCAGCGGTGCAGACGGCAGTTGCAGCCACCTCGCTGAGATCCTCTGCCCATTTGTAAACAGGCTCTCCCCAAACGTGACCTGCTGCGGGGGAATCGATTGTTTTCGTCTGTTTTTCAAATAATGTGTTTGTAAATTCAGCTGTGTATGTAACAGAACCCTTTTCTGTGCAGGTGGCAGGAACTGTTACAGAAGTTGATTCTACTGTTTCAGTCTTTGCCTTTTCGGGACTTGCTACATATACGAGTTTTGCTGTGCAGGTCTTATAGTCGTCAGACCAAGCATATGAAGCCTTTACGCCGTTTGCGACAGCTTCAAGAACAGCGTAATCATCTTCTGCCTTTGTGAGAACGGCATAATTTGTAATATGCTCCTTTTCAATATCACCAAGAGCATCATAAGCCTCTCTTGCGGCGGTTATCTTAGCCTTGCAGTCGTCTGTCAGTTCAACAGTGCCGATAGCTTTTATGAGCGATTCACAGTTAGCAACAGCAATAGCTAAATAGTCAGCCTCGGCTTTGGTGAGTGTCGCATAATTTGTAACAAGAGCCTTTGCATCATCGGTAAGTGCGTCATAGAGCGTTCTTGCCTTGTCGATCTTAGCCTTGCAGGTCGGAGTATTCTCAACAAGACCAATCTTACTTATTGCACTGACTGTTTCAACAGCAGCGGTATCGGGTTCCATAAAAGAGAGTAATGTCTGATATTTTTTCTCAGCGTTGAGAAGAACATCATAGTTTGGCACATAGGCTTTCTGCTCATCTGTGAGCTTTTCATACTCAGCTCTTGCTTCGTCTATTCGCTTTTTGCACTTGTCTGTGTATTCAACAGTGTCGATATCTTCGATATACTGTTTTACCAAGTCAGCCGGATACAGGTATTCGTCCCATGCTTTCATAGCATCATAATATATTTTAATATTTGTTATCTGCGCCTTTTCTTCATCTGTCATCGCGTTGATTATTTCTTCTGCCTTCCATAAGCGCTTTAGATACTCATAAGAATCTTCGGGATTTTTAAGTTCTTCTATAAGCGCGATTACATAGTCTGGATTGAGAGTATACTCTGCAACAGCATAAATAATATCCGAAGAAATAGTTACACTGTCGCCGGACTTATACTCTTCGCCATCAATGTTCCAGCACTTGAAGCCATAGTTTTCTTTTGTATAAGCAGGCTCGGGAAGAGTATATTTGGTGACACCACTTTCAAGGCTCACCTCTTTCATAGCGGGGTCTTTGTTATAATAGCCGTCCTGCGGGTTATGAGCGCAGAAATGAACGATAGGTTTACCCTTGTATGTAAGACGTCCGGGATTCTCTGGAACATCTACCCATGCGCCGCCTTTGATTGAGCCAAATCCGCCCTTAACAGTAGATTCCTCGACATTTTCACCGGTAGCTGCATCTATATTTACTACCCATTTATCAGATACATATACTCTTATCAAAGAGGTAGTGTCGGTAAACATACCAGTGAATTTTACAACTTTTTTTGTATCAAAATTAGTGAGGTCAAGCGTTGCCAGTTTTGGGCAGTGCGAAAACATATCTGACATATCAGTAACATTTGAAGTATCGATACCGCTTATTTTTAACGTATCCAAATTTTTACAACATGTAAACATTCCCGCCATATTCTGAACACTTGAGGTATCCAAGCCGCTGATGTCGATAGATTTGTCCCGTTCTGACACCGTGACCTGACAGACAAGCATTCTCAGATTGACATTCGATATATGTACGTCCGCGAGTATGTTCTCTATCAGCACGGAAGTGTTCTAAAGTTCCTCACACCGTTTCTTGCAAACCACGTCATACGCAAGCGGCAAATATTCAGAAAGTTCTTGCTATTTTCCAGATTATGTGATATAATCAATGAAAGTGTATTTGTTATATCCAAGACACATTTCAGTTAACTAAGGAGGATCAGCTATGTATTGCAAAAAATGCGGAAATAACATTCTGGACAACTGTACTCAGTGTCCATACTGCGGAGAATCTTTCTCGCAGAGCCCGATAATGCCCGGAACGTTCCAGTCAGGAGTGGTCCAGTCGGAATCAGTTCTCGGCAAAACAGCCGGAGCTTTAAAGGGAATACCTGTGAGGATCATCGCAAAACTGCTGTTTTTAGCAGCTATACTCTGCTTTGCATTCCCGTTCACGACCGTTTCGTGCAGTGGCGGAAATATGTACAAGGAGTACAGTCAGGACAACAATGATTACAATTTATCGGTCACATACAAGGGCTATAATTTCATATTCCCTTCGACTATCGACGACGATAACAAGTCACTGGGAAGCGGATTCTCTGAGATGTCAGGCAGCTATGGTGATGAGGATAACGATGACTTTGACGCCTCTGATGAAGATACCAACGGCTGGCTCGTAGCAGTTGTTGTCTCATGTGCCGTCGGAATAGTCCTGCTGTTTATCAAAAAGCAGAATTGGGCACCTATTGCAGCAGCTGTCTGCTCGCTCTTCGGTATCGTATGCCTGCTGATATTCAAGAGCAATTTCACCGAGCGCTACCTAAATCTTGACAAGGACACTCAAATTCTTGATAGTCTGCTTGACATCAAATACCGGTACGGTTTTATCCTGTGTATGCTGTGCATCATAATGTCACTGATAGCGAGCCTGCTGGTCTGGATCAAGGAAAAATACTCTTCCGGGAATCAGCTGTAACGCATTATACCCTCTGAAACAAAAACAGGGCTTCCCTCCGTGCAATACGGAAGGAAGCCTTTTCTTTTTATCTTTATATACCGGACGCAGCTATTCAATCAGGCAGTGACGGGAGCATACCGGGCCGAGGAAAGTATCTTATCCATTACAGTCTCGGGAGAAACCTCTCCACCTATGACCATATCGAATATCGCCGGCGAGTAGCCTGATACCAGTGCTGCACCTGTCTCGGAACGCTTCACGGGCAGAGCATCGCTGCGGGAATTCACGTTCCAGAATATTATATCGGGAAGTTTATAACCGTAGCTCTGGTAAAGCTGTGTCATCGCCTTGAAGAGCACATCGTTATTTCCGCCGATTATGCAGCTGTCGAACTGCATATCGGAGATTATGTAGATCTTCGCGGGCATTTCACCTGCGGGGACCTTGTTCTTCAGAGCGGTCTTGAGTATCAGCGTGAACACAGCCTCCAGATTTGTATTGGCGACCTCATTGAAGGTGCGGCAGTAGTTCGCCTTTTCAACTATGTCCCTGCCCTTTATCTCCACCAGACGGGGAGTCTCGGAGAAGGTTATAAAGTGATTGGAGAATTCTCCCCTGTTGTGCTCTGCAAAGTATATGCCCAGCGAGAGCGCAGCGTCTATGGGACGGATACCGCCGTTATAGCAGCAGGTCATTGAGCCGGAACCGTCTATGACAGCAAGGGAGTTCTCACGCTTTGCGGCAGTCAGATCCGGAAGTGCATTCCAAGCCGCATTCAGTGAACGTCTCTCATCCTCGGAAACATTGCCTGCAAGGGCGGCACGTATTATATCATAGGGAAACAGTCTGTCAGCGTGGAGCTTTGCAGTACCCTCCTCTACCCTCTTCAGGAACTGGGAGTAGCGCTCGCCGTCGTTGCGGCTGAACGCCTTGCGGTACTTGAACATAGCGCAGGATGGCTGAACCTCGTAGTTGAAGGTATAGTCCCGCTCGCGAAGACGGTTCTCCAGTATATCGGTGTAGGCTCTGAGAGCTGTAAGTGTCTTGCGGTACTCGCGCTCGGTCATGCCGAGGAGCTCAGCCATGCGTCTGCCGTTGTTCCTTGTGCCCTTTGACGAAGCATTCGCGGAGGGCAGCCACTTTGCCAGCAGAGAAGCAGGCTCCTTAGCTTTCATGGCAGCCTTGTCCTTTTCCAGCTGAACCTTTATGACATCAGCAGCTGCCTTTTCAAGGGGAGTTCCAAGGAGCACGCAAAGGTCATCGTATCTGCCGTACTCAGCAAACAGGCGGATATTCTTCTCCACAGACTTGAGAGCTGTCTTTACCAGCGCAGCAACCGCACAGCGGAAAAAGCGTCTCTCTCCGAGGCCTCCTCTTGCGTCACGGGCGAAGAATACTATTTTCATTGCCTTATCAGGATCTTCAGCGTATGCCCGGACAACAGCGTCCGCTATCTCATCAGGCTTGGAATTGCGCATTGCGCCTGCCTTGAAGAAAAGGTCGAGGCAGAAGGACTCGGAGGAACGGTAAGCGGGAGCGCCGTTCTCAGTGAAGGTATTATTTGATTCTGCCTTTAAGTAGTTGAGCATATTTTTCTCTCCTTTCAAGTTACCGCCGTTATCCGGCAGAAGTAGTGTAACTTTCAAGTCAGCCTTGCCGGCATGACGTCCGGCAGAAGGGTATTTGCAATGGAGTCAGATAAATGCTGTTGCTGACTTAGTGCTTTCGAGGGCTGTTCCACTGCAATGAGTGAAAGCAGAATAAGCCTTCAAAAGCTGTGAGCGCGTGAAACAAGCTGCACCGCAAAAAGTGCAGCTTCACACTGCGCGGCTCATTTTTTTGCACAGTGCTTACCCCCGGCGGGGCAGCCTCCTGCGTTAACTCAACAAATGCTGTAAGAGCCGCAGATAAAAAATACAAGACGCTATAATTATCATTTATCCCATGCGGATAAAGAAAATCAAACAAATCTGCTGTTTGCGTCTTTGCAAGGCACATTATTATCGGACAAGATAATCAGGATCGCTGTATGTGCCTTAAACTCGTCGCATTGGGATTTGAACCCGTTCTGGAGCGAACTGCCTTGGTTGCTGTAAGCGGCGAAAAAGCCATGAGAGGAGTATCCTCCTCTGTGGTAACTAAAGTATACCACAATCTCAGGAAAAAATCAACAAATATTTTCTCGCGCTCTGATAATTTTTATTTCAAAAGGAAATGACCGGAAGCCCATTGAACTTCCGGTCAAGTATGTGAAAAAGTGAGGAGCTGATTTTTATCGTCAGTTCTGACTGATAGCTGAAACTGACTCGATAGTGCCGTCAACAAGTCTCACGAGCTTAGTACCGAACTTTGCAGCGGTCTCGGAGTGAGTTACCTGCACGATAGTTTTGCCGTATTTCTGGTTGATGTCCTTGAAGAGCTGCATTATCCTGAGACCTGTCTTGGTATCGAGGTTTCCGATAGGCTCGTCAAGGAAGAGTATCTTGGGATCGAATACCAGTGATCTTGCAATGGCAACTCTCTGCTGCTGACCGCCGGAGAGCTCGCGGGGGGTGAGCTTTCTCTTATCCTCCATGCCGATTATTTTCAGGCACTCGTCCAGCTTGTCCTTGTACTCTGATCTGGTCTTGCCGCTTATCATGAGAGGAAGTGAGATATTATCCTCAACGTTGAGGTTGGGAACGAGATTGTAGAACTGGAAAACGAATCCCACGTCCTCATTTCTCATTTTGCAGAGCTCCTTGTCCTTGAGCTTGCTGAGATCCACGCCGTTGACTGTTACTGTACCTGATGAGGGCATATCCAGTCCGCCCAGAAGATAGAGCAGAGTGGACTTACCGCCGCCTGAAGGTCCCATTATTGAAACGAATTCACCCTCCTCCACTGTGAGGTCAATGTCCTTGAGGACGTGAGCGACTTCCTTGCCGTTTACGAATGATCTGTTGAGTTTTTTTGCTTCTATAACGTTCATAAGAATTCCTCCTGAATTATTCATATTTGAGTTCCTGCACTACGTTGAGCTTCTTGCTCTTTTTCATTGTTGAGAGCGAAGCGATGAATATAACTGCTATGAGCACGATGGAATACATAGGTATCGCGCCGGCATCAAAGCTTATCACAAGGGGAAGGTTTATCTTCTCCATTACCTTTGTGAATACGCGGCACATGAGTATCGTGAAGGGTATCGCCAGAACTATGCTCCAGAATACGCAGAACATATTCTCAGTGAATACCAGTCTCTTGCGCTTTTTGCCGTTGAGTCCCACAGAAGCCATAACAGCGAACTCTCTTCTTCTCTGCTGGAAGGAGATAGATATGTTGTTAAATATTCCTATGGAAGCAACTATCAGTGCAAGATAAGCGAATATTGAAAGGAGCGTTACGAGCTGCTTGTTGCTCTCAACATTTTCCTCCATTGCGTCGTCCCTTGAGGTATAGGTAGCACCAAGATTTGCAAGGAAGCCCTTGAACTGGTTCTCAGCAGCCTCCTTATCGCCGATGACATCGAATGTTATGTAATTGGACTCCTTGAGGTGGAAGCTTTTCTTGGCAGTTTCAGGCTTCATAAGGATGAGTCTGCCGTTGTTGTAGAGCCTTCCGTTGAAGGTGCCCACTACTTTGAATTTGTGGTCCATGCCGTCAACATTCAGTTTGATCTCCTCACCGACTCCGGCACCGGAGATCTTCGCAACGTAATCTGAGATCATTACCGTATCCTCGCCGGACTTGGCAAGCTCGGTGATGTATTCCTTCTGCTTACCGGAATTGAGCTTGAGATAGAGATTGTACTCAGCATATCTCTCCGGATCAGAAGCCTCGATGAACACTATCTCCTTGCCAATGGTAGCCTGAGCGCCGTATTCAGCACGGATAGAATCCTTGTCAACGCAGTCAAGAGCGCTGAGCTTTTCGATGATCGTATCAGTAGTAGTGTCGGCAGCATTATTGTCTATGATATTGTAAACGCTGTAATCGTATGAGAGCTCCTTGTAGGCGTCCACAACTGTATCCGTGAGACTCGTTCCCACAGATGCGATAAGGAGCACTGAAGAGAATGAGATGACCAGCAGTGTGATATTTCCGCGAAGCAGCTTTGATGTCTTGATATTGTTGAGTGCAAGGAATATTGAGGTCTTCTTCCTGAAAACGTTGCTGAGCAGACCAGAAGCATATTTCAGGAACTTCCTGAGCAGCATTATCATTCCTGCGAAGCCGGCTGCGGCAATGATGTAGCTTGCCTTTACTGTCCAGCTTCCCGGGAGTATCGCACCTGCAATGGAAAAAATGAGAAGTGCAACACCGATAACGAAGCGTATCTCTCCGCCCTTGTGCTTGGTCTCCAGTCTGTTCAGGATAACGTCCTTTACAGGGAGCTTCCTGATTCTTCTTACAGGCATGAGCGCCGAGAGCACGCACATGAGCACCGAGAACAGGATTCCGGCTACTATCAGCTTGGGACTTACGCTGAACGCCATGTATATCTTGTATTCCGCAAGAGGCGAGGTAAGTCTGCTTACGTAATACAGTATCACCTCACCGATGATGGTTCCGAAGATACCGCCTATCAAGCCGTAGAGGAAGCTCTCAGTGAGCAGTATGTGCTGTATCTTCTTCTTGGTAGCGCCCTGACTCATAAATGTTCCGATAACTGTCATTCGCTCGGTGATTATGAGCTTGAACGCGCCGTGGATGATTATGCAGCAGATAATGCAAACTATGGCAAACATGAGATATACAGTCGTCTCCATTGAACTCGTCATTGACTTGTACATACTCAGGTCTGTAAGGCTCGCTGCCTTTACTCTTTCATTGTTATCGTTGAATTCGTCGGCAAACTTTACTGAATCCTTGTTTGTCGAGGCGTTGAATCTGTTGTACCTTCCCTCTGCGCCCATGAGCTCATTCATGTATTCATAGGGCAGAAGCAGAGTGAAGCTGTTCTTGCTGTCCTGATAGAACATTCCGTCGGGATCACTGAGACCTCCGATAGTGAACTCGGTCTCTTCGCCGCTGATATACACCTTGATCTTGCCGCCGATCTTCAGGTCTCTCTCCTCGGCAACACGGCGGCAGATGATACATACCGGCTCAGCTGAGCCCTCAGGTATGCTTCCTTCAGCTGCGTACTTGTTGCACTCCTTTTTTCCTACAAGTCCGATGTAGGAGATCTTGTCATCCTCGTTGATGACGCCCATCATATTGAGCTTGCCCTCGAGATCTGACATACCGGTAGTGTCGAAGTCCGCCTCAGAGAAGAATACGTCGTCGGTGTTGGAGTAGATCGTTATGTCCTTTCCGTCGGCAGTCTTTTTCAGCGTGTCGGTGTAGCCGTTGAGTATTACGTCAACTGCTCCCAGACTGAATACCAGCAATGCCGTGCTGATCATGATCGAAAAGATAAGCAGAAAAAACCTGCCCTTCTTTTCAAGCATATTTTTCGTTATGTACTTTAAAAATACCCGCATTTCCATTCCTCCTGTACCATTTTTCAGCAGTTCTTTTTGCACATATTTACAGTATACCACCAAATTCTTAAATAATCTTTAACTCGGTGCAAAGAAATATCGCGGAAAAGGCTATTCACCGTATCACATTTTTTAATATTCGGCTATATTTCGGTTCAATTGTATGTAAAATTGTATGTAAAAT
>Ga0265301_10002199_pt1 | contig 23190 bp, 15 predicted proteins | sample AusTroGonzalo_MG_2_FD_193488 | JGI IMG/M metagenome (GOLD analysis project Ga0265301, IMG submission 193488) | Bovine rumen microbial communities from tropical cattle in Woodstock, Queensland, Australia - Gonzalo_04 | ecosystem: Host-associated > Mammals > Digestive system > Stomach > Rumen ... | reverse complement strand
ATATCCGCCATGATGGTACGTAAGCGCTGGTCTACTTCTTCGGCGGTCCATTTGAGACGCATCGAGTTCTGACTCATCTCGAGACCTGAAGTGGCTACGCCTCCGGCGTTCGATGCTTTACCCGGGCTGTAGAGGATCTTGGCGCCTTGGAAAAGTGCGATGGCTTCCGGTGTCGAAGGCATGTTGGCTCCTTCTGTCACGCAGAAACAGCCGTTCTTGAGCAAGTTCTCGGCGTCGGCTTTCTCGATTTCGTTTTGGGTAGCACACGGCATGGCGATATCGCACGGAATACGCCAAGGACGTTCACCGGCGAAGTATTGTGCTTGCGGGAACTTAGCTGCGTATTCTTTGATACGACCGCGACGGACGTTCTTGAGCTCAAAGACAAACGCCATCTTCTCTTCATTCAGTCCTTCAGGATCGTAGATGAAGCCGTCGGAGTCACTGAGCGTGAGCACTTTAGCACCGAGACGCATTGCTTTTTGTGCAGCGAATTGGGCTACGTTTCCTGAACCGGAGATGCACACACTTTGTCCCTCGAACGACTTGCCACGGGTAGCTAACATCGCCTCTGCGAAATAACAAGCACCGTAGCCTGTGGCCTCCGGACGCATCAACGAACCGCCCCAGTTCTGTCCTTTACCGGTGAGCGTGCCAGTGAACTCATCACGGAGACGCTTGTACTGACCAAACATGAAACCTACCTCACGTCCACCTACGCCGATATCTCCTGCAGGCACGTCGGTGTCGGCACCGATATGACGCTGGAGTTCAGTCATGAACGATTGACAGAAACGCATCACTTCAGCATCGCTTTTGCCACGCGGCGAGAAGTCCGAACCGCCTTTGGCACCGCCCATAGGCAGGGTTGTCAAGGCATTTTTAAAAGTCTGCTCGAAGGCCAAGAACTTCATAATAGAGAGGTTCACTGAAGCATGGAAACGGATACCACCTTTGTACGGACCGATGGCGGAGTTCATCTGTACGCGGAAACCGCGGTTGATCTGCACTTCGCCTTGATCATCCATCCATGGCACACGGAACATGATGACACGTTCGGGTTCTACCATGCGCTCAAGGATTTTCTGCTCGCGCAGGTAAGGGTATTGGAATACTACGGGAGCTACGCTCTCTACTACTTCTTTTACTGCTTGGTGAAACTCATGTTCGCCCGGATTTTTTCTGATGAGGTCCGCCATGAAAGCGTCCACATAGGCTTTTGTTTGCTTGTCCATAAAATTATTTACTATTTAGTCATTTACCATTTACTAGGTATTTAGCGCACAAAATTACAACTTTTTTTTTGAATTATGCAAGAGTTTGTATTCTTTTTAACTAATTTGGCGCGATACATGCCCGGATAAAACTCATAAAGAGGGGATGCGGATGCAGCACAGTGGACGAGTATTCCGGATGAAACTGCGTTCCGATATACCAGCTATGCGCCGGAATCTCCACTATCTCCACTAAGTTCGCGGCAGGGTTAATTCCCACACATTGCATGCCGTTCCGCTCATATTCGTTCCGGTACGCATTATTGAACTCATACCGATGCCGATGACGTTCCATGATATGCTTCTGCCGTCCGTACATCTCATAGACGCGGCTGCCTTCACGCAATGCACATTCATATGCACCAAGACGCATTGTACCGCCTTTATCGGTGATAGTCTTCTGCTCATCCATCATGTCGATGACGTTGTGGCGCGTGAACTCGTCCATCTCGCGGCTGTTGGCATCCGTATATCCCAGCACGTTACGCGCAAACTCAATCACCATCATTTGCATGCCCAGACAAATTCCGAAAGTAGGGATATTATGCGTACGGGTAAAATGAGCCGTAATAATCTTGCCTTCTATACCGCGCTGACCGAATCCCGGACAGATTACAACACCTGCCATGCCTGCCAGACGCTCAGCCACGTTCTCACGCGATATTTCCTCGCTATTGATGAAATGGAGTACAGCTTTCACATCGTTATATATTCCCGCCAAGTTCAGGCTCTCGCGAATACTCTTATAGGCATCCTGCAGGTCATATTTGCCCACCAAACCGATGTGTATCTCACGCGTGGCCTGGCGCTGTTTGTCCAAGAAGTCAAGCCATGACTGCATGGATATATCGCCTATCGGTAGTCCGGTCTTGCGCAGGATAGCTGCATCCAGTCCTTGTGTCATCATACTTACGGGCACCTCATAAATACTCGGTTTGTCTTCGCTCAGAATGACGCAATCCAAGTCCACATTACAGAACGATGCCACTTTCATGCGCATCGCATCATCTAAATGTTTCTCCGTACGGAGCACAAGTATATCGGGTTGAATACCCATACCTTGTAACTCCTTCACACTGTGTTGCGTAGGTTTGGTTTTCATCTCTTCCGCTGCCCGCAAGTAGGGCACGTAGGTCAGGTGCACATTGATAGCATTACGCCCTAATTGCCAGCGCAACTGACGAATAGCCTCCATAAAGGGTGCGCTCTCAATATCGCCGATAGTACCACCCACCTCGGTGATGACGAAATCGAGTTGTTCATCCGGTTCGTCCTCCCGCAGCATCCGGCGTTTGATCTCATCCGTGATATGTGGTACCACCTGAATCGTCTTTCCCAGATAGTCCCCACGGCGTTCGCGGTCAATGACGGTCTTATAAATGCGACCTGTGGTAACCGAGTTATGGCGTGTGGTATGAATATCCGTGAAGCGCTCGTAGTGGCCGAGGTCGAGGTCGGTCTCCATACCATCCATGGTTACATAGCACTCGCCATGCTCATACGGATTCAGCGTTCCCGGGTCGATATTAATATAAGGATCGAACTTCTGTATAGTTACTTTGTAACCACGCGCTTGCAGCAACTTACCGATGCTGGCTGAGATAATTCCTTTTCCTAATGAAGAAACGACCCCACCGGTGATGAAGATATATTTGGTTTGATTTTCCATTTATAGACCTTTCATTCTTTTTAACGCTTCTTCGCAGTCTTCGCGTTTGGAGAACGCAGAGAAACGAACGTATCCTTCACCGGAAGGACCGAAACCTGCGCCCGGTGTACAGACAACTTGACAGGTATTCAGCAGATGATCGAAGAACGACCAAGAGTCATATTCTTTCGGCACACGACACCATATATACGGCGCGTTATTACCTCCATACACCTCGAATCCCAACTCCCGCAAGCCATTTGAGAGCATCTGCGCAGTACCTTTGTAATGCGCCAAGTTACGTTCTATGCCCGCACGTCCTTCTCGTGTATACGTAGCCTCCGCAGCGCGCTGTGCCACATAGGCCGTACCGTTGTATTTGGTGCACTGGCGTCTGAACCACATGGCTTGCAAACCGGTCTGCTTCGGAATAACAGTCCAACCGCAACGAACTGCCGTAAATCCTGCGCTCTTACTGTAACTGCGCACTTCGATAGCCACCTCTTTGGCTCCCTCTATCTCGTAGATAGAATGTGGCACATCGGGATCCTCAATAAACGCCTCGTACGCGGCATCAAAGATGATGATACTATGGTGCGCAAGGGCGTAATCGACCCATATTTTCAGTTGTTCGCGCGTCAATACGGCCCCCGAAGGATTATTCGGGAAACAGAGATAGATGATGTCCGCCTGTTCTTGGGGTAAGTCCGGTACAAAGTTGTTATCGGCATGGGAAGGGAGAAAGATGATCTCCCGTCCCGCCATGGTATTCGAATCGACATAAGCCGGGTAAGAGGGGTCTAAGATGGCTACTCTATTGGCATGGTCGAACAGTTCACTCAGGTTACCTAAGTCACTTCCCGCGCCTTCGGAGATAAAGACCTCTTCGATATCCAAATCCACCCCATGCGGATGGTATTCATGATCAATAATTGTCTGCCGCAACCATGGATAACCTTCTTCAGGACAATACCCGCGGAACGTCTCCGGATGCGCTAACTCTTCCACGGCACGATGCATCGCATCAACGATAGGCAAAGGTAGGGGACGCGTCACATCCCCTACACCCAAACGCAAGATCTTCGCCTCGGGGTGAGCTTCTTTATACGCCTTTGCTCGCAGCGCTATCTCTTTAAAGAGATAGTTATCAGGCAGTTGTTGAAAATGCGTATTGATCTTCATATTATTCATCCCAATTAAATTCGCCTCGAAAGGCCTCCGTAGCCGGACCGGTCATAAAGACGGGATCGTTATTGGAATCCCAGCGTATATCCAAGTCGCCTCCTATCAAATGTACGATGAGACTACGTTCTGTCCATCCGTTCCACATAGCCGCAACAGCTGACGCACAAGCCCCCGTCCCACAAGCTAAGGTCACACCCGAACCACGTTCCCACACACGCACATCTATCTCTCTCACATTTCGCAGACAGGCAAACTCCACGTTCGTTCCTTCCGGAAAATGCGGATGAGTACTGACAAGTGGTCCATATTTCGTTATCTCATCTATCTGTGATAGGGTCTCTCGGTAGAAAACTGCGTGCGGGTTGCCCATATTCACGGAACTGAATCCAATAGGGTCGTTACCTCGCATAATGGTATCCGCTTGCACACGCGGTATACCCATGTTCACCGTTACATTCTCCACTTTACCGTTTGTCACATTCAATGTCAAGGTTCGAACACCGGCGAGTGTCTCTATGAATAGACGAGGTTGATGACAGATATCACTCTCATACAGATATTTGCCTACACAACGAATGGCATTGCCGCACATCTGTGCCTCCGAACCATCGGCATTGAAGATACGCATCTTGGCATCCGCTTCTTTCGAAGGCAGGATAAGTACCAAGCCGTCCGAACCGACACCGAAATGCCGATCGGAGATATGACGTGCTAACGCATGCACGTCCGTTTGGACGATGAGCTTTGCAGTCTCCGGCGGGAAACAATCGATATACACGTAATCATTTCCCAAACCGTGCATCTTGATAAATGGCAGTTTCATCAGTGCACGAACAGAAGTTCGCGGTATTTCGGTAAAGTCCACATCTCATCGTCCACGATCAGTTCGAGGGCGTCGGCATGCTCGCGGATGTCCGCCATGAGGGGCAGGACATTGTCGTGATAAGCGATTGCTTTGGATCGCTCGTCGGGCATGTGGTTTGCTTTATGCCGCGCTTCGGTCATCTTCTCTACCCCTTCAAAAATAGCTCCGGAGTGGTGCTCTATCTGACGAATAATGCTGTAGTCCATCTCGTTGAGCGAGGCGGTCTCATCGGCTGAGAAGACTTGTTTGACAGCCAGCACGTTTTGGAGCAGCATGGTCTGATAACGCTTGGCAGCGGGCATAACATGATTGATAACCAAATCGCCCATGACGCGACTTTCGATTTGTAGTTTCTTGGTGTATGTCTCCCATTTGACTTCGCATCGACTCTGTAGTTCGGCTTTATTAAGCACTTCCGTCGTCTCGAACATCTTCACGGTCTCCGGCAATAAATAGCGGTCAATTACGAGTGGCACAGACGTTTCGCAATCCAGGCCACGCTTGGCTGCTTCCGCTTTCCATTCCTCCGAATAACCGTTTCCGTCAAAGCGAATGGCTTTGCATGCGACGATATATTTCTTGATGACGTCAAAGAGCACGCGCTCTTTCGCTTCGCCTTTCTCAATGCGCGCATCCACTTCGGCTTTGAATAACATCAACTGCTCGGCTACCGCCGCATTGAGCGCTAACATCGCCGCGCCGCAGTTTGCACTCGAACCCACCGCACGGAACTCGAACCGGTTACCCGTGAAAGCAAAAGGCGAAGTACGGTTGCGGTCGGTGTTATCGAGAAGAATCTCTGGGATGTTAGCTACGCCGAGTTTCATCTCTTTCTTGGCGTTGATGATGATGGCCTCTTCGGCTTTGGCGTGCTCCAATTTGTCCAGCACCGCGGTAATCTGTTTGCCGAGGAAGACAGATATGATAGCCGGTGGTGCTTCGTTAGCACCCAGACGATGCTCGTTGGTGGCTGAAACGATGGACGCTTTGAGCAGTCCGTTATGACGCTGAACCGCCATCAGAACGTTCACGAGGAACGTGATGAATTGCAGGTTCTGGTAGGGGTTCTTGCCCGGCGCCAACAGGTTGACACCTGTGTTGGTGGACATAGACCAATTACAATGCTTACCGCTTCCGTTGACGCCGGCATAGGGCTTTTCGTGCAGCAGTACACGGAAATGATGCTTCTCCGCCACGCGCTCCATAATAGACATAACGAGCAGATTATGGTCATTGGCAAGGTTCACATCTTCGAAGATAGGCGCCATCTCGAACTGGTTAGGTGCCACCTCATTATGGCGCGTACGAACAGGTATACCGGCTTTGAGGGCTTCGTATTCAAGTTCGCGCATGAACGCTAACACACGGGCAGGGATGGCACCGAAATAATGGTCCTCGAGCTGCTGACTCTTGGCGCTGTTATGTCCCATGAGCGTGCGACCGGTCAGTTTGAGGTCCGGACGAGCATTGTATAAGGCTTCATCCACCAGGAAATACTCCTGTTCCCATCCTAAGTTCGCGTGCACGTGTTTAACTTGTTTATCAAAGTACGCGCACACCTCACGCGCAGCGTGACAAAGCGACGCCGTTGAACGGATAAGGGGCGTTTTGTAATCTAACGCTTCGCCTGTGTAAGCCACAAAGACTGTCGGAATACAGAGGGTATCACCGATGAGGAAAACAGGGCTGGAAGGATCCCACGCTGAGTAACCACGGGCCTCGAAAGTGTTACGGATTCCTCCGGAAGGGAAGGAAGATGCGTCGGGTTCCTGCTGGTAGAGACTCTCACCGCTGAACTCTTCAATCAACGTACCGTTCTTATCAAGTGTGAAGAACGCATCATGCTTCTCGGCTGTACCGCCGGTGAGGGGTTGGAACCAGTGCGTGAAATGAGTAGCACCGTGGTCCATCGCCCATTTGCGAATGCCGATCGCCACGCTGCCGGCTATATCGCGGTGGATAGTGCGACCGTTATCGACATCATCGAACAACTGCTCCAAGATATCCTTTGCAATATACTCCTTCATCCGCTCACGCGTGAACACATCTTGCGCAAAATAGTCTTTCACTTTGCCTGCGGGTTCTATTACTTCAACCGATTTATGCTCAAAAGCCGTTTTTAACGCATCAAAACGAATATTTCCCATATTTTTAACGTGATTTTTTGTTTTTAATCCGATTAAATTTCATAATCGGCTGCAAAATTACAACAAAAAATTGATTTGTGCAAGTTTTTTGGGTAAAAAATGCTATTTATACAAAAAAATCCCACATTTGCGGACAAATGCAGGATTTTTTAGAGTCATCATTCTATCGGGAAATCGAAATAGGTGTCTGGATAGGGTTCATTGGCAAGGGTAAAATGCCACCACTCGCTGTCAATGCCTTCAAAGCCATGATGCACCATCGCATTGTGGAGAATAAGACGATTGGCTTGCCAATCCCCATAACCCATAACCGATAACCCTTCTCCGTTATAATCCGGGTGACTCTCCTCACCGAACCAGTCGAACGGCGAACCCATATCCAGTTCTTTGCCTGTGGCAGCATCAATGAGGGTGAGGTCTACTGTCGAGCCTCGGCTATGACTCGAGCGCGCATAGATATAGCCCTGCTCGAAAAGCAAACTCTTGTCCACCATCGGATAGAAGACGGCCTTCATCACGGTGTCTTGCACATCCTCTGCCCAACGGATAAAATGGTTCACGGCGCGTTGCGGACGATAGGTATCCCAAATCTTGAGACGATAACCGTGTGCTTTGAGTTCATCGTTTACCGCCTTGAGTGAGTCGGTTGCCTGTTTGGTCATCAGCGCTAATGGACGTTCGTAGCCGTCGATGCGTGCACCCACGAAATTATACGTGCTGTAGTAACGGATCTCCAGAATTACGTCCGGAATCACTTCTGTCACTTCGACAAAGTCGGATCGGTCATAAATAGAGTCGCAAGCCTGTTCTGCTTTGCGCCCACAGGAGGTCAGCGTCAGTACCGCAAAGAGAGTAAAGATGATTTTATGTTTCATAACATTTTCTGAATCTCTTTTTCGAAGTCCTTCGGCTCGGTAGTAGGAGCGAAGCGTGCAACGACTTTACCGTCCTTGTCAACAAGGAACTTAGTGAAGTTCCATTGGATATCACTCTCGGTCTTAGCGCTGTCGCTGATCGTTTTGAAGAGTGCCTTAGCGGCTTTCGCTTTGAGACCATGATACTCTTCCGTCGGAGCTTGCTCTTTGAGGAAGACAAAGATTGGATCGGCGTTCTCGCCATTGACGTCGATTTTCTTCATGATTTGGAAGGTAACGCCGTAGTTGAGTTGGCAAAACTCTTCGATCTGTCCGTCACTGCCCGGATCCTGTTCTTTGAATTGGTTGCAGGGAAAACCGATGATAACCAGTCCGCGCTCTTTGTATTTCTGGTTCAGTTCTTCCAGGCCTTTAAACTGCGGAGTAAAACCACACTTGCTGGCAGTGTTCACAATAAGAAGCACCTTGCCTTCGAACTGCGCGAAATCGAGTTCTTTTCCACGACTCGTTTGAGCCTTAAAATCATAAATTGTCATATCTTTTACAATTTTGTTAGTTGTTATATTGCACGTTTGCGTGCAAAGGTACAACTTTTTTTTGACATATGCAAGAAAATTCTGTGAATAATCTTGCGCCAGCTAAGAAAACCGTCCATAGTCGATAGAAAAAATTGCAAATAAATTTGCATATATTGCGAAATTTTTGTAATTTTGCAGCGGATTACAGAGGCATGATTCAGCATTTTTTGGATTATATTGCAGTTGAGCGGAATTATTCGCCGCGGACAGTGGAAGCATATCACGACGATTTGCAGGATTTTTGTACGTTCTTAGGCTGGGCGATGGAGGAGTTTAATCCGACAGAGGTCAAAGAGAATGATGTCAAAATGTGGATGCTGGATTTGCTGGAGAAAGAGCATCAATCACCGCGGTCAGTCAAACGCAAACTATCCGCCCTGCGGAGTTTCTATAAGTTCTTGCTGCGCCAAGGCAAAATAACCAAAGACATCACCGCTCGCATCACATCTCCCAAAACCGATAAACCCCTGCCGGTCTTCTTCCGCCAAGAAGAGATGGAGCAGGAGGAGAGGAATACAGAATACAGAATACAGAGTACAGACGGCAGTGTATTCGAAGAAGTGAGGGATGGGTTGATCATTGAGATGCTCTACCAAACAGGCATGCGTCAGGCAGAGTTACTGAACCTGACGGATGCGGATATCGATTTGGTGCAAGGACAGATTCGTGTGTTCGGTAAACGACGCAAAGAGCGGGTCGTGCCTATCGGCGACAACCTCATCCGCCAAATCAACGAATATATGGCTTTGTGCGATAATGAGTTAGCCGGTAGGTTGGCAGGGAAACCTTTTTTTGTGACCAAAGACCGAAACGGCGATGCCCGTCCGCTGAGTAAGTATATCTTGTATTCGATTGTCCGCACACGTATGGGCGAAGTGAGTACGCTCGCCAAGCATTCGCCGCACGTGCTACGACACACTTTTGCGACCGCCATGTTGGACAACGGCGCGGATATCCGCACCATCCAAGAACTGCTCGGTCACGCTTCGCTGAGTACGACGCAAGTCTATACACATACGACCTTCGAGCAGATCAAGCGTGTCTATATGGCGACGCACCCTCGTGCCAAAGGGGATAAAGATTAGAATAAACTTCCGATTTGATAAATAGCAAACGCCATCAGCCAAGCCAAGGCGAGGGAGTGGAAAACCGTGAACCATGCCCACACTTTGCCTGCTTCTCGCCGAAGGGTAGCAATAGTGGCTACGCAGGGGAAATAGAGCAGCACAAAAATCATGAAGCTGAAGGCCGTCAGCGGTGTGAACCCTGCTGCGCTGATGTCGCCGCCATACAGGATAGCCAGTGTGGAAACGATCGCTTCTTTAGCCGGCAGACCGGTAAGCAGACAAACGGACATTTTCCAATCAAACCCTAATGGTTCCATCAATGGAGCTACTGCTTGACCAATCATGGCCAAGTACGAGTTCTCGAGATCGTTGAGGTCCTGCGAGGGGAAATACTCCAGCGCCCAGATGATGATCGACGCCCACAGAATAACCGTGCAGATCTTCTGCAAATAATCTGCTACACGCTCCCATATATGCGCAGCGGTCGTTTTCGCTTTCGGCATCTTAAACTCCGGCAATTCATTGACCGAGTCCTCTTCGTCTTGGCGGAACCAACGTGTTCGCTTCATGATAATGGCAAACACTATCGACAGCGAGATGCCAATGGCATAGAGGGAAATCATCACCAAGGCTTTGTGTCGCTCGAAGAACGTATCCACAAACAACATATAAACCGGCAGTCGCGCCGAACAAGACATAAACGGCACCATCAGCATGGTCAGCACACGGTCCTTGGGGTTCTTGATATCACGCGCCGCCATGATAGCCGGTACGTTGCAACCAAAGCCCATTAGCATAGGAATGAACGACCGTCCGTGTAGGCCTACGTGGTGCATGATCGTATCCATCAAATAGGCCTCACGCGCCATATAACCGCTATCTTCCATCAGGGAGATGAAGAAGAACAAGATGATGATGTTCGGCAGGAACGCCAGCACGGCGCCTACGCCTTGTAACACACCATCGATCAGCAGACAGTTGAACCAACCGTCCGCCATATGGGCGTGACAGGTGTCGCAAAGCCACTCGATGCCGGCTGCTATCCAATCTTGCGGATAAGCCCCTAAAGTGAACGTGCACCAGAAGACAAAATAGAGAATGGCGAACATGATCGGAAAACCTAACCAGGGGCTCGTCAGCACACGGTCTATTTGCTCCAAGCGCGTACGATGTTTATCGTCCTTGGCGTGTGTCAACGTCTCTGTCAACACACCATGCACATATGCTCGATAGGTGTCTTCGTCCGCTTGGTCGCGAAGGTGATAGATAGGATGCGCATGAGAGACCGGTCGGTTAGCCACCTCTTCCAGGATAGAAAGACAGTTGGGCAAACCATAGTTCAGCCGAACCGAAACGCGGCAGGTAGGTACACCAATCAGTTGTTCCAGCTTAGGAATATTGAGGGAGTGCTCTGTCTTCAGCAGCAGGTCGTAGCGACCGATAGCTAATACGATTTTCTGCTCCTCGTCGATGATGTGCGGCGTGAGCATAAGCGATTCTTCCAGCCGCGTAGCATCCACTACTTGCAGCACCACGTCATAGACGTGTCCATGCACATGATCGGGGTTATGCACCTCCACGAACTGCATGTCACGATAGTTCTTATCCGCCAAATCCTGCAAGGCTTGGCATAGCGAACTCTTCCCGCTTTGGGGCAATCCTATGACGGCAATTTTAATCATTTTTCAATTCCGACTGCAAAATTACTGCTTTTTTTTGACATACGCAATACCTAATTGTTGGGATTTTTATTTTTTTCTTGTATATATGAGTTTTGTGGAATGTGTGATTTATATGGTTTTCTTTATACGAGCCTTGAATGAGGTTTATATGAGCTTTATATGAAGTAGATAGTTTTGTTCGGTGCGCGTAGTGTACTTTCGACATACAGGTTCGGGCAAGGAGAAAGGAATGGGCAACCTATGATGAGCAACATTCGTAAGGCTACTAATAGATAAAAGCGCCCGTGAGGACGCTTTTATCTGCCAGAGGCTATAGGCTATTGTACTTTTTGGCCGGTAATGGTGTAGAGTTGTTCATCGCGGAAGATGAAGAGTTGGCCATCACGGAGGATTTTGAAGATTTGAGGATTCGAAGAGTCGAAGATTTCCTCAATAGCGGTGTGACCATCTAACTGATCGAGGCATTGTTGGTATGCGTATTGGGTGTTATCCGAGAAATCATGTACGATGGTGGTATCTTTTTGGGCATCCGGGAAGTTGAAATTGCCAATGAAGGTCCATTCGTCATTCACTTTTTGCATCAACCCATTGCTCCAGTCGCCACGTTCGCTACGTCCTTCTATGAACGTATATTCAAAACTACCCACATCACTCTTGAACGAATAAGCGTAGCATGTCCGGCCGTGTTCATCTTGTATTCTAGGCATGGTGATATAGTTCTCCCATCTGTAGAAACTGCCAATCAGGCCCGGTCTCATATCTGCACAAGTGTCCGGTGAGTACACTTGGATGGTGTATATATAGACAGGGATGTTCGGGTCGTGCCGCCAATAAAGCATATCGTAGATGTAAGCTCCTTTGGCCGGGGATAGAATCTTTGCCTCTCCAGCATCGTTCGCGCCTACATTGGCGATGTTGGTGCCTTGACGAAGCCATGCATACTGGTCTCCTGCTTGGAAATACCAATCGAAGAACTCACCATCCTTGAGGTGCACAGGTTTGGCTTCGAAGAAACCTTCATTATCCATGGTTGCATCATAGACATCCCCCGGAACGGAGGTTACAAACCATCCGTCGAAGTTATCCAGCGGTTTGAACGACACACAAGCGGCAGGGTTATCAGACCAGTTGTTGTAATTACCGCCCAGAACCACGTTCTCTAATGGTCTAACATGGAAATAGTAGCAAAGCACAAGATCGTTCTCTATGTCATAGCCCGCCGCTGTCAAATCTGCTTCGGTCGGTACTGCCAATCCTATTGGATGAATGATGAAGTTTTGCCACTGTTTCGCTTTGCGGTAGTTAATAGCAGTTATAGAATCGGGCACATTAAGCGTTAAGAGCGTTGCGTCTACGTTATAGAAGACATCTTCTCCCACCCACGGAACAGAGGTCGGGCAGTTAATCGTACGCAGGCTGGTGCATTCTTCAAACGCGGACATGAAAATGGTGGTGAGACTAGTAGGAATAGTTACCTCGGTCAGGTTCTGACAGTTATAGAACGCTGCGGCAGCAATCCACTCTATGCCATCAGGGATAACATACGCACCTTCAAAGGAGGCGGGCATAAAGGCGAATATCTTTGAATTGCGTACTATGCTCGTTAGACCGGTATTAAGGAGCACCAAATAGCCAAAATTCTCCACGCTCTCCGGCAAGTTGAAGGATGTCAATTTTCTACAACCAAGGAATGCCTGATTACCAATAATCTCCACGCCTTCTTGCAAGGAAACGGAGGTGATGGATGTGTCGTTTTGGAAGGCCTGATAACTAATCTCATGGAGACTGGCGGGCAGCACTACTTCCTTCAAACTAGAGCAGTTGAAGAAAGCCCCCGGGCCGATATATTTCACATGGTTTCCAAAGTCCACAGACTGCAGTTTGGCGCAGCCGTAGAAAGCCGTATACCCGATGGTATCTAAGGTGCTTGGCAAGGAAACGGAGGTGATGTTCACACAGCCATCAAAAGCCGATCGTCCGATGACTTGCACACCTTCCGGAACGATGATTTCTCCTTCTGCAGCGATGTCACAGCTTACGACGATGGTCTTCGTCTCATCACTAAAGATCAGATAGCCGTCTGTAGCTCCATTGACAGCCACAGCACCCCACGGGCTACCTTCTGCTTCTCCATGATAGATAACATTGCGAACGTCATAGAAGGCGTACGGCTCAATGGTTTCTACTCCATCCGGTACCGTAAGCGGGTTGATGGCGGTGCAATAAGCAAAAGCCGCATAACCGATGTGCTTCAGTTCGGGACTTAAGGAAATGCTTGATAATTTTTCGCAATTGTAGAAAGCGAAGGAGTCGATGAAAGCGATATGATCACCACCGATAACCTCCTCCAGGTTGCTACATCCGTAGAATGTATATTTATTGATTGCCGGCACGTTATTGCCTATTGTGATATTCTGCAAACTCGAGCAAAAGGTAAAGGCATGTCTGCCCAGTTCCTCTACGGCGTCGGGAATAGTAATAGAGGTCAAGCCCGAGCAGCCCCAGAATGCTTCCGCATCAATAGATTTAAGCGTAGCAGGTAGCGTAACGCCATTCAGTTTCTCGCAACGAACAAAAGCATAGGAGCCTATCGATTCCAAGGAAGTACTCCATGTAATACTCTTTAAGTTTTTACAATCATAGAAGACCTCATTGCCTAACTTCTTCACGTTATTTCCCGTCGTAACGGTCTCTAAATCCCGACAGGTTGTAAACGCGTAGTCTTCAATTGTCTCTACGCTATTGGGGAGTGTAATAGTCTTTAGGGAGTCGCAACCTCCGAATGTTTGTTCGCGGATTTCCTTGATTCCCTCGGGAAGGGTGACAGCACTCAATTTTTTGCAATTGATAAACGAACCACCGGCGATGATCCCGATGCCTGCCGGCACTTCGTAAGCACCTTCATACCACTGCGGCATATAAGCAAATACATGCGCGTTGTAAAGCGGTTCCGGAATCGAATCGTAACTGAAGGCATAATGTCCTACTTCTGTCACGGTAGAAGGCAAATTGGCTACTTTCAGCCTATTGCAACTATTGAAGGCTCCTCTGGCAATTTTTTGCAGTCCTTCGGGTAAGGAGATAGAGGTAAGTGCAGGTAAACCGATGAACGCCTCATAACCGATAGAGTCCAAATGTGTTGCGGTAAAGGTGGTTAGGTCGTAGCAATTCCGGAAGGCTTGTAAGCCGATATAGGACATCTTATCTTTCAGAGCAACCTCCTTCAGGGACCAACAATACCTAAAAGCATAGTTGTCAATCGTTTTTAGGCTGTCACTGAAGATAATTTCCGGAAGGTTGGTACACGCATAAAAAGCGGCAAAGCCTATACGCGCCACGGTCGAGGGAATATTAATAACAGTAAGCGATTGGCAATAATAAAAGGCATAGTCACCAATAGATGTCAGTCCTTCCGGCAGAGAGGCAGAAGTGATGTTTCGTCCCCACGGGGCATCATTATCATAATCCCACATCTCACCGGAACCGGTAATGGTCAGAGCATTATCCGTCACTTCCCAATAGAGGTTGTCACCGCATTGGTTGTCGTCGGCTTTCGCTCTGCGAGGAGCATTGTTACGCGTTGTAAAGTCCAACTCCTGAATGTCGTGCGAAGCAAAAATAGTCTTCGGCGCTACGGCATGGGAAGAAGGTGCGTTCGTTTCTAACGCGGTAAATTTCTGAACTTGGAAGTCCTGTGGAAGGAGGACTTTGGGATTCGCCCAAACAGTTGCGCTACTCAAAAAGCAAGCGAGGAAAAGGAGTGAGAATTTAGTTTTCATACTTATAGAATTTTGTAGTGAATGCAGATGACTACGATTTTGCGTCGCAAAATTACACAAAATATTTCATATATGCAAGAAAAAAACGTGCTTTGTTAAGAAAATGCCCGATTTTTTTGCGATAGGCGGTTCAGTTGTCGGTGAAAGCGGACGTGATAGAGGACGGCAGGAATGGCGAGTGCAATCACGAAAGCCGCCCACATGCCGGCTGCACCGTAGGATGCGTAGAACGTCAAGTAAATGCCAAGCGGCAGGGCGATGCCGATATACGAGATGACGGCGATGCGCATCGGCACGCGCACATCCTGGATACCCCGCAGCATTGACGCTCCGATACATTGCATGCCGTCGGCGTATTGGAACAGACCGCCGATGAACAGTAGGGTTGAGGCGATAGGAATGACTTGTGGGTCCTCGGTAAAAATATACGGTATCTGATGCCTAAAACAGATCATGATAGCTGCGCCGATGGTATTCATCAGTAGACAGAGGTGCACGGACGCACGGCTCGCCATTCGAACGGCAAGCAAGTCGCCTTTGCCTAACTGATGCGAGACGCGGATAGTAGTGGCAGCACCGATGCCTTGGGCAATCATGAACGTCATATCCGCCATTTGGTTGGCGATATGATGCGCCGCGAGCGCTTCCTTGCTAATCCAACCGATGATGATGAACGAAGCCGTAAAAAGGAACGCTTCCACGAAAGTCTGCAGACCAATCGGCGTGCCGATGTAAATGAGATTCTCTATCTCGCGGCGGTTGATCATTCGGCGTTGAATGAGTTGGAGTAACTGTCGCCATTCGGCGCGATACAACATAGCCATCAGGAAACAAATCGGCATCAAGAGGCGTGCGATCAGTGTTGCCAAACCTGCACCGGCAGCACCCATCGCCGGAAACCCACAATGACCGAAGATAAAGACCCAGTTAAGACCTATATTGAGTAGGTTACAGCCGAGCGTGATGACCATCGCAACAGCCGTGTTGCCTAAGCCTTCGAGAAATTGTTTGAAGAGGCAAAAGAGCATAAACGGTACGATAGAGAGCACGATTAATATATAGTACGGGCGCGCGCATGCGACCACTTCCGGTTCTTGACCGAAGGCATCGAGGTGCGGAATACAAGGAACAAGCAGTCCAAGCGAAAGCACGCACAGCAACACCATGAACACAGTACCGTTGGCAAAGAGCGATGCAATCTTGCGTTGCTTTTCCGCAATGTATTCCTTATCTTCGTCGGTGAGAGTAGGGCTTGAACTTCGTTTCTCAATGCGTCCCACTTCGTGTCCAACCAGCGGTGTGAGGCCCATCATCGCGCCCATCGCAAAGACCATAACGGTGAAGAAGATAGCATTCGAAAAACTGACCGCAGCCAAATCTGCTGTACCGTAGTGCCCGACCATGATCGAGTCAAACAGACCGACTAAGGCCGCTCCGAGAGAGGTGAGCATGACCGGAAACGCCACTTGGAGGTTGCGCTTATAGTACGGTAAATATGCCTTAAACGAGTATGCCATCACGAAATCGGGTACAAAAGTACAAAAAATAATTGAAAAATGAAAAATGAAAAATGAAAATTTGCATAATTCATAAATATTTTGTACCTTTGTGCCCACAAAATGTTTCGTACTATGAAAAAACTCGTATTCTTATTCGCTATTATCTTCTTTTGCGGAGCTTGTCAACAGAAAGCGGTGCGTGTAGTAGGTGTCTCCACGGAGGCTATTCCGGTCGATGCGTTGACTGATGCGCTGCAAGATGAGTCATATGTGGCAGCGTTGGCACCTATCAAGAAATCGTTGGAGCAAGAGATGAATGTGCAAATCGGTTACGCCCCTGCCAAACTATGGGTAGCCCAACCGGAGTGCCCGATGTTGAACTGGGCGAGCGACGCGTTATGGGCTTGCGCCAAAAGGGTTTATGAAGGACAAGTAGATATTGCCGTGGTTAATGTAGGCGGGATGCGCTGCGAATGGCCGGCAGGTCCTATCACGCGGGAGAATGTGTTCGAACTGATGCCATTTGATAACCGTTTAGTGGTGCTGACGCTGAAAGGAAGTGACTTGTTGGAACTCTGTCAGGCATTCGCTAACTACGGAGGTCAAGGCATAGCAGGAATGCGAATGACGGCCGTGGACGGTAAGTTAGCGCACGTAGAGATAGGCGGCAAAGTGCTGAACCCGAAGAAAACTTACACCGTGGCAACGAGTGACTACTTAGCCGGAGGGGCAGACCATATGGAGGCGCTGACCAAATACGTTAAGTATTGGAATAGCGATTTGCTGATTCGCGATTTATACTTAGAGGAAGTGCAACTCGAAGATACTATCCAAGCTGCAGTAGACGGACGGATGAAGTTGTTGTAATCTCCAACCGATAAGGCACGCCGAACCAAAGGGGCAGGTTATGCACCACGTGACCGAAAGGTGCATTGAACACTACGGGGTAGTCGTATTGATCGACTACCTCTTTTATGGTCTCATAGACCGTTTGGTTCATCAGCGGGTCATCGTCGCAGTCACTGAATTGGCCTACGATGAGTCCGCTAATGTTTTCCAGCACACCGCTCATCTTTAGGTTCCGCATCATTCGGTCAATATGATAATGTCGTTCACCGATGTCTTCAATCAATAAAATAGGCTTAACGCCTAACTCTTTCTGTACTTTGTATTCTGTATTCTGTAATCCATAAGGTGTGCCTTGTAGTCCATATAGCACAGACAGGTTGCCACCGATGATGGGTGCAGTAACGGTCCCCGGACGGTTGAGCGGATGCGCCTCCCACGTATAGTCCGTCGCTTGGTCCTCAAGTAATTGCCGCAAGGCGATAAGCGGTTCGGCTTCGTTGGGCAACGTAGCTATATGCTTGCACATGATGCCATGTACGGACGGCTGCTGACTAAGGATGGCTAATTGATGCAAAGCCGTGATGTCACTGAAACCTATGATGGGTTTGGTAATGGCAGGGATGCGGTCAATGATGCGTTGCAGTCCGTAGCCGCCTCGCGCACAAAGAATGCAATCGACAGAGGAAGCCTGGAGCGCATCGATGATGTCTTGCAGACGGTCTTCGTCTTTGCCTGCGAAGCGGCCCCACGTGCCCCTCGCATACAACCCCTCGCTCACAGTATATCCCCACGAACGCAGACGCGCTGAGGCTTGGTCGATGTACGTGGGATCAATAACACCCGAAGGCGAGACTATCCTGATATGTTGAATTTCTGTCGTCATGACGTCATGACGTAATTACGAGTAGACTTGATACTCAATCCAATTGACGAAGCGTTTAGGCAATAGGCGCTCAAGGAAACAGAGCGCGCGGTATGAGAACCCGCCTACGTATTGGGGTCTCGGACTGCGACAAGTAGCGATATGATAGAATAGTTCGGCCATCTGACGAGGAGACATGCCTCCACGTTCATCTTTCTCCATCGTTGTGATGGCTTTGTTCGCACCGGTGTACACTTCTTCGCCAGCCGTCGATTTGCGACGAGCGTCCGTGAACCCGGTACTGACATCGCCCGGCATCATTACCGACACAGAGATGCCGAATTGCTTCACTTCGTTCGCCAACGCCAAGGCCATCGCGTTAATAGCCGCTTTGGAGGCGGAATAGAACGCTTGGTAAGGCACGGCCAAAATAGCAGCAACCGAAGAGGTATAGATGATTCGTCCGCTACGTTGCTTACGCAACTGCGGCAAGACCGCTTGCGTGAAACGAACCGCGCCCATAAAATTGACATCCATCTGATGTTCGGCGTCCGCAATATTCGTAAACTCCACCGAACCGGAAATACCGTAGCCGGCATTGGAGATGACTACATCAATATGGTCGGTCTGACGAAGAACCTCTTGCATAGCCTGACGTGTGCTCTCTTCGGAGCATACATCGCAATCAATATGCGTGATGCCATTGTGCGACTCGCCATGACGGCTGAGTTCAAAGACACGCCAGCCCCGCTCTGCGAAGAGCGAGGCTGTAGCTTTGCCTATTCCCGAACTACCGCCGGATATGAGCAGTGTTTTTACCATGCTTGTGGTACTCCTTCTTTCAGTACGCGTGCGATGATGTCTACTGCTTCGTCGATGACGGGCTCGGTATGCGTAGCCATTAAGGTTGTACGCAAGAGACATTCGCCTTCCACGCATGCCGGTGCGATAACAGGGTTGACATAAACGCCCTCATCGAACATCTTCTTACCGTAGAAGAGCGTGTCGAGTGTCTTATAGGTGAAGATGGGCACGATAGGTGTCGGCGCTTCGATAATACGCACGCCGGACTTGATGAGTTGCTTTTGGAAATACTTAGCAATATTCATCAGACGCGTAGGACGCTCCGGGTCTTGAATCAACTGATGCAATGCTTCGAGAGCGGTAGCAGCCGAGCAAGGCGTGATAGACGCGGAGAAGATGAACGGACGGCTCACGTGACGCAACCAATCGGCTACGCGGTGCGAGGTCAACATACATCCACCGATAGAAGCCAACGATTTGGAGAAGGTCAACATGGTGATGTCTACCTTATCGGTCAGGCCGAAATGCGCTGCTGTACCGCGACCACCGGGGCCGAGTACACCGAAACCGTGCGCATCATCCACCATCACGCGAGCGTTGTATTTTTCAGCCAACGCGCATATCTCCGGTAACTTACAGATATCACCGCGCATGGAGAACACACCGTCGGTGATGATCAGTTTGCCGGCATTCTCCGGAATCGATTTGAGTTGACGCTCCAGATCCTGCATATCCGAGTGACGGTAACGCAACACCTTGGCGTAACTCAGACGGCAAGCGTCGTAGATAGAGGCGTGGTTCTCGCGGTCATTGAGGATATAATCATCCTTACCGCAGATAGCGGAGATGATGGCGAGGTTGGTTTGAAAACCCGTCGAGCATGTCATACACTCCTCGTAACCGGTAAACTCCGCAATCTCTTTCTCTAACTGAAGGTGCAGATCTAGCGTTCCGTTCAGGAAACGACTACCACTAACACCTGTGCCGTACTTATCCAGCGCCGCATGTCCGGCTTTAATAACCGCCTCGTTCTCTGTGAAACCGAGGTAATTATTAGAACCCAACATGATTACACGGTGGTTCTCCATTTGCACGATAGGCGCCTGACGGCTCTCTAACTCGTGGAAATAGGGATAGATACCTAATTTGCGAACCTGTTTGAGCGTCTCAAAGTGGTCGCATTTTTCGAATAGATCCATAAAGGGATTTACGATTTGACGATTTACGATTTACGATTTAAAGAACATTGAGCTCTTTGAGAATCGCAGTGGTCTTACGAACGGCAGCTTCGCTCTCCTGCAGTTTAGCGCGCTCAACATCGCTGAGCTTGAACTCAGGAATAGCCTCGATACCGTTACGACCGATGATACAAGGAACACCGATGGTAATATCCTTCATGCCGTACTCGCCTTCCAGCGCTGCGGAGCAAGGAATGAGTTTCTTCTGGTCCTTGATGATGGACTCTGCCACCGAAGCAGCTGCAGCACCCGGAGCCATCCATGCAGAAGTGCCGAGCAGACCGGTCAACGTAGCACCACCTACCATCGTGCTCTTAACAACCTCCTCGATATCTTCTTCGCTCAGCAACTCACGAACGTTTACACCCTTATAGGTAGCGAACGATGTCAACGGAATCATCGTCGTATCACCGTGACCACCAATCACGAAACCTTCTACATCGTTGGCGTTGCAGTGCAGTTTCTGGCTCAGGAAATATTTGAAGCGAGCGCTATCGAGCGCACCGCCCATACCGATGACGCGGTTACGCGGCAACTTGAGTGCGTGCAGTGTCAAGTAAGCCATCGTGTCCATCGGGTTAGATACGACAACGAGGATGGCATCGGGGCTGTATTTGAGTACTTGGTCGCAAACACTCTTAACGATACCTGCGTTCACACCGATGAGTTCCTCACGCGTCATACCTGGTTTACGAGGAAGACCGGAAGTGATGATCACTACATCTGAACCAGCGGTTTTGCTATAGTCGTTGGTAACACCTTCTACTACGGTATCAAAACCTAACAGCTGAGCTGTTTGCATGATATCCATCGCTTTGCCCTCAGCAAAACCTTCTTTGATGTCGATGAGACATACTTGGTTGGCTACCTCATTAACGGCCAACACATTTGCGCACGTAGCACCTACGTTGCCTGCGCCTACTACAGTAATTTTTGACATGTGTTTATGTATTTTTAAGTGTTATTGATTCAATTAGCGTGCAAAGATACAAAATAATTTGCATATATGCAAATATAAAATGCATTTTGTTGCACTTTTTTACACAAATACATGCACTAAGCCTATAAACCGAGGTGAATTCGGAAACGCAGTGCCCACTGTACCTTAGGCGAAAGGCTCCAAATAGAATACAGATCGCAGACTCGAAGAATATTACCGATACCTATGCCGATTTCAGAGTAGAGTGTGTTCTGATTACTGATCGCTGAATACTGATTACTCAAATATCCGTACGCTATTTTGGCTTCGACGAGTTCGCGGAGGTGGAGGTAACGGATGCCCGGAATGAGATTGAATAGTATTCCCATACCGTTCCATTCGGTGTGCAGCGCTGCGTATTTATCTGCCATCAATTCGCGGCCGTGCAAGAGCGTGAAGCGGTAGGGGTCGTACGCGTAACCTTGGTTGCCATTCGCTTGCCATAAGAGGAAAGAAGGTACTTGTCCAAAGATGGCACCCGCTTGGAAAGCGTAGGTGAGTGTTCCGCCCATACCTAAGTTGGCATGTTGGGTGAGAAGTATGCGCAAGTGGGCATATAACGCACTTTGCGCATTGTTGATTGTGGATTGTGGATTGTTGATTTGCCAGTGACCCGCTTCGAGGCCTAGGAAAAGCACCGGATAACGCGATGAATAGGCGTACCGACGCGCAAAGAACCCATCGTATTTGCGTTCGCCCCAACTGAGCCGAACGATGCTAGAGAGGTTCTGATATGCCACGCCTCCTTGCCAACCGGCGCGAAGATAAGCGTGCGTTTCCAAACCAACCGGATGGCCTAAGCGAGTGGCGATTCGATCGCCCCAATCGGCGAACCAATGTGCTTGGAGTTGGCGTTGGAGCATAGCTGTATTGACGCAAAGCGAGTCGCGATGGAGCGCTTCGAAGGCGTACGCCGTGAAATCGAAGTTACCCCAACCCATGGAGTTCTCGCGTAATAGACGGTCAAAATCATCCACCTCGGACCATACATAACCATCGCGGTATTGAAAATCCAACGTGTTCTTGCGCGGGGTAGGCAGATTAACCGACACACGCCCCAAACCTTTGAAACGACGGTCTCGAAAACCATACCCTACGGACGCTTCCAGCGATACCACTTTCGAGAACCGTTCGTTCGTGCGGAAAGGTAGACCGACATGTACCCCTTCGTGACGGTTGATCTGCAAAATCTCTTCAACATGACCGATGTCCACCTTGGTGCCGGTAGGGATATAACCCGTTGTGGCGATGGTGGCGAAGAACTTTGCCGCACGAATGAGCGGAATAGTGTCCAGCGCCGCAAAAGCGGAGTCCGCAGTAGGATTGGCTACGATAGGCTCACTAGGACTCCTAGGCATCATAGGGCTACTAGTCATCATAGGATTCGTCAGAGTGGTTGTCAGCAGCAGAGTAGGGAAGATAGTTCCGGCTTTGTCCGATTGGACCGCGAAATCCAGCAGTACTGAAATCTGTTCGTCCACAATCGTTCCATCGTCCGCTAAAGTCTGCGAGACGTGCAAAGTGTTGACATAATTGACCGCCACTTCTGCCGGCACATAAGCATGCAACGCACGGAGCGCAAAAGTGGTCGTATCAATCACCATTTCTCCGTTAAAAGTAGGATAGAAGGGGTTTCTCGTTCGAAATTTTATTCGAACGAAATTGGTCATTGGTGATGGGTCATTGGTGGTTTCTTCCTCGTCAAGGTAATAGCGATAATACAGGTTGCCGGAAGACGCCAAAGGTGAAAGGAACGCGTGACCCATAAGGGAGACCGAATTAGCGTAGAAATTGAGGTTCCCTTCGCCGCCCAAGAGAGACGAGTAGTCGGTGGATGTCATGATCAGCGCTCGCGATAA
>Ga0265301_10002197_pt1 | contig 23208 bp, 22 predicted proteins | sample AusTroGonzalo_MG_2_FD_193488 | JGI IMG/M metagenome (GOLD analysis project Ga0265301, IMG submission 193488) | Bovine rumen microbial communities from tropical cattle in Woodstock, Queensland, Australia - Gonzalo_04 | ecosystem: Host-associated > Mammals > Digestive system > Stomach > Rumen ... | reverse complement strand
GTCCACTCGTCCACCTCGTCAGGCAGGAGTAGTCCCTTCTGCTCGTAATGGCGCAAGGTCTTCACAGTCACTTGCATCATCTTGGAAAACTCTCCGATTTTTAACTTTGTTTTGTTGCTCATCGTACGATTTTTATGCTTAAGCGGCCGCAAAGTTAAATCATGCCCCAAGGGACGAGTCAAGAGAAAAATTCATTTATTTCATTTTTTCTTTTTCGGTTTCGGCTGTGGCAATGCCTTACAGGTCTCTTTGTGATTGCGCAAAGGTACGAATATTCACAATAAGAATGGAGTAAATGATGTGCAAAACCGCCGCATAGGTCACGAAAGCCCCTGCGGCGGCATTTGGAATGAAGACGTTTGTAATTGTCTTATTTCTTCTTATTCCCGAAGTTATATCCCACGCGGATGCAAGGTTCGAAGCCGACGGTCTCGTGAGCCAAGGAACAGCCGTACGTCAGCTCGCCCATCACGTACCAGTTGTTGAGCACACGCCCGAAGCGAATCTCTATGGGCAGAACCAAGTCCATATCTAACAGCCCTATGCCGAGGCAAGGGCTGACGCCTAACAGGAACGGCTTGTCGTCGAGGTCGCCGATCTCCATCATCAGGCCCGCCGACAATTTGATCATGGAATACACCCTGTCATATTCGTTGTAAGGATGGAACGCACCCAAGACGCCGCCGCCACCACTCAGATAGAAGCCCAAGGCGAATTGGTCAGAAATCGGATAGGCGCGGTCGAAGCCGATGTGGAGGTCGGCACCGGCAGCCTTCAGGTCGTAGCACTCAAAAGGGACGCCAACGCCCACATTGAGGCCTTTCAAGCCGTTATGCTGTGCAAAGGATTGGGCACTGATTATCAATGCTATGGCTATAAAGAATATTTTTTTCATTGTTGTGGTTTTTTGTTGTTACTAACTATTATCAATCCTCAACGATCTCTTTGTGGTTTTTCAGGATGGTCTTGGCAGTACCCACCTTGTCGGAGAACTCGAACATCGACATGGGATACCACTCCCCTTCGTAGTCTGGTGCCCAGTAACGGATACCGGCTAAGCCGTGGTCTTTTCCCCATTCAATCACATCCTTGTAGATGTCGGCTTGTCCCTGCTGGTCTTTTTCATAGCCTTTCAATTGCTTGTTCCAGCCAGCAAAAGGCCCGACCATCTCTTGCGACGGATACGAGAACTCGCCGATGAACACGGGCACGCCGCATTTCTTGTTGATACGCGTCACGGTCTTGGTCAGCATGGCTTTTTTGTTGAACGACATCGCCGGCGCACTCGGGTAATAACTGATGCCCGCCGTCTCCACCGCGTAACCGTGTTCTGCCATATAAGTGAAGAAGGCTGCGGTTGCTCTTGGCGTGGAGGTCACCGTGGCAATATGCGTGGAGAACCTGACTTTCGAGGCGTCCAGTTCCGGATAATGCCTATATGCGTTTAAGATGCCGCGTTTGACCGCAGCAAGCGTCTGTGCCTCGTATTTCCAAACATGTTCCTTCAGCCACCTTAAGCCAAACAGCGAAGCCATATAACGCTTCATCTGGCCCGCCTTTGCCAGCTTTTGGTCAAACGAGTTGGGGGTACCGATGCCAATGCCGGCAAAACCGAAGTTGGCTTCGTTGCCGAGGTTCCAGTCGTTCACGGTGCAGCCTGTCGCCAGAATCGAATCGGCCACAAACTCGCCATAGATCTCCAACACCGTGCAGATATCCTCTAAACTCAGCTCCTCCCATTTCTTGTCGTGCATGATGTTATAAAATTCCGGCTTGGCGTAAAGTTCGGGGTAGTCTTCTTCATAGAACCGCGGTGCCTGCGTGCCATCCATGTCCATATAGATGTACGCACACATGACTTCGGGATTGATGGGGATGTCCAATTGTGCGGCAATCCGGCAGGTTCGAATCACTTGGTCGAAGGTGTGGACGTTGGCGTTCTCATCCGGCTGGCCGTCCGTGGTGTTATCCAAAGTGCCATCCGCATTGTAAGTGATATGACGCTTGGTGGCCAAACGCACATACATCTCCGTCGAGCCAAGGTCGCGATAGATGCTCTGCAACTCTTCGGGGGTCGTGGCTGTCTGGTCGCCGACGACGAAGGTATAGCCGTCCTTAAACTGGTTCAGCGAGAAAGGACTCAACGAAAGGGCGATACGGAAATCGTCCACCGTCACCACAGGGGCATCGTCGTCGTCATCATCTTCATCATATTCGTCATTGTTCGCGAACTGCAAGGTGACCGTCTGCGAGGCCTCTTGTGCACGGTCCTTGAGTTGCACTGTCTTCTCAGTGCCTTCGACAAAGGCATAGCCTGTATATTCCATCTTGTCGCCGATGCAGAACGGATGGTCGAGCAAGGCATTATCACGCAGCGGAAATGGCTCAATAAATCCTTGGTAATCGATCTTGTCAGTGCCGCCTTCTCCTTCGCAGATCATCTTGACGGACGAGGTCTTGCCGTTCCAGCTGGCAGTCATCAGATAGGTCCCTCTTTGGGCGAGGTCGATGCGGTATTGATGAATTCCAGAATGCAGCACCGAAGCATACGTCGTCGCCACACGGCCGTTCATGTTGGCGATGGTCACCGTGACCTCCCCGGCCTCCTTCACGGCGAGGCGCACTTGAGTTGAGCCTTTAAACGGGTTCGGGTTGTTCTGCGACAAGAGCAGGCCTCCGTTCTCTTCGGCAGTGACGTCTTGCATTGTCAAGGTGGTGTCGGGCCAGAAGAGGGTCTCGTTCCACCCTTTGGAGTGGTTGATGACCGTCACGCGGTTCAGTTCCACATAACGGTTGTCGGCATCGCGCCCCGTGAAAGCCAGGCTGACCTCTTGTGCCACACCTTGCAGGCACATCAGGGCCAACAATGATAAAGTGATAATCCTTTTCATTAGTCTTTTGATTTCGTGAACACTATTATTAGGAAATGCAAACATAGGGATTTCATCGCACACGGCAGTGTCTTTATTTGCATCTATATTGTTCTATTTTCCACATAAAATGTCGTTTTTTTTAACAAATTCATGTATTTTTGCCTCAAAAATTGTTCTAATCCGCATATTGACAACCATGGCAAACCCTTTGGAAGACTTCCCCGTATTACAGGATATTGGCAATAAAACGAGCCAGATCACCCTTGGCAGGAATGACCTGAGGCTCACCGTCGTAGAAAGCGTCAGTGGCGTCTTGCCCGACTATTTCCAGACAGCAGTCTATTCACTGAATTTCCTCGTTCGAGGAAAAATCACGGCCATCATCAACCACCAGCTATACGAAATCGCCGCCCCTTGTTTCTCGTCCATCCTGATCAACCAGATGCTTAGTGTGACGGAAACGAGCGACGACGTGGTGGAATACGTGTTGAGTTTTTCGCCTCAGTTTGCCGAGGAACTCAACCTGCGGATGCCGTTGGACAGCCATATCAACGCCTATATGCGTCCCGTCTTCCCGATGACGGAGCAGCAGATGCAGGTGGCGATGCATTATCTCACCTTGATGCGCGAAGTGGTGCAGTCGCCCGAGATAGGCAACGCCCATGACGTGGTGCTCGACTTGGTGCGCTCGTTGGTCTATTACATCCATGGGTTCTACAACCGTTCTTTCAGCAGCCTCTATACCCTCTCGCACGCCGAGGAGCTGACAGGGCGTTTCCTCTCCTTGGTGGAACAGCATTGCCGCGAGCAACACAGCATAGGATGGTATGCCTCCGAAATGAGCCTCTCGCCAAAATACCTGGCCAACGTGGTGAAGCAGGTCACGGGGCGCACGGCAGGCGACTGCATCACGCAGGACCTCATTAAGCAGGCCAAGTCGTTGCTGCTGGCCACCTCGCTTTCCATCCAGGAAATCGCCGACCGCCTCGGCTTCCAAAACCAAAGCCATTTCGGTACGTTTTTCCGCCGCGCAGTGGGGGTGAGTCCAAGGACGTTTAGGGACAAATGATTCGTTCAGAAAAACGGGTCATGCAGGTCCTATTATCCTCCCAATAAACCGCACAAACCCTTCAATATTCCCCTCCACACTAGCCTGCTCCAATGCCACCATATATTCCTGTCGGCGCTCCACAGGAACCACCACCCAGGGATAGCCTGCCGTCACCAATTGGCTGTTCATCACGAATCGAGCCGTGCGTCCGTTGCCGTCCATGTAGGGATGGATATAGACAAAGAAGAAATGCCCTAAAATGGCACGCACCAACGCATTCTCCTCTTGCGTCATCAAATCCGACAAGGCACTCATCGCATCTAAAACGGCGTCAGGATTCAACGGCGTGTGCATCGAGTTTCGGATATACACCTGATGCCTGCGGTACCCTATCAAATCCGATGCCTTCACTATGCCTGCCCTAACGCACGGCTCAAACAGCTGGAAGTGCCAGTCTTGATGTCCTTTCACGTATAACTGCGCAGGAGACTTGCCCGAAAAACAGTCAGCCACACCCCGCTTCAGCAGTTCATACGCCTGATAATACCCTCGAGCCGCCAGCGCATTCTTGCGTTCCTTGTCTTCCTCGTCTTTCTCGGGGTCCCAGTTGCCACTCCGAACCCGCTCCAGCAAGCCCTCCGTAATCTTATAGCCCTCTATCGACAATGAGTTGTAACTGTCCTTTACATACGTCGCATCCATCATTGCCAGCACCGATGCCGCATCTTGCTGCACAGGCTGGATTTTCAACGCGTCAATTACCACTTCCCGCATCTGCATCCACATCAAGCGGATGCGTGAGGCGTAAGGCGATTCTCCAAATGTAACCATCCGTACGTTTTCCTCAAATGGGTTTTCCTCCGTCACGGTATGTCCCACCTGGCGCATCATACCCAACAACTCATCCGCCATCTCCTCGCGTCCAATGGAGCGCAACGCACCTGCCACGCGCCCTGCCCGTGTGGTGTGTCCCCCATCGATGGCCGACAACACGATCGGCGATACGTCACGCAGGCTGGCCAGACAGGTTCTTGCCTCCAACGCATCACGGCGATAATAATCCGGTCCCACCATCAACAAGGCATACTCCATCGGATACAAACGCACGCCATAGCGTGGTTCCTGTATCACCTCTGGCGGCAGACTTGCCTTGATATCCACAAGCGAAGTCCCAAAGGGCAATTGTAGGATGTTGTTTGTCCCCATCTCGCAACGCACAATCAGTTGCTTAGGCATCACCGTCTTTCCGCTATGGAAATAGAGTGACATTTCCGGCGACAAGCACCAAACCCCATTGAATCTTTTGTCCAGATAAGCCGTGACAAAGTTCCAGTACGACACATACCACACCGTGGAATCTCCCTCGCTTCCTGGCGACGACGGGATATACCATCCCTTCATGACCATCTGAAGATATCCACTGTTCACTAACCGCTCCGTATGTGTCCGGCCCAACGTGTCCGCTCCTTGAATCACCAGATTGTCACCATGGGCATCCTGATACGCCTTTAGCACCTCCAGCGATTCCGCCAATTTCTCTTGTATTGTTGCCATATCTAAATTTTTGCCGTCATTAGTATATTTTGCTTTACTACTGTTAGTTTATTTTGTTTTACTAACATTAGTTTTTGACGTTGCAAAAATACAAATCTTTTCGTAATCAGCAATATATTTTATTGAAGAAATGAATAACAGTGCCTGTTTTCTTCCAAAAAACGACAGATTTAGCCAAATAACTATTAGTTTATTTTGCTTTACTGTTATTAGTTTTTGTCGCCTTATTCCCATTAGTTTTTGCCGCCATCCAATCAGTCTCCTGAATCAATTAGTTCAATAATCCTCCCAGCCACTTCGTCGGGACGGTCAACCAGCAGTTGGCCGTGGTTCATGCCTTCGAAGACTTGAATCATCTATCCAATATTTAATTGAACTTCATTGTTTCAACTATTGTCTTTACCAGATGATGCATTCTGATCCTCGATTTCCTCGTTCAGCATCTCCTCGAACAGGCGTACTGAATTCTCCAGGCTATACTTTTTGGCAGCCTTGACGTAGATTTTCTCCATGTACTCACGCTCATTCGGGTGGTCAAGCCAGTAGTCGATGGCGCGGGCGAGGTCTTTCGGGCTACCCGGAAGGAACAGCGAACGACCATCCAACGCGAACTGCGGCGTAGCGCTGACCTCCGAATTGGCAATGACCGGCACAAGTCCCGTGGCGAAAGCCTCGATGCACGAGATGGCTTCACTCTCCATGTCGCTGGCATGTACATACAAGTCGCACCGTAACAGCAAATTAATCAGTTCTCTCTGCTCCAAATAAACAAATTGCGGCACATTTTTCAGTTGTTTCCCAAGTTCCACGTAATGGTCGTATTCAGGCCCTTTGCCCGCAAAAATCAGCTGGATCTTGTCGGCATATTTAGAATGCGGAACGGCATTGATAATCACATCCTGTCGCTTTTCCTGGCTCAAACGCCCCACCATCATTATCACAATCTTGTCCTGATATTCCAGCGACTTCGGTGGTCTGCCGTTGTCAATCTTGTTTTTTCCAGCCTCCCTAAATGCCTCTTGAATGCCGTTGCTGATCACATGAATCTTCGCCTTGTAATCTCTCTCTTCAAGCATTCGACCCATAAAGGCAGACGGCACATGCACATGGCGGAACTTGTAGTAATACCAGTCACGGAAATTGCGGTAACTCAAATCTTGTATCCATTGCACTTTCCCCAAACCCACTGACGACCACAGGTTTTCGGGCTGGATATGGAACGCTCCCGTGTTTGGTTTCCCGATCTTTGCCGCATAACTACTTGCCACCATTTCAAGTGCGAAAGGCATAAAACTATGTACAATATCTGCCCACTCTACCGCCTCATGGATAACAGGTCTTGACTTGGACAGGACATCACCGAACGTGAAACCATGTTTCTTGACCAACGGGTTAAACAAAGGTACTTTATATTCCGTAACAATGTATTTCCCAGTCACCTCCACGGGCAATGGCACGCCATTCTCATCCGTCTCCAGCGGGTCAGCACATAATATCCGCACCTCATGTCCACGCCGCTTCAATTCCCCGGCAAAACGTTGCGCCGAGATGCTTGTTCCGTTGTTGTTGGTATCGTAAGTATCTATGACAAAGAGAATTTTCATAAAATGGTGTTTTAGTTTTCGGGGTTGCAAAAATACTACTTTTTATATTGTCTTTACAGGGTATGATGTGGTTTTTGTTCTCACTGGAAATCCTTCGTTTCAGTAAGACCGACGCCATAAGGCAGCAAGGCCGATACCGTGATGCTACGTCGGGGTGCATTCTTAATCCATGCTACTTTCACGGTATTGTTTTCGGTGGAGAGAATGACGCCTCCTTCAACCTGCCAGCAGGCTTTCAAAGGGTAAGGCCTCACATAATAATGACCGTCTTCTCCGTCAATTTCAAGTTTTTGCGGCACGATAATGTCGTGGAAAAACTCCGACATCACGTCTCGGACAACGTAGAAATTGTCATTAATGGCTTTTGTTTTCGGGTGCACATGTGGCATATGTTTGTAACCGTCAAAAGTGACAAGACGGGCTTGATACCCGAGTTTGAGGGCGCGGTCGACAATACACGAGGAGCCGAACATGGGTTCGACCACCAGCGTATTCAATGGTTTAGCAACGCCAAAGGGATAGTCATAGCCGTAGGGCATGACGTTATCTGCATCGCCATGGAAGGCCAGTATCGGAATGTTGTGTCCGCGAAGGAGGAAAGTGTCGGGCATGGCTCCCCACATGTCGACGACACCCCGGATGCGGAAGTTGGTCCGGATGGTGTTACCACATGTGTCGATGTCACCGAGGTCGGGACGAAACAAGCCTTTTCGGGTATATTTAGGACGGTTTTCGTTGGCAAAGAAGGCCAGATTGAGCGCGGTGATGGCTCCAGAGCTGGAGCCGCCCACAAAGATCATGGAAGTGTCGATGCAATAGTCTTCATGATGCGAGACCAAAAAGCGCATGGCGGCATGGGCATCCTGCAGCGCACGATAACCCGCCCGCCCAATGCCGGCCTTGGTAGGAAAATAGCCTAACCGGTAGTCGATGGAAGCCGCCACATAGCCTAACGAAGCGAGGTATCGACACAAACTAGTAATTCTTGCGTCGTCTTTTGACCCGAAATAAAACGCGCCACCGAAAATCAACATCACCAACGGATGCTTCTGTAAGGTGTCGTTTTGCGGCCTAAAGATGTCGAGACGGAGGTCCAACGGGACTGCTTTTATGGCATTTACCACTCGGAAAACCTTACTCATGGCATCAGTTCCGTCGGCTATCTCCGACCAAAAACCGGGGGCATTGGCGTAACAGATGTCGCTAATTTCCTCCACTGCAAACAAGGTGTCCTGGTAACGTCTGCTTTCGAAATTCTGAAAAGCCGGTATCTCATGGATTTGAAAATGGAAAATGACAGTGTCCAGCGTACTTAATTGAGCAAAGCCATAGGCATGCCGCTCGTCCATGGATTTGACACAAGGATGGAAAATCGCCTCGTGGTCTTCATAATAAAGGATGGCATTGTGACCTTGGGCTTCCAGTTTAAAAGGAAGGGTGTCAGTCATGGCTTCCTCCAAAGTCAAGTAATGTCCTTTGATATTCAGGCTATCGCTGTACTCGACGAACACAAGGAAGTCCTTGTCTCCAATAGTGCTTTTGAAAACGGAAGGGGTCTCCATGACGGGGAAGCAGCATCCCTCCTTAAACAAGAGGGTGTCAGGTATGCTGTCGTTGCCAAAAAGATGGACGCAAAACAGCAGACACGTCAGAGCCAACAAAAATCTTTTCATTGCACCTTTTGTTTCACAAGTTCTTATCATAAGAAGATGCAAATATAAAGGTTTTGTGCATTGTTTCCAAGACCAACACTCTTTCGGAATGTTTTTCCGCCACATGGTGGGGGTGAATCCGAGTATCAGAACGGATAACCTATGCCGAAGTTGAGGCGCAGGCCATCAAGGACGGAAGGCATATTGTAATAGGTGGTGATTGGTCGGGTGAGATCAGGATTGAAGTCCTCGTCATATTTGTAGGTCTGATAAGGAGCGTGGATACCTACACCTAAGTCCAGGCGGATGACGAGTCCGTCAATGTCGAGACGGAGTCCGGCACCTGTACCCAAGGCTATCTGCTTGGCAAGATACGGATTCCCGATAATTCCATCCCACAAATCTTCAGTTAATCCAAAGGCCTCAACAAGGAGCTCATAGTCTTCGGGGCTGAGGAGGTCGCGGGTGTTACGCACGCTCCATACATTGCCGGCATCGACGAAAACGGCACCATTGATTTTCCAAACGATGGGGAAGCGCAGTTCAAGGTTGGCTTCGAGTTTGACATCACCGGCATGGAAGAAATTCTGGTTAAATCTGGTGCTATGGTAGTTTCCCGGTCCATAGGCGTAGGGCGCAGCAGCCCGCAGGCTGTTGGGACCGCCGGCATAGAAGGATTCGGAAAGCGGAGCACTGTCGGAGTTACCCAGATTTAGGTTGGCGCCAGCAAAAAGACGTGTTGCGATACATACGCGGTCAGTCAAGTTGAACCTGTTCCACAGTTCGGCCGTCAATTTGACGAATTGGTTGTAAGGGATACCGGCTATCGTTTTGTCTATCTCATTCCATGAGTATCCGAAGAGGCAATAGACGGAGTTAACCAGGTTACCGGCATCTTTGATTTCAACGTCAATCATGGTGTTAACCGTCCGTCTGGTGCGGTAGTCATTATAGGTGATCCCATAGCCGAAGGAGGGAACAAACTCGTTTCCGGCAAGCACTTTGATGAGCTCCGGATGCTCAGCAGCCTCTTGGGCCAACTCTTCCGATTCGGCCTTCACTCTGATTACAGAGAGCGAGGCGGGTGTGAGGACGTGCGTAACATAATTCGACGTGCGGATGAAATACGAGAAGGCTCCGAAGAACTTGTGAACGCCGTATCCACCGGCAATGTTTTCGTATTTGTATCCTATCCGGTAACGGGTATCGCCCTCGGGGTTGTTGTTACCCACCCAGTGCAGATACGGAAAGACGAGGGCGGCATCAATACCGAACTTGTAAGTGTCGGTTTTTTTCGGGTCTCCCGGAATCCGGTCGCTCAGCGCCCCATAGTATGCGCCATAGCCCTTAACCGTGAAGGTCTCGCCACGTCCCAAGAGATTCTTTGTCGAATGAGCGAGGGTGAGGTTGGGGCCGAGGGTGTTGTTGGAACGGTAAGCGATGTCTGCATCCGCCATGAGGTTGTAGGTGCGCGTGATGGTATCGCCCGAGGATTTCATGATGTGGTTGCGCTTCCATTGTTTGGTGGCCCTCGCACCGACACCGGACTTGGTGAGTTCGCCTTCCAAAATGTTCTCATAATCGCGTTGTGAGAACGCACGTAAGAAAACATTCCCGGATTTGGTCAGTTTATAGTCAGCGGAAATAAGGCTGAGCAATCCGTTGGCTTTGTTGACCTCGGGGCTGTCGGTGATGGTGGAGCCAATCGTGATGCGCAGTTTGTCTTTGAACAGGGTTTTGCTGATGGCGATGTTCATGTCACTGGTCTTGCCGGACGCATGCTCGGTTTCTCCGCTGCTGATATCCACATCCAAAAATTTTCCTAGCTTGGAATTCGCCATAGCGGCATTGATACGGCTATTGATGATGCTGTTCAGAGCATATCCATTCTTATGCGCAGCCTCATTGCTTTCGCCCATATACATTCCAGTAGCCAGCAATGCTGCCGCTATACCTTCGCGAGTGTCCTCATCCATAGCGGCGAGTTCGCGCGTGATGGTCTCGTCTTCCGGTGCTTCGAGGAAGAAGCCTATGGTGTTAATGCCTATCGAATCGAGCACACCCTCCACTCGCACTCCCGTGTTGAAGACTACACGACGTGTTTCTTCGCCCGCCGATTGCACATCAGATTTCACCTGTTGCGAAGCTGAAAGATGCAGGATGGTCTGGCCAATGGAACCATTGAGGGCAACATAGCTTCCCGAATCCACCTGAAAAGGTATCATGGGATATAACTTGGGCGAATAGCGGACCAATCCTTCGTCCACATTGATTCTTCCGCCTAAGTTAAGTTCCCCGTCAATGGTGTTATATTGTACATTGGCCGTGCCGTGCGGTTTGACTTGCGCCAGATTCTTCTTGCCAATCGGATAGGTTAAATCAGTGGTGGGCAGGATAGTGACATCCACATTGGCATGGATACTATCCAGCGGCCCGGTCACCCGTCCGCGTATATCAGTGGCCAAGTCACCATAGACAGGGAAAGGTCCATTTTTCTCTAGTTTCGTCGGAGAGAAACCATCGGCAGCCCAATCGACATCCAGACGCATCGTGTTGAGGTCCATTCCACCGTTCAGAGCCAGATAGGAGCTATCGGCACTATAGATGCGTACATCGTTTAATTCCACATTGTTATGCACCATCACGATAGGCGTTTCCCCCAGATTTAACTTCACATCGTAGGGTTTGTATTTGGCGCTTACATCTATAGGCCACACTTCGGCAGAGATATCCAATTGGGCAGGCAGACCGTCGACGGTAGCCTTAGCCCGAACGATACCGTCCAGGTCGATGTCCTCCATTTGAATAATGCCGCTTACCAGTTCCATCGGGATGTCGTCCAGCCGCAAATCTGCCTGGATGGCATTCTCATACTGCTTCGATGGTGAGATCAGGATGTCTGCTGTTCGGTTTCCGAGTTCCATTCCATTGTACACGAGGCTGTTTAACGCAAGTTGCCCCGTGCCGCTCAGCTCGCGTCCATCCCGTTCCAGGTCAAGTTGCAGCTTGGCGTCGGTACGTAACTTATCCAAACTCATCACGCCATTGGTAATATTGGTGTTGGCTCTGAGTGAGGCGGTGGTCTGGCCTTCCGTCATGCTTACCCGCATAGCCGCATTAACAGCCGGTATATGTAGTGTGTCTTCCGGATGGTCTATATCCGGGATTGAGGCATTCAACGCCAAATCTGTTTGGGAAGCATCGGATTGCAGTGAAACCGTCACTTCATTGATATCCATCCCTAACCTCTCGATAATAGCCTGAACAGGGCTGCCTTTCGTCAGCTGTATTTCCGCCTGCAAGTTTGGTATAAGTCGTCGGAGCGTGTCCAACTTTGTCAGATCTTGCAACGAGACGATAGACTGCACAAACGTCGTGTCTGTGACGGCCCCCAGCACTGGTTGTATATCGTCCACCAGCCGGAGCACATGCATCGGGCTTTGTGCATCGATGGTAAGTCCTTGGGTGACCATATTCAACGATGTGGCGGTATCCGTAGTGAAGTCAAGATTCAGATAGTCGAAATCAAAATCCTCGCCCGAAACGTGTGCCACTACATGCTTCATCTGCGTATGGTAGTCCACGTTCATCCGCTCTGGGGTCAAGAAGTCCGATACAAAGAACTGATGTTCCGTCTCCGCTTTCAGCCGTATATCGCTGTCTGTCATCGTAACTGGCAAATGCAGGTTCCCGGTCACTGTTTTATTGACCAGTTCGGCATCAAGCATCAGGCCGGACACATTAATGTCGTCATAGATGCAGTCGGTCAGATTCATAGCCACTTTGCACTTCATCGCGCGGGAATAGAGGTCTATCCCTTTGCCCTGCGCATGTATTTCGCCTGCCAATTCCACATGGTGAAGGTCTTTGAGGAATGGACTTATGTCAACATGCTCAACATTCACCAGCATGTCATACGCCTCATCATCGATATCATAGAATCCTCTCAGTTTTGCCTTACTACCACGATAATCCGCATTACCTGCCAAGTCCACCCGCATCGTCTCCAGATTGAACGTCGTAGCCATCAGGTCCGCTTTCGCCCCAAACTCATCGGAGCGCGCGTGTAATCCGTTAGAATTAATCAAACCGGCATCCAAATCCACCAAGGCATCTCCATAGATTGTGTCAAAAGGCAAGTACAGTGATTCGAGCGTAAGCGAAGCATTCCCGATATTCAGGCGACGTGCATCATAGAGGTTATCCCCCACATCCGCCAACACATTCGTGGACAGTGAGCCGGCACGTATGTCCAATCCCATCGGGTTGAGCACAAACCGTACATTGCTCAACTCACCGTCCTGCACATCGAAGGCCATTGGGGTGGAGGAGGAAATCGTGTCTTCGGTATCAGAGGATGTGTCGCGCAGGTCAATACCTATAAACGCATCCGCCAACTCCAAACCGTGCATCGGATACTTCCCTTTTGCGATGTTGAGTCCCGGACTTTTTACATGCAGATGGTCCAAGATAGCGTTGATGCCTACCGCGTCTATCAGCGTGTCGGAGTGGACTATTGTTTGGTCCAGTAGCAGTTGATCCACCACGATGGTGCGCGCCAGGAAATCATCTTTCGGCTCTTCATTCTCAGGCTTTTTCATGCATCCTTGCAGACGCAAGCCATGCACGTAGAGCAACGTGTCTTGGCCGCGATGACCGATATAGAGACTGTCTATTTCTATGTGCAACGGCAGGTCTTCTTTGCCCTTATAGGCGCGATAGAGAATCATCGGAGAATGATGGAAAGGAGAGAGATATAGCCGTCCCAAATCCACATCCAGGTCGGTTCGCTCGTTGATTTCCTCCACGCATTTTTGCAGGACAGCCGTGCGGGCTTTGGGCGTCACCAGAATGACCGTTACGGCAATCAGCAGTAACAGCACTATCCCCAAGATGGCACCTACAACGATACAGGTTCTTCTCCATATCAGACGCTTCTTACTCACAATCTTTTTCCCAAAAATGGCCACAAAGGTACAAAATTCTCGTATCCCCGCGCTTTCTACCTAATAAAAAGCCTAGCCCTTAAAACAAAACCGCCGCAAAGGTCTCCCCCGCGACGGCATGTCTCATTTTGCAGCTCTATAGCTCTCCTATCATTTCAGCGCCTTCACAGGACAAGCCTTCTTGCATTTCTGGCAAAGGATGCATTCTGTGGCGTTCTTGCGGTTACGGGCGTTGTTGTTCACCTCCACCTCCATAGGGCAGACTTCCAGACACTTGCCGCATTGGATGCACTTGCTCTCATCGCATTTCACCCGCAACACTGAATAATAACTCATCGGCTTCAGGAACACCGTTATGGGGCAGATATACTTGCAGAAGGCACGGTTGTCTTTCAAGACAAGGGCCAGGACAATGCCTACCACATAATACACCACGTTACCGGCCACGAAAAGATAGAACATATTCGTCTTGTTGGCCTTGCCCAGACACATCAGCAGAACGACCAGGGCAAGCGACAGACCAAACATGACATAACGTATCCAACCTATGTTTTTTCTTGGATTTGCAGGCTTCTTGTGGGGCAGCAGGTCAAGAATCATGGCGGTCCAACAGGCATAGCCGCACCAGCCGCGACCAAACAGCAAAGGACCGAAGATCTTGGCGATGGCATAATGCAGCACTCCCGCGCCCAATACGCCTGAGAACAGATAATACCAAAACCCTTCAATCTGCATATTCTCCTTGCAGATCAGGCCCAAGAAGACCAGCATGTAGGAGCCCACGCAAAACTGCACAAATTCGCGGGCATATTTCCATCCAGCCGCCGACAAGGCCAGCCCGATACCCAACGTGCATCCGATATAGGAGAAATAACGCAGATAGAACAGGCTGCCGGTTGAGAGCCACAACGACACCGCGATGGCTTCGAAAACGGCGAAGAGGATGATGGCGGATTTGTATTTCTTCATTTTAGGTGAAGATGAGCTTTTTCATGATGCTTTAATTCATTAGACGGCTTTCGCCCCAGGTGTATTGAGGATAGGCTTTTTTGAGGTCGTTATAGGAGCCTTCGACGGTGCTACCGCCGCTGGTGGCGAACACATTGAGGGTCTTGCCGCTGAGGTCGTGGGCCTCGATGAAAGTGTTGACGATGGTCGGGGCGGTGTACCACCACACGGGGAAGCCGATCCACACGGTGTCATAGTCGGCAATGTTCTCGCAACGTCCCTTGATGGCAGGACGCGAGGTCTTGTCATTCATCTCGATGGTCGAGCGTGAGGTCTTGTCGCGCCAATTGAGGTCGGCGGCGGTGTAAGGCTCTTCCGGCGTGATTTCGTATAGATCGGCATTGAATTCCTTGGCCAGCGTTTGTGCGGCGGCTTTGGTGTTGCCCGTGGCCGAGAAGTAAACGATTAAAGTCTTTTTCATGTTTTGGTTCTCCTTTTCTTTAATGTTTTGTGTTGTGTTTTGTGCGCAGGCGCCCAGCATCAGGCAACAAGCGGCGAATAGTAATGCGATGTGTTTCATTTTGTTATTTGTTTTACGATTGCAAAGATACGGTTTTTGTGGTCTTAATAGCACAAGCCTTGGTCATCCAACGATTTTAAGTCCAACGATAGAGAGGATCAGCGTGCTGAGGAAGAACACCCGCCAAAAGGTGGCAGGCTCGTGGAAGACAAAGATGCCCAGCAGCACCGCTCCGACGGCACCGATTCCCGTCCATACGGGATAGGCGATGCCGATGGGGATGGTCTGGGTGGCCTTCGCCAACAGCACGGCGCTCAGCACATAGAGGAAGGCGAAGCCTGAGATCCAAGCCCACCATTCGGTGCCAACGGCCAATTTGGTCTTGCCGAGGCAGAAGGCGAAGCCTGCTTCACACAGGCCGGCGATGATTAAGATAATCCAGTTCATACTCTAAATCACATGCTTTATGAATTCCGAAAATATAGCCAAACTATCCGCATCAGTTTTGAACATATACTCGGGATGCCATTGCACTGCCCAGACAAATCGCTTGCCCGGCATCCGTGCCGCTTCGACGAGGCCGTCAGGCGCAACAGCCATCGGCATCAAACCATCGGCGAGGTCTTTGACGGCTTGGTGATGTAATGTGTTCACATATAGGATGTCTTTGCCCAACAGTGTCTTGAGTTCTCCATCCAACGCGACCTTATGAGTCGGGACATCGTAGGGTTTACCTTGTCGGTGGACAATGTCTGACGGGTGCTGTAAGGGTAAATCCTGCCAAAGTGTACCGCCCAAAAACACATTGATAAACTGAAGGCCTCGGCAGATGCCAAGGACAGCCTTGTCAGCTTGCAGAGCTTTCTCCAACAAAAGCGTTTCCATCCTGTCGCGTTCCGGACTGGGAATGATAGTTCCCGTGGCGTCTTTCATCCCATAAAGCTCTGGCGACACATCCTGACCGCCGGTAAACAAGAATCCATCGCAGGTTTCCACGATGCGACTTGCGTCCTCTTCTGACAGTTCAAGAGGCAGGACGACAGGGATGCCTCCAGCAGCCTTAATGCCGTCCAGATAATCTGGCAACATCCATACACTCTTACGCTCTGCATCCCAAAGCGGAGTGACGCCGATGATTGGTGGTTTATTCATTTTATCGTTTTCAACCGATTTCTTCCTCCAAAAACTCGGCCGCATCGGCAACACAGCCGGAGCATTCACGAAGAACTTTCCCTGTGCCCACGCCCTTCAACAGCTTGCACTGTGTGGCTCCGTTGCGCTCTTGGAATTTGTTCATGATCTGGCGCATCTGTTTCGTCGCGGGGCCTTTGCTTACAAGTCCTAACACGAGGCCGGCACCGGTAATGGCGCCGCAAGTCCCCTCCATATTGCCCATGCCTGCCCCGAAGGGAGCGGCAAGGCGTATGGCGGTCTCCTCATCGATGCCAGCAATGTCGGCGTAAGCGCAGAGCACTGCCTGGGCGCAGTTAAGGCCGCAACGTTTCTTTTCTACCGCTATCTGTTTTCTTGTTTCCATAAGCAATTATCTTTTCCAAGCCCCAATCACCTCACCGACATACACCGTGTGGATGCCAGCCTCAAAGCCGTCGTACCACTTCTTCGGTGTGTCGTTGCGGAAGTCCTGCTCGGTCTGATGCCAAGCCGTCATGGTCTCGCACTCGATGACCAGGTTGGCTTCCTCGTAATAAGGTGTGCCATGCTCGGTGTAGGCCACATGCAAGCCCAGAGCAGCAGCCTTGTCGCCGTCGCGACCGCTGTGCTTGCCCATGTATTGCCACACTTGCGGGTCGTCAAACTGCATGATGGTGAAACGCGGGTGCTTCTCCATGAACTCCCAGGTGTAACGGCCAGGAGCCACATATACCGTCACTGCCGGACGGTCGTGGCCGAGGTAGTTGCCGATGCCGCCCCAGCCGATGGTCATGGCGTTGCTCTCGGTGCGGTCGCCCGAGCAGAGGATGAGGTTCTCGGTGAACCAAGTGAAGCCGTTCTTCTGGAACTCCTGCTGCACGTCGAAGGCAGTCAGTTCGTTGCTCTTTTCCATCGTAGTATCGTTTTGTTGTTGTTTCCCGCTGCCGCAACCCATCAGGGCGACGCAGAGGATGCTGAAGATTATTTTTCTCATGACAATATCAGATTTTTGATAGGTTAAACTCCCCCGAAGCGAGCACATAGGCCGTGCCGCCGACATAGATGCTTCCATCACTGGCGATGCAAGTGGCCACCACCGAGGGCCGTCCCATGGCCTCGCCTTGCAGGAAAGCGAAGTCGCCCTGTCGGGGGATGACGCCGTTGACAGCGAGATAATGCGTCAGCGCGGCGTTGGCGGTGCCGGTGGCTGACTCCTCGGGGATGTCGTAAAGCGGAGCGAAGTCGCGGACATGGGCGGTGTAGCCGTCGTCGCCGAAGGCAAACACATGGAAACTGACCGCTTTGTTTCTTTGGGTGATTGCCGAAATGGCCTCCATGTCGGGCTGCAAACCGTTGAGCGTTGCCACATCGGCAACGGGGATCATGATGTCGGGCAGACCGGAATAGGCGATTTGCACGGGCGGGGTCGGCCGGTAGCCTGTCACGCCAAGGGCTTGATAGATCTCATCTGTTTCTTCAATAGTGGCGACGATGCGTGGGATGGCCATCTGCATCATCACCTTTGTCCCCGCCTCAACGTGCAGGTCGCCCGCCAACGTGTGGCATATGCATTCGCCTTCGGCCTGCCGTAGCTGGTGCAACAGTGAGAAGGTGGCGATGGTGGCATGACCGCACAGCTCCACCTCGGCCTTCGGGGTGAAGTAACGCACTTGATACTCCATCGGCGACAGCCGGCGGACAAATGCCGTCTCGGAATAGCGCAATTCGGCTGCGATATGTAGCATCAGCGTGTCTGACGGAAAAGCGGCATCTCCCAACAACACCACGCCCGCAGGGTTGCCTCCAAAAGGCTGGTCGGTGAAAGCATCTACGACGTAGTACTTCATCACGATCACTTGTCGATATTGACGATGTGGTACTTGCGGGTACCTAAGCCGATGGCTTCAGCGTGGTGGATGGTGTGGGTGCCGTGCTGCTTGTCGATGCGGTTCAGCAGGTCGGTGGGGTCGTTCTTGGCGGTCACCTCCTGGTTGTTGATGATGTCGACGCAGGCCTGGTCGAGGGCCACGGGGTCAGTGGAAGCCAAGATGCCGTAATCCTCAAGCTTCACAGGGGCGGGATGGTCGACGCAGTCACAGTCGATGCTCATGTTGTTCATTACGCTGATGTAGATAATGCCCTGCTTCTTGTTGAAGTAGTTGGCGATGGCCTGAGCTGCGGCTGCCATGCTCTCAAGGAAGCCGTCCTGGTCGCCAATGTATTCGGGGGTCCAAAGCAGGTTCATGTCGAGTTTCTCCATCTTGCCCGAGGAGTGGATATAGGCTTTGCCGTTGGCACTGGCACAGCCGATGCTGAGGTTCTTCAGCGCGCCGCCGTAGCCGCCCATGGGATGGCCCTTGAAGTGGTTGAGCGCAATCATGAAGTCGTAGTTGGCCATGTGGCCGCCCACGATGTCGTATTTGATGTGACGCTGGTCTTTCACGGGGATGCGCATCTCGTCGTATTCGTCCATGATGTCGACGGAGAAATAATCGGTGAAGCCGTGCCGACGGATCACCTCCCAGTGGTTGGCCGAGTTGTTGCGGTCGTCCTTCTCGTCGCCGGGGCCGTTGCCGTAGGCGGTGTTGCATTCCACGATGGTGCCGTCCACCTCATGCACCAGGTTCTTGATGAGTTCCGGCTTCAGGTAGTTGGGGTTGCTCCCCTCCCCTGTCGAGACCTTCACGGCCACGCGGCCTGTGGCCTCCACGCCGAGTGCCTTGTAAATCTTGACAAGCGATTCGGGGGTGATTTCTCTGGTCAGATAGACCGTCGCACCTTCTTGGTTGGCGGCGGGTTCGTTAGTGGTGACTTCTTTGTTCTTCGAGGTGCAGCCACAAGTCATGATGAGTGTTGCCATAAGGATGAGTGTTAGATTTTTCATTGCAGTAGTGTTATTTTAGCATTGCCTCAATGTCAGCCTCCATGTCCTCGGGCTTCGCCACGGGCGGGAAACGCTTGATGACGCTGCCGTCCTTGGAGATGAGGAACTTGGTGAAGTTCCAGCGGATCTCGCCGTCCTTGCGGCCTTCCGACTTACTCAGGCTGTCGACCAGCACCATCGTGGCCTTATCTTTCAGACCGTGGACTTCCTCGTCGGGCACCTGATTGCAGAGGTACACGAAGATGGGATGGGCGTTCTCGCCGAAGACGTCAATTTTCTTCATCAGCGGGAAGGTCACGCCATGGTTGAGGCGGCAGAACTCAGCGATTTCCTCGTCGCTGCCGGGTTCCTGGTGCTTGAACTGGTCGCAGGGGAAGCCAAGGATGACCAGCCCTTGGTCTTGGTACTTCTTGTAGAGGGCTTCCAAGCCGTCGTATTGGGGAGTGAAGCCGCACTTCGAGGCGGTGTTGACAATCATGAGGACCTTGCCGCGGTATTGGGCCATGTCCACCTCTTCGCCCTTGTTGTTCAGGGCCTTAAAGTCGTAAATCGTAGTCATTTTAGTTTCGTTTTGTGCACAACCGACGAGCAGAAGCAGAGCAGCGGCCATGCAGATGATACATTTATTCATTGTTTGGATATTTTGCAGCAAAGATAGTGTTTTTTTTGCCATTCGCAAAAACGAATCCGCCGCAAAGGCGCGAAACCCTTGCGGCAGCATACAGTCTCATTCTTCAAAAGCGACAATCACACCTGTTTGCCCAATTCGTAAGCCCCCTGCAATTTGGTATTATGCATCTATTATTTTGGGATCGAACAAGAATTCAAAGATTCCGGTCATGACAATGCCGAAATCATCGCGACGCAGCTGCATGCGTTCTCCAACAATCACCATCTTCTTGAAAGCGTCGCCTATCTGTTTCAACGAGCGCTTTTCCTGCTCCATTTTTTCCTCGTCGGGCATACGGAAGGCTGACTGGAGGTAATAACGGCGTGAGCCGAGATTGCAAACGAAATCAACTTCCAGAGTCACACGCTGCCACTTGCCATCCTCGGTTTTTACGCGAATATTTACATTGCCCACATCGACGAGGAAGCCTCGGTGACGCATTTCGTTGTATATGACATTTTCCATTAAGTGGTTCTCTTCGGTTTGGCGGAATGCGAGGATAGCATTTCTGAGTCCCAGATCTTTGAAATAATACTTAGGTGTTGTGCCGATGTATTTCTTGCCTTTGATGTCGTAACGCTCAACTTTTTCTATCATGTAAGCATCTGCCAGATAGCCGATGTAGGTTTCGATAGTCTTGTCGGTGATATGATTCAAATGCTTCACGCTTTTGAAGGTATTGGCGAGGTTAGTAGGATTGATGGGACTTCCCACGCTTGATGCAAGGATTCTCACTAGTTCTTCAAATTCCGTCTTGTTCTCTATATCGTGACGCTCGTAGATGTCTTTCAGATAAACTGTCCTGTAAAGGTTCCTTAAATAGGTGGCCTTTTTGTCGTCACCTTTAATGGAAAGAATCTTCGGCAATCCACCGTAAGTGTAATACTCCTGCCAACCCTCAACGACATCGCCTTCGTATGCGGTCATAAACTCTTTGAAAGAGAGCGGCCACACGTGGATTTCGTCTCCGCGTCCCCGAAACTCTGTGGCAATATCGCTCGAAAGGAAATGCGAGTTGGAGCCTGTGACATAAACGTCGACATTATCTTTGACCACTAATGAGCCAAGCATATCAACGAACTCATCCACACGTTGCACCTCATCGATGATGACATAATATTGCTCATCGTCAACCATCTGTTTGTCAACCCAATCCAGAAGGTAATCCGGGTTACGAAAATTCTTGTATTTTCTGTCTTCCAAGTCGATAATCAGAACATGGTCTTTCTTGATCCCTTCATTCAAAAGGTGTTTTTTGAACAGTGTTTTCAGCAGATAAGATTTGCCTACACGGCGCAATCCTGTGATAATCTTTATAAGCCCATTGTCTTTGGAGTCAATGAGTTGTTGTAAATAAGTAGGTCTTTCTATCTGCATAGGAATCAATTATTTAATTGCTATTTTAATTGTTTTCGTTACGGATTTATGGCAATTTTTCCAAAAATCCGTTGCAAATATATCAATTTTTGTAATAATCGCACCTTCATTTTGCGAAAAAAGTAATCATTGTATCGTTATCTTATTTGTGTAAACTTTACAACTTTTATCCAACCCCATCGTTCAAGACCTTGAAACTAAAACCGCCGCAAAGGCGTGAAACCCTTGCGGCGGTCAAATTCATCGGGTCACGGCATTATTTGGCAGGTTCCCACTTGCAGCGGACGGGAGAGACGATGGCGCCTTCCTTCTTCAACTCGGCGAAAGCCTTGTCCACTTCCTTGCGGTCGATACCAGTGATTTCAGCGACTTTGCCCGCATTGACAGGCTCGCCGATTTCGCGCATGGCTTTCAGTACTTGTTCTTTTGCTTCCATTTTTTCAGTTGTTTATTGGTACTTAGGTAAATTGATACTTTTCTCTCAACTCGGCTTGCTTTTCAGGCGACACCGAGGTGATGTAGGACTTCCAGCCTGGGCAGAAGTTGATATGCCAACGCCAGAAGCGGCCTATCAGTGATTTCGGTTTCGCGTCGTAATAGGCACGAATCTTACAGTTTTCGCAGGGATGTGCCATAGAATTACATCTGTTTCATCAGCCAGTTCTGGTAGCCGATTTTCTCGATGAGTTCAAGCTGCTCCTCGCTCCAGTATTGGTCTTCCTCCTCGTCGAGAAGGTAAGCCTTGAGCATGTCGTAGGTCGTGGGGTCTTCGCAGACCGTGGCCATGCACTTGCGCAGCAACTCCACTTCGCCGAGACCACCACCTTCGCCCGCTTCTTCCAGCGCATGAAGGGCATGACCCCGAGGGAGTTTAGGAAAGGGAAATAATCAGTCTAAGGCGACAGGTCTCCGCAATGTAATAAGCGTGATTTCCGCAGGGCAGTTGAGCCGCACGGGCAAGGTACAGCCGAGGCCTGCGTTCACATTGAGGGTCTGTCCGCCCTCGTCGTAGCGCCCCCAGGCCTCCTTGAACATCCACGAGGCGGGAGTCCAGCCGAACAGCCTCACCTGTGCCGCATGGGTGTGGCCGCTGAGGGTCAAGGGGATGTCGGTGTCGGGCAGCACCTCCGACCGCCAGTGGCTGGGGTCGTGCGTGAGGAGGATGCGGAAGCCGTCGGTGCCCGCCAGGGCCTTTGGCAGGTCGCCACGGTCGATGGTGCTGAATCCCTGGCCCTTGCCTACGGTGTTGTCCACGCCCACGAGGGTCAGCCGCTCTCCGTCGCGCTCGATGACCGTGTTCTCGTTGCGCAACAACCGCCAGCCGAGTTGCTCACGCTCGTATCGTGCAACGGAATCCACTTCGCTTTGTCGCATTGCGTCATCCGCCAGCCTGTGGTTGTAGATGAGGAAGTCGTGGTTGCCCAAGACGCTCACGACGCCGTCTTTGGCCTGCAGCTGCCGCAGCGTCGAGGTGTAAGGCTCGGCCTCCGACGTGCCGAAGGTGACCAAGTCGCCCGTGAAGCAGATCAGGTCGGGCTCAAGGGCGTTGATGATGTCCACGAACCGCCTCAGCTGCTTGGGGTTGTCGTCGAAGGTGGAGAGATGCAGGTCGGAGATGTGAACGATTTTGTAGCCGTCGAAAGCGGACGGGATGTCGGGATTGGCGAACTCCATCCGTGTGGTCTGCAGCCGCCATCGTCCCACAAAGCATCCCCATGCCAGCACGGCCCACACCGCCACGACAAGTGCGAGCGCCGTCCATCCGAACGGAGCGTAAGGCATGGTATAGTGGAACCCTTTCCCGACCAGCCAAGCCAGCAGCCAGACGACATGAGGCAGGACGGCGACAAAGAATCCCAGCACTAGGGCGGCTATGAGGGTGATGGTGAGCATAGTTAGGTTGCAAAGATACAAAAAAGATAGACAGTGTTATTTTCTGCTGTGCCGCAGTGGCATTATTTGCCCTTTCTCCTTGAT
>Ga0265301_10002196_pt1 | contig 23233 bp, 21 predicted proteins | sample AusTroGonzalo_MG_2_FD_193488 | JGI IMG/M metagenome (GOLD analysis project Ga0265301, IMG submission 193488) | Bovine rumen microbial communities from tropical cattle in Woodstock, Queensland, Australia - Gonzalo_04 | ecosystem: Host-associated > Mammals > Digestive system > Stomach > Rumen ... | reverse complement strand
TGGGAGAAATCCCCGCACAGGTCGAGGTCGAAGAAAAGAGTCTGGGGAGACGTGCGCTCAGCGGGGAGCGTCCCGATCACACAGCTGACGGGAAGCCCCCGGAGAATGATTTTATCCATGACAGGAAGAGGAAACGGAGCGGGCTTCCGCTCACTTCTGCGAGGGCTTCGTCATGTCCTCGTAGGCCTTCTTCGCGGCTTCCTCGCGGAGCTTGATCTCGCGGGCGCGGGCTTCGGCACGTTCCTTGTTCTCGGCGGCCTCGCGGGCGCGGTCCTCGGCGGTCTCGTCCATGAGCTGCTTCTCGCGTTCGAGGGAGAGGCGGTCCACCGGGCTCTCGCCGCGGATGAGGCGCGCGATGCCGATGGCGAGCACAACGGCCGGCAGGTCGCTTTCGCGGATGGAGGTGATCGGCACGGACAGCGGATCGTACTTCTTGCCTTCCTTGTCGTACACGGTCACGCTGACGTTCTTGGCATCGTCCTTTTCAGGGATGATGGAGAGGAGCGCGAGGTAGTCGCCCTTGGCCGCGACAAGCACTTCCTTGACCTCGTCGGCGGAGAACGAAGTGCCCTGTTTGTGCTTGATGCGGAATTCCTTCATGGCCTTCTCGACCGCTTCGGCGTCGCAGAGCGTGATCTGGGAATGCGTGGCGAGCTCGGACTTCAGATACTCGATCAGGAGCGAGGTGGTGCGGTTGTCCTGCTGGTCCGAGGAAACGGGACGGGAAAGGTCGTCGAAGACGAGGACGGAATAGGGTTTGCCGGCGAACGCGGCAACGGAGATGAACATGGCGACGGCAATAAGAGCGATATGTTTGAACATGGCAGGATTCCTTTCAATCCGGGCTTGTTTTGTATCTTCGGAGGCAAACAGACTGGTTGCCATAATTATAATAATCTATCACGCGAAACGCAACTTTCAAGTGAATCGGCAGTTTTTTATCCGATTTTTTCGTTCTTTCCCGCTTTTTTTCCGTTTCGCGTTTGGAATCGCGGCTTTTCCGTGCTATAGTTTTACGTCTGAAATCACATGAAAAAATCCGAACAAACCACAGGAATACTCCCATGTTCAAAACGCATGCCGCATTTTCCTCCGAGGTCCGCACCGCCATGCGCGGCGGCGACGGTTCCGTCACCATCGAACACATCTGGAAGCCGAGAACCGAAATGGGATCTCCCGCCCGCATGTACTCCCGCCTGATCCTCAAGCCGGGATGCTCCATCGGCTGGCACGTGCATGAAAACGAGGAGGAAATCTTCTACATCCTCGCGGGAGAGGCCCGGATCGACGACAACGGCACGGAGGTCATCGCGTCCGTCGGGGATTCCGTGATCACGCGGTCCGGCGAAGGCCACTCGGTCGCCTGCGAAGGCACCGACACGCTCGAAATCCTCGCCTGCATCGTCCGCTACGCCAACGAATAATCCCCCCGCATGAAGAACGTCGCAATCATCGGCTTCGGCCTCCTCGGAGCATCCTTCGGACTCGCCCTCGACGGCGTCCCAGGCATCCGCCGTCTCTGCTGCACGCGCAACCCCGCCGCCCGCGAATGGGCGCTGTCCGAACACGCCGCGGACTTCGCCTCGGCCGATCCCGCCGAAGTCATCCCGCAGGCAGACATCACGTTTCTGGCGCTCCCGCTCCCCGTCATCGTCAAGTACCTCACGGACTACGCTGCCCTGTGGCGGCCCGGCTCCATCGTGACGGACATGGGCAGCGTGAAGGGCGCGATCCTGGACGCGGCCGAACGCACGGTCGTGCCGCGCGGCGTGGTGTTCGTCGGCGGCCACCCGATGGCCGGCACCGAATACTCCGGACACGTCCACGCGTTCCCCACCATGTTCCGCGGCGCGGACGTCTTCCTGTGCCCCGGGTCGAACGCGTCGGAGGAGGACGTCGAGACCGTCGCCGGATTCTGGCGCGCGGTGAAGACCAACGTGATCCGCATCGACCCGAAGGAACACGACGGCCTGGTCGCCCACACCAGCCACGTGCAGCACATCGTGGCATCCGCGCTCGCGCTCACCATCCTCGGCAGCGAGGACCCGCGCGAAAAAATGCTCCGCGATGCCGGATGCGCGGGAGGATTCCGCGACACCAGCCGCATCGCGTCCAGCAACCCGGTCATGTGGCGCGAGATCATCGAATTCAACACACCGGCGATCTTGAACGCGCTTGACAATTTCCAGAAGAAGCTCGACGTGCTACGGGCCGAAATCGCGTCCGGCGACTACGACGCATTCCAGCGCGAATTCGCACGCGGCAAGGAGCTTCGCGACGCCTGGCTCGTGAAGCACATGCGGAACAAACAGCCGTAACAGGCCGGCCGACACGCAAGGAGCGGGCGCTCCTCCCAGACCAATCGCATACAGGCGGACAGGCGCAACACGCCCCTGCATCCGTCGTCGGGAAGTCTTTCCTCGTCCCAAAAGTTCAATTATTCCATTGCATGAATGGCTTTTATTTGGCAAACGAATAGACATTTTTTCTTTTTATAATCACATTTTCAATACAATGTTTCATGTTTGCAATCAAAATAATAGAAACAAATAATCATGATTTGTAAATCAGATTTCATTTCTTTCGATTTAATGAAAACAGCATAAAATGCGAATTCATTCTTTCTGTTGTTTGCCCGGTATTTTCACAGACAAAAAGGCATTTTCTCCACGGAAATGCGCGGAACCAGTCTGTTTTAAATTCAGCTGAACACTTCATCGAAACAGCAAGAACGGAAACCGCAGAAGCATATCCGGCGTGGCGTTTTTTTTGCGAGCATTTTCCGAAAGCCAGTTTTCATCGTCCACCAAGAAGGCCCATGCTTCACTTTCCGCATTCCGGCGCGGCCCGCCCCGGCGTTTCCATCCGGCATTGGACAGCGCCCGGAATACCGTTCCATTTTTGAGGCGAATAAATCCGGACTTTTTCGCCATTTCAGTTTGCATTCTGGCCGTTTTGATATTATATTATTATAGATTGCAGTTGTTCCTTCCCGCCCGGCGGAAAGGAGGAGTTACACTTGAGGCGTCCGCGTCATGGGCGTCCCGGGTTGAAAGAATGCTTTCGCGGAACCTTCCGTGCGGCAGAACAAACATCCGAAAGAACACGGACATGATCGCAGCGAACTGTATGAGTTCCAGGCAGATGCCGCACGGCATCGGCTTTTTTGCGTCCCTTCGTCCGTCTTCCAATTCAGCTGCATTCGGCCTGAAACAACCACTTTCCGGGTCCCGCGTCGGGACGCAACCGCGCTCCGAGGCCGGATCCATGAAAGTCCCCCTGCTCCGACAAGCCAACATGGATGTCTCCGCACTCATGCTGGCGATTTTTGTAACAGAAAACACCTTCCGGCCGCTTGTTTCAGCCTGAACTGAACTTCGCACCCTGTTGTGTTTGGACGCCTCGTTGCGGGATCGCCTTTCCCGCGACGGGGCTACGGCATTTCCGGATTTTGGTTTAACCGCCCATGCCCTTCATCGAAAAGACGCCTGACCGCTCCTGGGGATTCGCCTATCTGAAGCCCCGCACGGAAAAGAGAGTCGCGGAATACCTCGCCGGACGCGGCGTCCCTGTGTATCTGCCGCTGCTCAACAAAGCGCGTCTGCACCACGGCACAAAAATCGTCACGCCGATCCCGATGTTTCCCGGCTACATCTTTCTGGCCGCCGGCGATCAGGAACGCACCGATCTGAAGCGTTCGGAGAGGAACTTCGTTCACATTGAGCTTCTCCGGAACGACGCCGAGGAGGAGCAGCTCGTCCGCGAGCTGAACAACCTGCGCCTGTTCGAACTTGAGGACATGGACCGGGAAGTTCTGGTCAATCCGGGCATCCAGCGCGGCGACAAGGTCACGGTCACGCAGGGGCCGCTGAAGGGCCTCCAGGCCGAAGTCATCCGCCGCGACGACAACCGGAACGCCATCATCATCAACGTCACGATCCTGGAACGAACGGTCGAATACCCCGTTTCCGCGGACGAACTGAAGAAAATCACGAGCTGAACCGTCGCCCGAATCTGCGAAAAAAGACCGGACGAATCGTTGGAACCAACTCACATGCCTGAAAAAATCTACGTCACATCGCCTTCCCTGCCTCCGCTGAACGAGTTCATCCCGTATCTGGAGAAGATCTGGGAAAACAAATGGCTCACGAACAACGGCCAGTTTCACCGGGCCTTCGAGGCGGCGCTCACCGAATACCTCGGCGTGAAATACGTCTCGCTGTTCACGAACGGCATGATCGCGCTTCAGGTCGGGATGCAGGCGCTCCGCATCACTGGCGAGGTGATCACCACGCCGTTCACGTTCGTCGCCACGACCCATGCGATTCACTGGAACAACTGCAAGCCTGTGTTCTGCGACATCGAGCCGGAGACATACACGATGGACCCGGCGAAGGTCGAGGCGCTGATCACGCCGCAGACGACCGCGCTGATGCCGGTGCACGTCTACGGAAACCCCTGCAACCACGCGGAACTGAAGCGGATCGCCGACACCTACGGCCTGAAGCTCTTCTACGACGCTGCGCACGTGTTCGGGGTGCGGAAGGACGGCGTTTCGCTGTGCAACTGGGGCGACCTCTCCATGCTGAGCTTCCACGCCACGAAGGCGTTCAACACGTTCGAGGGCGGAGCCCTGATCACGAACGACGAGAACATGAAGAAACGCATCGACTTCCTGAAGAACTTCGGCTTCGCGAACGAGGTCACGGTGGTCGCGCCCGGGACCAATGGCAAAATGGACGAATTCCGCTCGGCCTTCGGTCTGCTTCAACTCAAGCACGTGGACGCCGAAATCGCGAAACGCCGCGCAGTCGCGGAACGCTACCGCGAAGCGCTGAAGGACGTACCCGGCATTTCGATGCTGTACGACCTGCCCGGCGTCAGACACAATTACGCTTATTTCCCGGTCCGCGTCAATGCCGCCCAGTACGGCATGGCACGCGACGGACTCTATGAAAAACTCAAGGCGGACAATATCATGTCCCGCCGCTATTTCTACCCGCTCTGCAGCGATTTCCCCGTCTACCGGGGACTTCCGAGCGCATCCGCGGCCAATCTGCCCGTCGCAACGGCGGTGGCAAAGGAAATCCTGTGCCTCCCGATTTACGCCGACCTGACGGAAGACGACCAGGCCAAGGTCATCGCCGCGATCCGGGACACCACCGGACGGAACGGAAACTGAGGAACGAAAAGAACATGCTGGTCATCATTTCAGGATACAACCAGAGGGCGGTCATCGCCTTCATCCGCAAGATCGAAGAAATCGGCGTCAGGAACTACGTCATCGTCGCCAGCGGGGAAAAGGATTCCATCTTCCTCACCCGGTATGCCCCGAAGGTGTACTACACGCGGAAGAACGCCTGTCTGTGCAAAACCGAACTGTACGGCGTTTTCGGCAAGCTCAAGCAGGAGCACCCGGACGAAGACGTCATCATCGTGCCGAGCACGGAGGCGCTGAACCGCTTCCTGGTCGAAAACCGGGCGGAAATCGAAGCGCTCGGGCTGGTCGTCCCGCTCGTGCCGCTCGAAACCTACCAGACGATCTCCGACAAACGGTCGTTCTGGGAGCTGTGCCGCCAGTCCGGGTTCAACGTCCCGGAACTGATCCCGCTGTCGGACGAATTCACGCGCAAGTACGTGGCGAAGCCGCAGAAATACATCTCGTCGCACGGGGAACGCCTGATCCCACAGATCGTCGACAACAAGGAAAAGCACGCGGCATTCCTGAAAGAAAACAGCCTGGAGGACTTCGACATCCAGGAGTTCGTGTCGGGCGAAAGCTACTACCTGCTGTACTACCTCTCCCGCGACGGCGTGAACTACAAGTATTCCCAGAAGAACCTGATCCAGCAGCCGTGCGGGAAGTCGATCATCGCCGCGGAAAGCGCGGAAATGCATCACAGGAAGATCGCGGACGACTACATCAAAATGCTCCGGTCCGTCGGATTCTGGGGCTTCATCATGATCGAGATACGGAAACACCGGAACGACCTCTACATGATCGAGGCGAATCCGCGTCTGTGGGGCCCCACGCAGCTGTACGTCGATGCCGGCGTGCCGTTTATCGAGGCGTTCCTGCACGACTGCGGCATCCTCGACGAGGTCCGGACGAGCGCGGAACCGCACAAGACCTACTACTACTGGAGCGGCGGCCTGAGCCGGAAACTCGAAGACGATACGGAGTGCGTGTGGCTGGTCAGGAACAAAAACGAGATGTTCGACCATATCGACGATTTCAAGGCCGCGGACATCTTCGACCGTCCGGACACGACCGGGCTGTTCCAGGCGGAAATGAACGAGATGAAGGATTAAGCCGTGAAGCAGGAACCGTGCGTGCTGTCGATCGGAATGGGCCCGGGCCAGCTGGAATTCATCCGGCGGCTGAAGGACCTCGGGTTCAAGGTGGCCGGATTCGGCAAAGGCAAAAACTCGCCGGAAGCCGAGGCCCTGCTGGACTATAAGGCCGAACTCGACACCAGCGACTTCGAAAGCGCGAAGAACTGGGTGGATTCCCTCGGCGTCGCGATCACGGCAGTCGGGTCCTTCGCAGGCGGGCGGGCCGTCGCGACCACGCAGCGTCTGGCGAACTATTACAAAGCGCCGACCGCAGTGCCGGATTTCCTGCTCGCCGGGACAGACAAGATCGAACAGCAGAAACTCTACGTGAAATACGGCCTCTCCACGATCCCCACGTGGCGAGCCAGCGAACTGACGCCGGAAGACGTCTGGGCCGCCGCGGACGCGGACTTCATCATCAAGCCGTCCGTCGGACGCGGCAGCGAAGGCATCACCATCGTGAGCCGCGCGGAACTGGAGGACGCCGTCCGGCGGAACGCCATGCACGCCGACACCGTCATTCAGGGCGTGCGGATCGGCCGCGAATACCGGTGCCTGATCCTGATTCAGGACCATGCGATCAAACTGCTGGCGCCGATTCTCCGCAAATCGTACCGGGACACGGTGTTTCTGGGCGTGCTGAAATATTCCGAACAGGACCTGGACCGCCTGAAAGCCTTCGTCGGCGCGTTTGTCGAAAAGACCGGCATCCGAAGTGCCGTCATCAAGGCAGACATCATCGTTTCGGAACGGAATATCGACGTGATCGAAATGGACATCGGCGTCGGCGGCGGGACCTACTTCAAGAAATTCATCTCGCGTCTGTACGGCACGGACATCATGGACGAATACATCGGCCTCATCACGGGGAAAAAGCTTTCCGATTTCCAGGTGAAATACGGCAATCTGCGCATGGACTACGTGTTCAACCGCTTCCCGCTGCCGATCGAATACGACCTCGAAACCTGCCGCCGCGTCCTCACGGAAAAACTCGGCAAATGCGAGCTCCAGATCAACGTGCTGCACCCGGAGACGAAGGGCGGCTACCAGTCCAACGCCGATTTCATCTTCACCGTGATGTACGAATCCGCGGAGCCGATCGACCGTTTCCTCGCCGACGACATCGCGAACCAGTCGCTTTTCAGGACGGTCCACGCATGACGAACACGGTCCACGCCGAGGAATCGGAAAAGAAGTTTCTGGTCGGAAACGTCCGGAAGCAGGCGCCGTGGCCGAAAGAGCAGATCGTGTATCAGTGGTACACGCATCTGGAGGCGGGCGCACATGCACATACGAAGAAGAAACTGATCTTCGACCTGGCGACGCAGCGCATCCGCTACGTCGAGGTCACGAAAAAGTCCGAATCGCTTGGGATGAACTCGAAAGAGATCAAATATTTCAATGTGGAAGATTTCTCGTCGAAAGCGCTGATCGGTTTTCCGTTCGTGCTGAAACGCCGCTCCATCAAAGACAAGCTGTTTCTCGACGTTTTCCTGCGGTCGAACGGGATTTGCAAATATCTGCTTGAAGACGAATCGGACGGCGGCGGAACCGCCCCGGACGGCGAATATGAAATATTGCAGGAGGTCACGGACGACATCCGGTACTACAATCAGGCCATGACGACGGCGTTTACGGAAGACGACGCCGGCAAACTGGATTATCTGCTGAGCATTTTCCAGGCGGCCGAGTGATCCGGCCGCGGTTCGGACCGATGTCAACTGATGTCAAAAGCAAAGAATAAAATCGCCACAAGCATCTTCTGGCAGGGACTGGAACGGATCGGAAGCTACGGAATCGGCTTCATCGTTTCGATCATTCTGGCGAACAAGCTCCCCGTGGAGGATTTCGGCGTCGTCACCATCATGACAGTGTTCGTGACGCTGTCGAACGTCTTCATCGATTCCGGGTTCAGCACGGCGCTGATCCAGAAGAAGGACATGGAGGACGCCGACTGCTGCAGCGTGTTCTACATCAACATCGTGATGTCGGTCATCCTGTACGCGGTCCTATTTCTGGCGTCGCCGCTCATCGAGACGTTTTACGAGGCGGACGGACTGGCGAAATACCTGCACGTCTTCTCGCTGACTCTGATCATCCGGTCGTTTTCGATCGTTCAGGCGGCGCTCCTGCGGAAAAGAATGCTGTTTCATCTGAGTTTCCGCATCAGCTGGGTGGCGCTGCTCATCTCCGGCGCGGTCGGCATCGCCATGGCGTATTCCGAATGCGGCGTGTGGTCCCTGGTGGCCCAGCAGCTCGTATATTCGTCCGTCACGGTCGTCATGCAATGGATCCTGATCAAGTGGCGGCCGAAAAGGATTTTCAACTGGAAACGGACGATGGAACTGTTCCGCTTCGGCTGGAAGATGTTCTGTTCGAGCTTTCTGGATACCGTATATCACGAATTGTACTCGATCATCATCGGCAAGGCGGACCTGAAGGTGCTCTCCTATTACGACCGCGGCAAGATGTATCCCAAGTTCGGGATGGACGTGATCAACTCGACCATCGGCAGCGTCATGCTTCCCGCGTTTTCGGAAATCCAGGACGACCGCCGGAAACTGAAGGAGCTTACGCGGCGATCCCTGAAGAACACCATGTTCATCGTGACTCCGGCGCTGGCGTTTCTGTTCGTCTTCGCGCGCGAAATCATCATGATCCTTCTGCCCGAGGAATGGCTTCCGAGTGTGATCTTCATCCGGCTCTGCTGCATCACGTTCTTCTTCTGGCCGTTCCACACGCTGAATCTGCAGGTCATCACCGCATGCGGCCGCAGCGACGTGTATCTGACACTGGAGATCATCAAGAAAGTGCAGGCCGTCGTGGTGATCGCGATCACGTACCGGTTCGGTGTGGTGACGATGGTGGCCGCGGGGGCCGCGATGGGGCTGGTCAGCATGATCGAAAATGCCTGGTACAACGGCAAACTGATCGACTATCCACCGTGGCAGCAGCTCTGGAACGTGGCGCCGATCATGCTGGCGACCGCGGCAGTTTCTGCCGCAAGCTATTTCATCGCGCTGCCGCTGAACGGCGTCTGGCCGAAGTTCCTCGTCGGCGGGACCGCGTTCGGCGTCCTCTTCCTGGCCGTCACGTTTGCCGCGCGAATCGTCCCGCAGGAAATCCTGACGGTCATCAAAGACAGGCGGCTCTGACATGCCAGGAGAAACGACAGGAAACGGCGAGCCGCGGGAAAAACCGCTGGTCAGCATCTGCTGCATCGCCTACAATCAGGAGCAGTACATCCGGGAGACCCTCGACAGTTTCCTGAAGCAGCAGACAAGTTTTCCGTTCGAGATTCTGATTCACGACGACGCCTCCACGGACCGCACGGCGGACATCATCCGCGAGTACGCGGCGAAGCATCCCGGCATCGTGAAGCCGCTCTGCCAGACGGAAAACCAGCATTCCAAGGGGATTCCGGTCGGGGTGACGTTCAACTACCCCCGGGCGCAGGGCAAATACATCGCGCTCTGCGAAGGAGACGACTTCTGGACCGATCCGCTCAAGCTTCAGAAGCAGTTCGATTTCATGGAGGCCAATCCGGAGTTCGCGCTGTGCTGCTCGGACGCCAGCAAGCTGATCGAAGAAAGCGGGATCACATACACGAACAAACTCTCCCCGACCTCGCGGGAGCTGACATACAGGGAACTGAATGGCGACGTTCAGGTCATAACGGCCACGATCTTCATGCGGCGCGACTGCGTGACCGCGTGCTATCAGGCCATCCCGAAGCTCAGAAAACGGAAATGGCTGATGGGCGATCTGCCGCTGATCCTGTACATGGCGGCCAACCATAAAATCTTTTACATGGCGGATTCCCTGGCCTGCTACAGGATCAGGAAAAACTCGGAAGCGCACGGAAACGCCGCGTATCTGGTCCGGTTCCTCCGCTCCGCGGCGCACATCAAACTGACGTTCAACCGTTTTTACAACCGCTCCGACGCGGAACTGAGAACGCTTATCATAAATGACTACATTGCCAAGTGTTTCCGGGTCATCCAGACGCGGGGAAACCTTGACATGGAACTGCTGGAAAAGTATTACAAGCTGTACAAACGAATCAACAGAAACACGAGTCCGTTCGACAGACTGACGGTCATGTTCTACCTGTCGAAATACTTCCCCTGGTGGATCGCGGCCAAGGACAAACTCCGGTTTTTCGCGCTCAAATATCTGCTTTCAACCCGTTGACGGAAACGCCGAGGTTTTTTGGTCATCCTATGAGAATTCTGGTCAATGCGGGCATTCTGAAGTCTTCCGGCGTGTGTCAGGTAGGGCGGTCGTTCCTGCATGAATGCCTGAACTTCCCGGAGCACGAATACCACGTCTTCGTATCGGCCACGATGCATGAGATTCTGAAGTCGGAACGCTTCCCGGACAATTTCAGGTTTTATCTGTTCCCGCGGCATCCGCTGTATTCGATTTTCACCCGTCATTCGTTTTCCTGCCTGAGACGATATCACAGATTGGAGAAAGAGATCGATCCCGACTGCATCTTCACCGTATTCGGACCGGCCTGGTGGAAAAGCCGGGCTCCCGCGCTGGTCGGCTATGCCAGTCCGCATTTCGTTTTCGAGGATTCGCCGTATTTCCGGGACATTTCCCTGCTGAGACGGCTTCAGCTGAAGTTCGAAAAACTGCTGTTCTATCTGGCGCTCCGGCGCGAAACACAATACTACGTCGTCGAAAACGAGATCACAAAAGAACGCCTTTCCAAGTTTCTCTCCCGCCCGCTTGACCATATTTTCGTCGCCAGCAACACATATTCCGACGTCTATGCGAATTTCAAACCCGGAACGCAAATCCTGCCGGACCGGAAACCGGATGAGATAAGGCTGTTCATCCCGGCCCTGACGCAGCCGCACAAGAATCAGGCGATCCTGAACGGCGTCATCCCGATCCTGAAAGAAAAGGACCCCGCAAGACAATACACATTCGTCACAACTCTGCCCGAGGAAGCGTATTCCCGGCTGTTCGCCGAAAACGTCCGGCCGTCCATCCTCAATCTGGGGCGCATCCTGCCTCAGACCTGTCCGCAGGTCTATCTGGAATCCGATTTCATGTTCTTGCCGACTCTCCTCGAATGCTTCTCCGCGAGCTATCCCGAGGCGATGAAGATGGAACGCCCGATCCTGACCTCGAACCTGCCGTTCGCCACGGACACCTGCCGGGACGCTGCTCTTTACTTCGACCCGGTCGACACCGCGAACATCGCCGAAACGATCATCCGGCTCGCGTCCAATCCGGCGCTTCAGGCCGAGCTGGTCTCCAACGGGACGAAACGCCTGAACGACTTCATGGACGCTTCCGCCCGGGCAAAAACGATCCTTTCGATCCTTCAGCAGATACGCAGACCGTAACACTTTTTTCCGTTTTCACCCTCAATCTTTCCATATATCAACCGATCTTCCGCCTTGAAAGGTCCTGAATGCGCATGTCGCGATTCATCCGGCTGAGCCCGCAGGACGTTTCCGCATACTCCAACCCCCTAAGGATTACTTATGACAACAGCATCCATTGTGCTTTATAAGAATTCTTTGGAAGAATGTTATTCTGTATTGGAGCCTCTTGTCAACTCCGTTGTCGAAAAAATCTTCATCATCGATCATTCCGGCGACAACAAGCTCGAGGTTCTGACCAGGTATTCTCCGAAAATAAAGTACATTCCGCATAAAAACCTCGGATACGGCTCCGGGCACAATGTCGCGTTCCGGGAAGCGTATCAGATCAATCCCGACGGATTCCACATCGTGATGAATCCCGACATCATTCTGTCGGCCGAAACGATCAGCAAAATGGAACGGTTCATGTCCGAGGCTCCGACGGTCGGCTGGTGCATGCCGCGCATCCTGAACGCCGACGGCACGGACCAGAAACTGTGCAAGTATCTCCCTGCGCCGATGGACCTCTTCTCCAAGCGATTCTTCCCGCTGTGTCTCGCCCGGAAACGGATCGACCGGCTGACCATGTGCGACTGCGATTACGACAAGGTCCTTTCGGTCCCCTGGCTTTCCGGCTGCTTCATGTTCCTGCGCCTGAAGGCCGTCATGGAGGTGAAAGGATTCGACGAACGATATTTCCTGTACGCGGAGGACATCGACCTTTCCAGGCGCGTCCACCTCGTTTACGATACGGTGTATTATCCCGAGGTCTCCGTCGTCCACCTGCACCGCGCCGACTCCTACCACTCCGTCAGGATGATGATGATTCACATCGCCAGCGTCGTGAAGTATTTCAACAAGTGGGGCTGGTTCGGCGACAAGGAAAGAGACGCCATCAACGACAAAGCGAGGACCCGGAACCAGGCCGGCATCATCCTGCCGCGTTCCTGATCGCATGAAAAAAGCGTAGAAACCCCGAAGAACAGCCGTTCTTCCGATCGACAAAGCCGTCCGGCAAGCCGCAGACATTCAGCTCTGCGTTTGCCGGACGGTTTTCATTTAAACGTTTGCGTCGCTCGCGATCACGGCGGCGGCAGACTGTCCAGAGTCGCCCGGGCGGCCTTCCGGACGGCCTCGATCAGCTGGGGCGGTTCCAGCGGGACCGCCTCGCCGTGCTGGGAAAGAATCCACGGGACGACGACCTCTGCGGCGATCTCGGGCAGCGTGAACAGCCATGTGCCGTCCTTCCTCTGCCGGACGGCCTGTTTCGTGTGCATCCGGTTGGACTTCGCGAACTTCGGCGCGTCCCCGGTCAGGCGTATCTTCACACCGCGCAGCTTGTCGAAACTCACGATGTTGTCGAGCGTGACGGAGTCGATGAGGCGGTAGTCCGGCGTGAACGTTTCGGGGAGCATCCACGCGTTCCGAATCCGGTTGACCACGAACGTCCGCGCCGCGTGCCGCAAGTGGCAGAACGCCTTGATTCGCCATTCGCGCAGGTACAGAAACAGCACGTGCGGGTCTACATCGCGCTCGACCACGCCGCCCTTCATGTCGTCGTAAACGATGTGCAGGCGGCGGTGTTTCTGCCACGCCTCGAACACGACCGCAAAGACACGCGACTCCTCCCCCGCGGCTCCGGCCTCCGCAAACACCTTCAGGGACCGGATCAGCGTCGTCTCCAGGAAATCCGGGCTGTTTCCCTTCAGGATCTCGTCCACGGCCCTGGAAATCCGCGCCCGGACGGGATCGGGGAACACGTCCTCGGCGATGCGGCTGCCGATGATGAGCGCGAGCATGGCGGATTCCGACAGTTGCGCCGGGCAGTTGAACTCCCAGTTGCGGTCCGTGAGGTAATAGAATTTGTTGGCGTGGTCGTACTGGATCGGACAGCCGAAATCGTTCCGCAGCGTGTCGATGTCGCGGTACACGGTGCGGAGGCTGTATTTCGCGCGAATGGTCTTCCCCTCCTCCAGCTCAAGCGACTCGTATTCCCGAAGCAGACGCTCCGCCGTCGGACAGCAGTTTTTCTTCAGGAGCGCCGCGATGCGCGCCAGACGGAAGATCTGGATGCGCGGCGGCATGGTGCGGACGGCTTTTTTCGACGAAGCGCCGTTTTTTCGACGTTCCGGCACATTTTGAGGTAAACTTTTTTTCATTTTTTTCGTCCCCGGTCTTTTACACTGACACTCCATGGCAGGATACCGTGCTATAGTATACTCGCAAACGGAGAAAAAGTCAAGCCGAATCAAAAGGATTTCTGCGTCAAAACCGGAATCCGTCAACAAGGAGAAAAAATCATGAAGAAAAAAACGCTCAATGCCCTGATCGCCCTGCGCGACATCACCTCGGACAACTTCGGATTCGTTCTGATCTGGGCCGTTGCCCTCGCCGTCATCCTGAAACTCGCCTGCGTCTGATCGGAAGGACCGGATCATGCAGTTCGACAAACTCATTTTCCGCAGGGCAAACCGGTCCGGGCGGCACATCCGTGTGACCGTGGACTTCGGGATCGGCGAGATCACCGCGCAGTCCGCACCCGGCGGCGAGGTCATGTGGTGCCGCCTCTCCGGATACCGCGGGACCGTCCTCCGCATGAAGCTCGACGCGTGCGATTTCGTCACGTGGGAAGAGAAGAGGGCAGAGAAGGACCGGGACGTCACCTCGAAAAGCGGGATCGAAGTCGGCCCGCCCCCTTCGGCCGAATGGAGTCTGGAGCTTTGCCGCGAGGGACAGCCGGTGAAACACCTGAGCGGAGACAACGATGCGACGGAACAGGGCAATGCGTTCGCATCGCTCATCGACCTGTGTCTTTCCTTCGTGGAGAACCGGTCAGCCGGACAGCGGCACACGGCACTCTCCCCGGAACCGGTTTTCTAAGGGGATACGGGTGGAGTAAGGGACGGAGGCCCGGTCAGCAGCCGGGGAAAAGGGAGGAGTACGGATCAGCAGCCATAAAACTCGCGGTACCACTTCACGAATTTTTCGACGCCTTCCTCGATGCCGACTTTCGGACTGTAGCCGAAGTCGCGTTCCAGCGCGGTGGTGTCCGCCCAGGTCGTCACGACGTCGCCCTTCTGCATTTCCTTCATGTTCAGGATGGCCTTCTTCCCCGTGACCTTTTCGATGGCGCGGATGAAATCCAACAGCTGGACGGGGCTGCCGTGCCCGATGTTGTAAAGGCGGTATTCGGGCGTCTCCGGCGTCTTCGTGACAATGCGCTTGACGCCTTCCACGATGTCGTCGATGTACGTGAAGTCACGGGAGAGCTTTCCGTAGTTGTAGACGTCGATGGGCTTCCCTTCCAGAATGGCCTTGGTGAACTTGAACATGGCCATATCGACGCGTCCCCACGGGCCGTAGACGGTGAAGAAGCGCAGCCCGGTGGTGGAGAAATGATAAAGATGGCCGTAACAGTACGCCATCAGCTCGTTGCTCTTTTTGGTCGCGGCGTACAGGCTGATCGGTTCGTTCACCGGATCGTCGGTGGTGAACGGCACATGCTTCGTGTTGCCGTACACGCTCGAACTTGAGGCGTAAACGAGGTGCGGGACATTGTAATGGCGGCAGCACTCCAGCACGTTCAGGAACGCCACGATATTGGAGTCGATGTAGGCATACGGATTTTCGAGGCTGTAGCGGACGCCCGGCTGGGCCGCCAGATGGCATACCGCGTCGAACTTTTCGTCGGCGAAAAGCTTCTGGAACTCGTCGCGGTCGGCGATGTCGATCTTCGCAAAACGCCCGCCCTGCGCGCTCTCGATGACCTGGTCCAGCAGGATCTCGTCGATGTCGAACCCGCTCAGTCTGAGTCGCGCGAGCTTCAGGCGCACGTCATTGTAGGAGTTGAGGTTGTCGACGCCCAGGACGTCGTGTCCGGCCGCACGGAGTGCCAGAAACGTGTGAAACCCGATAAAGCCGGCTGTTCCCGTTACAAGTATTTTCATCCGATGTACCTCATTCAGGTTATTAGAGCGGGGTTGAAGCTTTCAGCGAACGATTTCCGGTTTGATGACTTCGACATCGTATTTCTTCAGTTCGCGGCGCATGTCGTCGAACGTGTCTTCCCTGTAGGTGCCGATGATGGCGCCACCGGAGCCGGTGAACTTGGCGGATGCGCCGAACTGGCGGGCGATCTGCACCATGCGGCGGTTCTTTGCGCTCACGGAGGAGCCGCAGACCTCGCAGCGGAGGTCGAAATTGCGGTCGAGCAGCGCGGGCAGCAGATCGTATTGATGCGAGGCGAGGGCGTCGCGGACCTTGTCGGTCAGCTCGGCCCATTCGCGCACGGCGGCGTGGACTTCCGGCACGCCCGCCTCGTAGTCGAGCGCGAGGCGGCTGTGCAGTATCTCGGAGCCTTCGGCAAGGTCGGTACGGTAGGCGATGAAGAGCGGCAGGTCGTCCGGTATCTCGATCGGCTCGTAGATGCCGTAGCCGTATTGTTCCATGTGCGCCTTGTTGAAGTTCATGTAGACCGGCGTCTCGTAGACCTGCGCCACGCGGTCCTGCAGGCCGGCCTTGATGCCGAGTTCGTCAAGCTCGACGGAGAGCACGAGATTCGCGAGGACCGGCTTCGGGATTTCGATCCGGAAGAAACGGATCATGGCGCGCATGGTGGCCGTGATGATGGCGGAGGAACCGGCCATGCCGAGACGGTTCGGGATATCCGACTGGTAGCGCAGCGTGAAGTTGTCGGCGCTGAGCGCGATGCGCTCGTTCATGCAGTAGGTGTAGAACGTCTTCACGCACGCCTTCAGCAGGCGGATGCCGCCGTAGTAGCCGAACTTCGTGATGCTGCTTGTGAGTTCGGCCATGTTTTCGTAGGTGTTGTAATCCAGCACGGACGGCAGGATTTCGAGGCTGGGCGACTCGTACAGCGTGACCTCGGCGCTGTAGTTGCGGAACACAAATGCAATCGTCTTGCCGAAATAGCCGTCGGAGGGGTTGCCGATCAGCGCGGCGCGCGGATATGCCTTTTCGCGAATGATCATGGCGGTCAGTCCTTCTGTTCAAAATGGCTCATTGCGGGTCGTCCGATCGGGTAGACGTGGTAGCCGAGCGCATAGAGAGATTCGTGGTCGAGGAAATTGCGTCCGTCGAAGATGAACGCCGGGTGGCGCATGGATTGGAAGATGCGCTTGAAATCAAGCTCGCGGAAACACTTCCAGTCGGTCAGGAAAACGAGCGCATGCGCGCCGTCCGCCGCCTCGTAGGGGTCCGGGCAGTATGCAACGCGGTCCGCGGGAGCGTCCGCGAGGTCCATCTTCGCGTTTTCGAGCGCCTTCGGATCGTGAATGGCGACGCGGGCCTGTTCGTTCAGCAGGCGCGTGCAGATCGTGATGGCCGGAGATTCGCGCGTGTCGCTGGTGTCCGACTTGAACGCGAATCCGAAGACCGCGATCTTCTTGTCCGCGACCGTATTGAACATGGCGCCGAGCATGGTGCGGACGAACCGCGCCGCCTGGAAGTCGTTGACGGCCACGACCTGCTCCCAGTAGCGGGCGACCTCCGGAATCCCGTAATAATCGCAGAGATAGACGAGATTCAGAATGTCCTTCTTGAAGCAGGAGCCGCCGAACCCGATGCCGGCTTTCAGGAACTTCGCCCCGATACGCGTGTCGCGACCGACCGCATAGGCCACCTCGTCAACGTTCGCGCCGGTGCGTTCGCAGAGGGCGGAGATGCTGTTGATGGACGAGATGCGCTGCGCAAGGAACGCGTTGGCTACGAGCTTGGAAAGTTCGCTGGACCAGAGCGAGGTCGTGATGATCTTCTCGCGCGGCACCCAGTGCGCATAAATGGAGATCAGCTCCTCCATCGCGGCCTGCGCTTCCGGCGAGTCGTTGAGGCCGCCGATGAGCACGCGGTCGGGATTCTGCAGATCGTTGATGGCCGTGCCTTCGGCCAGAAATTCCGGGTTCGAGAGTATCTGAAACCGGATGCCTTTTTCGTTGGAGCTCAGCACACGGGCGAGCGCCTGAGCAGTGCGGATCGGCAGCGTGCTCTTCTCCACGATGATCTTGTCGCTGTCGGCGTGTTCGATGATGCTCCGCGCGGTCTTCTCCAGATATTGGAGATCGGCGGCGCGGCCGGCCCCTTCCCCGAACGTCTTGGTCGGGGTATTCACGCTTACGAAAATCAGATCGGCCTGCTTGATGGCAGCGGGGATATCTGCGGAGTAGAAGAGGTTTTTGCCGCGGCGGCGCATCACGACGTCGCGCAAACCCGGCTCGAAAACAGGCAGTTCGTCCGAATTCCACGCGGCAATGCGGGCGGCGTTGATGTCGACCACGGTCACATTGATGTCGTGGCATTTGTCGGCGATGACCGCCATGGTGGGGCCGCCGACGTAGCCGGCGCCGATGCAGAGAATGTTTTTAACCATGTTTCAGGAGGAAGATGATTCAAAAAGCGATTCCGGACGATGTAAAATCCGGCAGGGAAATAATATCTATATATAATAGCATCAAGTCCGCTTTTTTTCAACCGGATTTGCGGTATGTTCCACAAAAAGACCGGAAAAGACCGACCTGATGCAGCCCTCGGCCGATGTATATCACGCGCGGGCCACGTAACGGCGTTTCATGCGACCGCCGAAGGAGCACAGGATGTCGTAAACGTGCGTGCCCTTGAGTTTCGCCCATTCCTCCGGGGAGACGGTCTCGCCGGTGTCGGAGCCGATGAGCGTGACGATCTCGCCCTGATCGGGGAGCGCGCCGCCGAGCGGGGCAAGCGAGACCATCATGTAGTCCATGCAGACGCGCCCGAGCACGGGGCAGCGGTAGCCGCGGATGAGGATTTCCGCCTGGTTGGAGAGCTGGAGCGGCAGGCCGTCTGCATAGCCTGCGGAAATGAGCGCGACGTCGGTGTCCTCGGTCAGCGTGCAAGTGCATTCGTAGCCGACGTTGTGGCCCTTCGGGAGGCGTCGGACGGCGATCACGTGCGAATAGCAGGAGACGACCGGTTCGAGGCATGATGCGAGCTTCGAATCGGGGGAGAAACCGTAGAGCGAAATCCCGGTGCGGGCGCAGTTGTAGGGCGGCTGGACGGATTCGCGCAGACAGCAGAGTGCATCGCTGTTCGCAAAATGCACGTTCGGGATCATGATGTGGCGTTCGGCCACGGCATCCAGGACGTAGCGGAAGAGCCGGAGCTGTTCGCGCGTCATGGGGTGGTCGATCTTGTAGCCGACGGGGAAATGCGAGAAGATGTCGGTGCAGCGCAGGTTCGGGAGCGCGGCGATCTTCGCGATGGCGTCCGGGGCCTCCTCCGGGAGGAATCCGAGGCGGCCCATGCCGGTGTCGAGCTTGATCATCACGTCAAGCGTGCGGCGCTGGCGAACAGCCTCCTCGCTGAGCATCTTCGCGACTTCGAGCGACGGGATGCTCGGGACCATGCCGAAATGCACGACGTCGCCGACCTCGGTGTTCAGCAGCGCGCCGAGCAGACGGACGTTCTTGCCGTAGGAAATGATCTGAAGGGCTTCGGCGGGCGTGGCCACGCAGAACGTCGGCGCGTAGTCGCAGAGCGTCCGCGCCACCTCGACCGCGCCCAGGTTGTAGGCGTCGGCCTTGATGACCGGGAACAGCGCGGCGGGCGAAATCGACCGCGCGAGCGTGCGGTAGTTGCGCCGCAGGGCGCCGAGGTCGATTTCGAGCCAGATTCTTTCGGGCATGAGCCGGAGTCCCCCCCTATCCGATCACTTGTGGTATTCCTGCAGGGACTTGGGTTCCTTGTCGGGATTGGAGCGGACAGCCTCGATGCCGACCGCCGTGGCGTGCGCGGCGGCGATGGTCGTCATGTACGGGATGCGATTCTGGATGGCGCTGCGGCGGATGTAGCTGTCGTCCACCTTGCCTTCGCGTCCGATCGGCGTATTGATGATGAGCTGGATCTTGTTGTTCTTGATCATGTCGAGGATGTCCGGGCGGCCTTCGCCAAGCTTGCAGACCACGGTGTTCGGAATGCCGTTCTCCGTGAGGAACGCGGAGGTGCCTTCGGTGGCGAGGATGCCGAACCCGAGCTCGTGCATCTTCTGCGCGATCGGGAGCAGGTACTTGCGGTAGTGGCGGCTGACGGAGATCAGCACGGTGCCTTCGGTCGGCAGGCTGCAGCCGGAGGCCGCTTCGGCCTTGAAGAATGCGGTGCCGAAGTTGTCCGCGATGCCCATGACTTCGCCCGTGGCGCGCATTTCCGGTCCGAGGATCGGGTCGACTTCCGGGAACATGTTGAACGGCAGGACGGCTTCCTTCACGGCCACGAACGGGGTCTGGCCGGTCTTCGGGAGCTTGAACTGGGCGATTTTCTTGCCGAGCATGAGTTCGGTGGCGACGCGTGCCAGCGGGACGCCCGTGACCTTGGAGATGATGGGCACGGTGCGGGAGGCGCGCGGATTGGCCTCGATGATGTAGACCTCGTCCTCGCAGATGGCGTACTGGACGTTCATGATGCCGTCGACCTTGAAGTCCTTCGCGATCTTGGCGGTGTATTCCTCGATGGTCTTCTGGTGCTTTTCCGGGATGGTGATCGGCGGGATGGTGCAGGCGGAGTCGCCGGAGTGGATGCCGGCCAGCTCGACGTGCTCCATGATGGCCGCCACGTAGGTCTCGGTGCCGTCCGCGATGGCGTCGACTTCGCACTCGATGGCGTTGTCGAGGAAGCGGTCGATCAGCATCGGGTATTCGGGGCTGACCTGCAGGGATTCGACGGCGTAGCGGCGGAGCGTGGCTTCGTCGTAGATGACTTCCATGCCGCGGCCGCCAAGCACGAAGGAAGGACGGACCATGACGGGATAGCCGATCTCGTTGGCGATCTTCACGGCCTCCTCCAGGGACTTGCTGGTGGCGCTGCGCGGCTGAAGGATGTTCAGGGCGATCATGCGCTCGCGGAAATACTCGCGGTCTTCGGCCAGGCGGATGCCTTCCGGCTGGGTGCCGAGGATGTTCACGCCGTTGTCCTTCAGCTCCTGCGCGATGTTCAGCGGGGTCTGGCCGCCGAATTGCACGATCACGCCGTACGGTTTTTCCTTGGCGTAGATGGAGAGCACATCTTCGGTCGTGAGCGGCTCGAAGAACAGCTTGTCGCTGGTGTCGTAGTCGGTGGAAACGGTCTCGGGGTTGCAGTTGACCATGATGGACTCGTAGCCGTTGTCGCGCAGCGCGAAAGCGGCGTGGACGCAGGTGTAGTCGAACTCGATGCCCTGACCGATGCGGTTCGGGCCGCCGCCAAGGATCATGATCTTCTTGTTGGCGGAGACTTCCACCTCGTCCGCGACGGGCTGATAGGTCGAGTAGTAATAGCAGGCGTTCTCGACGCCGCTGACCGGGACCTTGCAGTAGGCGGCGGTCACGCCGAGGTTGATGCGGCGTTCGCGGACGGTGCGCTCACTGACGGAGAAGAGCTTGGCGAGGTACTTGTCGGAGAATCCGTCGCGCTTGGCGGCGATCAGCATGTCGTCCGGGAGGGACATGAAGCTGAACTTCTGGAGTTCACCCTCGAACTGGGCGAGCTCGGCCATCTGCTGGATGAAATACTTCGTGATGCTGGACATCGCGAAGACGTCGTCCACGGAGCCGCCGCGGCGGAGGTATTCGTAGATCACGAAGAAACGCTTGCTGTTCGGGGTGCGGATCTTCTCGCGGAGCTGGTCCATGGAAAGGGCGGCGAGCTTGGCATCGAGGCCCGGGCCGCTGCGGCCGATTTCGAGCGAGCGGATGGCCTTCTGGAAGGCTTCCTTGAAGTTCTTGCCGATGGACATGACTTCGCCGACGGCCTTCATCTGCGTCCCGAGGGCGTCCTTCGCCTGCGGGAACTTCTCAAACGCCCAGCGGGCGAACTTGACCACAACGTAGTCTCCGCTCGGGGTGTACTTTTCGAGGGAGCCGTCGCGCCAGTACGGAATTTCGTCGAGCGTAATGCCGGTGGCGAGGAGCGTGGAGACGTGGGCGATGGGGAAGCCGGTGGCCTTAGAGGCCAGGGCGGAGGAACGCGAGGTGCGCGGATTGATCTCGATCACGACGATGCGGCCGTCTTCGCGGTTGTGCGCAAACTGGACATTGGTGCCGCCGGTCACGCCGATGGCGTCGATGATGCGGTAGGAGTAGTCCTGAAGCTTGTCCTGGACTTCCTTCGAAACGGTGAGCATGGGGGCCACGCAGAAGCTGTCTCCGGTGTGGACGCCCATCGGATCGACGTTTTCGATGAAGCAGACCGTGATCTTCTGGCCTTTTTCGTCGCGGACGACTTCGAGTTCGAGCTCTTCCCAGCCGAGCACGCACTGCTCGACGAGGACTTCGTGGATCAAGCTGGCGGCGAGGCCGCGTGCCATGACCTGGCGGAGCTCTTCCACATTATACACAATGCCGCTGCCGGTGCCGCCCATGGTGTAGGCGGGACGGAGCACGACGGGGTATCCGATGCGGGCGGCGATGGCTTCGCCTTCCTCGACGGAGTTGGCAGGGGCGGATTCGGGCACGGGGACGCCGAGGCGGGCCATGGTCTTCTTGAACTCAATGCGATCTTCGCCGCGCTTGATGGCGTCGAGGTCCACGCCGATGACTTTCACGCCGTACTTGTCGAGAATGCCGGCTTCGGCGAGGCTGGAGGAGAGGTTCAGGGCCGTCTGGCCGCCGAGGTTCGGCAGCAGGGCATCCGGACGTTCGCGCTGGATCACGCGTTCCACACCCTGCACGGTGAGCGGTTCGATGTAGGTGTGGTCGGCCATGCCGGGGTCGGTCATGATGGTGGCCGGGTTCGAGTTGACGAGCACGACCTCGTAGCCGGCCTTGCGCAGGGCCTTACACGCCTGGGTGCCGGAATAATCAAATTCACAGGCCTGGCCGATGATGATCGGGCCGGAGCCGATGATGAGGATTTTCTTGATGTCTTGCCGCTTCGCCATTGTGTCATCTCCGTGTTTTAACGTTGGCAGATTCTCAAAAAACCAAATTGAAATAATATGCCATAAAATCGCCGGATTTCAAGCAAAAGACGCGTTTTTTCGCGAAAAAAAAGGCGGTCTCCGCAGGGGGAGACCGCCGATGACTTGCGTCGGGAAAAAAGGTCGGACAGCTTGCCTTCCGGTGCTCAAGCGAAGCTGAGAGCGCTACTGTCGTGGAGGGCTTGCCTTCCAGAGCCGATCAATCACTTCTTGAGGGCTTTCTGGCCTTTCTTCAGGGATTCGAGCACAGAGTAGTAGCAGGGCTTCGGATCGAGGTTGTTGTCGAAGAGAAGCGGCTGACCGCCACGGAGCCAGGACCAGCTGTCGCCGATGCCCCAGAGGGTGACGGCATAGATGCTCTCGTGATACTTCACGAAGAGATCGAAGACCTGGGCATAGCGCTTCGCGAGGGCGTCGGAGGAAGCGTCGGCATTGCCCTGGACGCTGTCGTCGCGGGTGAGGCCGAGACCGCTGTTGCGGAAGCCGTTGCGGGTGTTGATGTCCATTTCGGAGATGATGATCTTGCAGCCGGTGGCGGCATAGGCCTTGAACGCGGCTTCGATGGTCTCGATGG
>Ga0265301_10002193_pt1 | contig 23242 bp, 17 predicted proteins | sample AusTroGonzalo_MG_2_FD_193488 | JGI IMG/M metagenome (GOLD analysis project Ga0265301, IMG submission 193488) | Bovine rumen microbial communities from tropical cattle in Woodstock, Queensland, Australia - Gonzalo_04 | ecosystem: Host-associated > Mammals > Digestive system > Stomach > Rumen ... | reverse complement strand
ATCCATCAACTGATAGACGTAGTCGGGCGAGTCCTTCATGCCGTTCGACCAATCCTCCAAATAAAGGTTGACACTGATGCCTTTGCTGGCAGCATATTCCACCTCGTGGAGAATATCATTGATATGTTCCTCAGGTGTTTTGTGCAACTGGTGGGTGCAGTGTTTCAGTGAACCCTTTGCCAATAGGTTTACAACCTTTCCGCCACACTCGGCAATCCAGTCTATTGACTTGCCGCCATCCACGAAGCCCAATACCTCGACGCGATCCTGTAGCCCGTTCTTCTGGGCATAGGCACATATCTTGGTCACGGCCTCGCGCTCACCTTCGGATACACGTGCCGAGGCAATCTCGATGCGGTCGACATTGACGTCAGACAACAGCTTTCGAGCCATTACCAACTTCTCATGAGGCAGGAACGACACGCCATTGGTCTGCTCGCCATCACGCAACGTAGCATCCATAATCTCAACGAAGGGCAGGATGCGCTGATATGTATTTATCTTCTTTTCTCCCATTGTTCTATCTTATCTTTATTCGCCACGAGGAAGTCGATATCGTCCAACCCGTTCATCAGACAATGCTTTTTATAGCCGTTGATGTCGAAATGTTCCGAATGACCAGTAGCGAGATTCGTGACGGTCTGGTTGGGGAGGTCGACCTTGACCTGAGCATCGGGATTGTTTTGAATTGTCAAAAACAATTCGGACAAAAAAGCCTCTGAAACCTGCACGGGGAGCACGAAGTTGTTGAGTTCGTTGTTTTTGTGGATGTCGGCAAAGAACGATGAGATGACTACGCGGAAACCATATCCAGCAATGGCCCATGCTGCATGTTCGCGAGAGGATCCCGAACCGAAATTCTTGCCAGCCACGAGGATACAACCCTTGTAGCGGGGATTGTTGAGGACAAAATCCTCAACCACAGTGCCGTCAGCGTTGTAGCGCCAGTCGCGAAACAGGTTGTCACCAAAGAACTTTTCTTCTCTCGTGGTAGCCTTCAGGAAGCGTGCGGGGATAATCTGGTCAGTGTCTATATTCTCCAACGGAAGCGGCACGCACGTCGATGTGATGATGTCGAATTTCTGTTTCATAATAATTCTCTTGGGTCGGTTATTACACCTGTTACTGCTGCTGCGGCAGCTACTAAGGGTGATGCAAGGATAGTGCGAGCGCCGGGGCCCTGACGGCCCTCGAAATTACGGTTTGACGTTGATACGGCATATTTGCTAGCAGGCACTTTGTCATCGTTCATAGCAAGACACGCAGAACAACCAGGCTGACGAATCTCGAAGCCCGAAGCTTCGAGCACTTTATCAAGACCTTCTTCCTCAATCTGCTTGCGCACAGCCCACGAGCCAGGTACCAGCCAAGCAACGACGTTGTCGGCCTTCTTGCGCCCCTTGACGATAGAAGCAAAGGCGCGGAAGTCCTCAATGCGACCATTGGTACAAGCTCCAAGGAATACGTAGTCAATTGTTTTGCCCAACAGACATTCGCCAGTCTGAAAGCCCATGTACTGCAGGGCTTTTGCGAAGTTAGCATCACCATTCATGGGAATGCACTCCGTAATGCCGATGCCCATACCCGGATTCGTACCATAAGTGATGCGTGGCTCTATGTCCTTGGCGTCGAACGTCAGCTCCTTGTCGAATACGGCGTCGTCACCGCTTTTCAGCGTTTTCCAATAAGCTACGGCTTTGTTCCAGTCTTCACCCTTAGGGGCGTATTCTTTACCTTTGACGTAATCAAAGGTCACTTCGTCGGGAGCAATGAAACCGCCACGCGCGCCCATCTCTATCGAGAGGTTGCAGAGCGTCAGGCGACCCTCCATTGACAAGGCAGTGATGACATCGCCCGCATACTCAACGAAGTAACCTGTAGCACCGCTGGTGGTGAGTTGCGCCATCAAGTACAGCGCAACATCCTTGGCGGTCACTCCCCTACCCAATTGTCCGTTGATCGTGATGCGCATCGACTTAGGCTTCTGCTGCAGAATGCATTGCGAAGCCATCACCATCTCTACCTCCGACGTGCCGATACCAAAGGCTACAGCACCCATTGCACCATGCGTAGACGTATGCGAGTCGCCACAGACTATCGTCATGCCTGGCAGTGAAAGCCCCTTCTCAGGACCCACGACGTGGATGATGCCGTTGTCCTTCGAAAACATGCCGTAATGCGTAAGTCCGAAGTCAGCCGCATTCTTTGCTAACATATCCACTTGCTTACGAGACACAGGGTCTTCGATTGGTTTATCTTGGTCGTGGGTCGGCGTGTTGTGGTCTGGCATGCAGATTATCTGTTCCGGACGGAAACACCGTAACCCACGTGCCCGCATACCCTCGAAGGCCTGTGGCGACGTGACCTCATGGCAATACAATCGGTCGATGTACAACTGCGTGGGTCCATCCTTAACGACTTGCACCACGTGTGCGTCCCATATTTTATCAAATAGTGTATTCATTCTACCTTAAATTTGTTGATACAATCGATGTACGCTTCCACAGAGGCTGTCACAATGTCCGTATTGGCACCGAAGCCATAATAAAGACTGCCGTTATACTCTACCTGCATGTGTACTTTACCAACATCGTCCGAGCCCTTTGAGATAGCTTGAATGGTAAACTCCTTCAGCGTCATCTGTTTCATGATAATCTTCTTCAGCGCCTTGATGGCAGCGTCCACAGGACCGTTACCGCTGGCTGCAGCCTCGAACTTCTGACCGCTGATATCCAGTCCGATACTGGCCACCGACCTCACGCCCTTACCCGTCGTAACCTGCAGGAAATCAAGGCGTACGGCGTGTGTATCAGCCACGTCGGCACCAGCCAGCATCATGACGTCGGCATCCGTCACCTCCTTCTTCTGGTCGGCTAAAACCAAGAACTGCTCATAAATCTTGTCAATCTTATGCTCGTCACTCACGTCCACACCGTTTATCATCAGACGGTGCTTCAAGGCTGCACGACCAGAGCGGGCCGTCAGAACAATGCTATCAATATCAATGCCCACATCCTTGGGGTCGATAATCTCGTATGTGTGTACATTTTTCAATACGCCGTCCTGATGAATGCCTGACGAATGTGCAAACGCATTACGACCCACAATGGCCTTGTTAGGCTGGACGGGCATGTTCATCAACGAAGAAACCATACGGCTCGTCGGATAAATCTTCGTCGTATTGATGTTCGTTTCGATGTCTATCGACTTGTGACATTTCAGAATCATTGCAATCTCTTCGAGTGACGTATTTCCTGCGCGCTCTCCAATGCCGTTGATGGTTACCTCCACCTGTCGTGCACCTGCTAACACACCATTCAGCGTATTGGCCGTCGCCATACCGAGGTCGTTGTGGCAGTGGGTCGAGATGATACACGCGTCAATGCCGTCTACGTGTTCCTTCAAATACTTAATCTTGTCGTAGTACTCAGAAGGCAGACAATAGCCCGTCGTGTCGGGAATATTGATGACCGTAGCGCCAGCCTTGATGACAGCTTCGACGACCTGCGCCAAATATTCGTTGTCCGTCCGACCCGCATCCTCACAATAGAATTCCACGTCATCAACGAAACGTTTGGCGTATTTCGTGGCAGCAACAGCCTGCTCAAGAATACGTTCACGCGTCGAGTTAAACTTAAACTGGATATGCTCGTCACTGGTTCCAATACCGGTGTGAATGCGCTTGTGCTTGGCATACTGCAGAGCCTCGACAGCCACGTCGATATCATGTTCAACGGCACGTGTCAGCGCACAAATCGTTGGCCATGTGACCGCTTTTGAAATCTCAATCACACTATTGTAGTCACCCGGACTCGACACAGGAAATCCTGCTTCAATCACATCCACACCCAACTGTTCCAAGGCCTTTGCCACCTGAATCTTTTCAACAGTATTCAATTGGCACCCAGGCACCTGTTCGCCGTCCCTCAGCGTTGTGTCGAAAATAAACAATCTGTCACTCATCTTAGTTTTGTCTTTTATGTCGTTATTACGTTATTACGAAAATACGAAAAAGCCTCTCTCCACCCGGAAGTGAGAAAGGCTTTGTATCGTATTGTCTTATACCTTAATTATATACATACCTTATCACTTCCGGCGGCTTTACGCAGTCGAATAATAATCAGGTTGCTAATCAGGGTCAGACTTTTCATTTTTATTCTTTTTTCCGTTTATTGGCTGCAAAAGTACGCAATTCTTCTGAAACCACCAAACAATTTGTCACTTTTTTATCTTAATTCGTAAAATAATCACTTTATTCTTAGGCAAAGCATCGTTAGGTCGTCGTTAGGATCTGCTCCATTACGGTGTTTCTCCACTTCCTCTACAAGTGCGTCAATGACTTCTTTGCTGGTAGTGTAGTTGGTTCTGCTAAGGACTTCAAGGATTCGCTCGTCACTGAACTGCTCCTGTTCCGTGTTCTCAGCCTCGTTGAGTCCGTCACTATAGACAAGCAACGAGTGTCCCTTGATGTTTTCATAACTCTCGCCAACATATTCTATTCCTGGCCAGAGTCCAATAGGCGCATTCGACTCCATCGGCAGGAATTCTCCCTTGCCGTTAGTTCCGATAACCGGAGGATTATGACCCGCATTCGTGAAATCCATACGTCCTGTGTCAAGGTGAATGAGTCCGATGAACATCGTGACAAACATTCCTTGCTCGTTGTCTTCCGTCAGTGCATTGTTGATATTGGTGGCTATGTCGGCAGGCATCATGTGTCCTGTTGCCAATACACGGAACAGACGGATGGCCTGGGCCATGAAAAGAGATGCCGGCACACCCTTACCACTAACATCGCCGAGACAGAAGTAAAGCTCGTCACCCTGAAGCAGATAGCCGTAGAGGTCGCCACCTACTTCCTTGGCAGGCTGGATATATGCATTCATATCCAATCCTTTACGATCGGGAAATACGTTGGGAACCATTGACATCTGGATATCACGGGCAATGCGCAATTCACTCTCAATACGCTCTTTGGCCTTGGTGGTCTTCTCTAACTGGTCGTAAGCTACTTTTAGTTTGCCATGCGCATCTTCCAAACGTCCATGGGCAGCAGCCAATTTATGCGCAGCCTTACGTTTGTGCAAGGTATAAGTTGTGAAGAAGATAATGAGTAAAATCAGTGCGACACCAGTGCTATAAAGCCGCTGGTGGGTCAGTTCCATCTCGCGGTCAGCAATCGCCTTTTCTTTTCCCTGTGTATCGTAGATGGTTGCCAGTTCGGCAATTGAACTGTTCTTTTGTGCCGTAATGGCTGAATCAAGAATAGCCAAGATGCGTTCTCCAGCTACACGTGCCGAATCACGACGACCAGCCTCGGCGTTTGCCCAGTACTTAGGCAACATATACAGCTGGATATTATCGATAGACGGCTCCATACCCCAATCGGTCATCGCTTTATCCAAGAAACGGTAGTTGTATGCCGCTTCCTGGTAACGGTGGGCCACCACCAGATATTCTGTACCATTGATATGTCCGGCCGGCGTCTTGGCAAAGTTCGTCTCTTGGAAACGTTTGTAAGCCTCTGCTGCCTCCTGATCTTTATGAAGTCCTTGCAAGGCTACGGCACGCATAATCTCGATACGACCTTGGTATTCGTCAAAATATTCCGTACGTGCATCGTGTCTTTGGCGATACTTGTTCAGCAGCATCTCCGTACGGTCAATCCAATAGATTGATTCTGCATAGCGACGGGTGTTGATATATGCCTGACTGGTGTAAACCGTGCCGATGACGGCCTCTTGGAATCCTCGTCCTGTTGTGTCCGACTGCCAACGGTTGGCATAATGTCCGCGAGCAGTGATAAAACTTTGGTTGGCTTCTTCATCCTGACCCATATTCAACTGGCAACAGCCGATATTGTTCAGCAAGATGGCATAGTCAATGTCTGAACCAATACCCGACTCTTCCATTTTCTTGACTGCAGGAATAGCAATTTGCAGGGCTCCCTCATAGTCACCCTTTACCAAAAGAATCTCAGACAAGCGACGTGTAACCTTGTTATAGCTCAACTGGTCAAGGTCGTTCTTTACCTCATTATCCAAAGCCTTGCGATAACAGATTTCTGCCATACGGTACTGCCCCTGACGATAATACGACACTCCACGCCAGCGATTGGCATTCAGCGCAGAGATATCACCAGCCATCTCAAAACTATCCGTCAACTCACGCATACGCTCGTAATCCTTTGTGACACCGACAGCAAAAATGACGCTATCGGCATGGCTTGCACGGATTTCTCGCTGTTGGCGGGCATATCGGCACGACGTAAGACACATGACGGCTGTCAGCAGCATCAGAGTCACTCGGATTAGCTTCGTCTTGTTCATATTTCTATGACTTTTCAGTTCATTTCGTTGCAAAGGTACAAAAAGTTTGGGGTTTAGATGCAAAAGTTTGGGATTTTTTGTACCTTTGCACGCAAATATTCAATAATTATGAGAAAAGTATTGACTTTTGTGGCGGCTTTACTGATTACAGTAGGTGCTATAGGTAAATCAACGGAAAGCGACGTGATAGGAAAGAGTAACATCAAACTGATGAGTCGGATGATGACTCCTGAGGCCTTGTGGGCTATGGGACGCATCGGAGGTGTCGAGGCCTCTCCCGACGGCAGCCGAGTAATCTATCAGGTAGGTTACTACAGTGTCAAACAGAACAAGAGCCGCCAGGTCATCTGCATCATGAATGCCGATGGAACCGGGAATCAGCAACTGAGCACCAGTGCCAAGAGCGAGACTGACCCTACGTGGTTGGACGCTCAGACCATTGCCTTCGTCAGCGGTGGCGAGATATGGTGCATGAAAGCCGACGGCTCGGAGCGTCGTCAGCTGTCGATGACCGACGGCAACGTCGAGGGTTTCAAGTTCTCGCCCGACCGCAAGCAGGTCATCATTATCAAGTCGCTGCCCTTCCACGAGGTCATCAAGAAGAATCCTGATGACCTGCCCAAGGCCACAGGCCGTCTGGTGACCGACCTGATGTATCGCCACTGGGACCATTACGTGGAAAGCATCCAGCATCCGTTTGTCTATACTGTGGGCGATGATTTTGTCATCGCCGACAAAGGCACGGACATCCTGGAGGGCGAGCCGTACGAATGTCCCATGGAACCGTTCGGCGGCATCGAGCAGCTGGCCTGGAGCCCCGATTCGAAGACAATTGCATACACCTGTCGCAAGAAAACCGGTCTAGAGTACAGCATCTCCACCGACTCGGACATATACCTTTATAATATAAGTACGCGCGAGACGAAGAATCTCTGCAAGCCTGCCGACTATGTAGCGCCGAAGGTTGATCCTACGATTACGCTGGCCACTCAGGCCGTGAACGCGAAGGAGAATCTCGTGAATAATGTCGGCTACGACCAAAATCCGCAGTTCTCGCCCGACGGGAAATATGTTGCGTGGCTTTCGATGGAGCGCGACGGTTACGAGGCCGACCTGAACCGCCTGTGCATCTGCTCGCTGGAAAATGGTTCGAAGCGCTATCTCAATTGGCATAGCGACGTCGATGCCTTCTGCTGGGCTCCCGTCAGCGGCAAAAAGGTCAAGGCCGCCGATCCCCAGTTCTATTTCCTCAGCGTTTGGCACGGATGCTGCAATATGTACGTTGCCAGCCAGAAAGGCGAGGTCTCTCAGCTTACCGATACGTGGGACGACTGGACCAGCATCCAAATTGCCAACAATGGACAGCGCATCCTTGCAACCCGTCAGAGCCTCTCCGCTCCTACCGATATTTATATGGTCACACCCGCTGCGAAACGCGCGGGCAGTGCTTCCCCCGCTGCCATCACTCAGCTCAGCCACGAAAACGACCACATCCTCTCACAGCTGACATTCGGCAAGATGCAGCAATACTGGGTGCCGACCACCGACGGCAAGAAGGAACTCGTCTGGGTCATGTTGCCCGCCAACTACGAGGAAGGTAAAAAATACCCTACCCTGCTCTTCTGCGAGGGCGGTCCTCAGAGCCCTGTCTCTCAGTTCTGGTCGTACCGTTGGAATTTCCAGATGATGGCTGCCAACGGTTACGTCGTCGTAGCGCCGAACCGTCACGGTCTGCCCGGATTCGGACAGGAGTGGAAGGAAGAAATCTCGGGTGACTGGACCGGTCAGTGTATGGATGACTACCTTAGTGCTATCGACTTTGCTGCCGACTCACTACCCTTCGTCGACCGCGATCGCTTAGGTGCCGTTGGTGCCTCGTTCGGCGGTTTCAGCGTCTACTACCTCGCTGGCATCCACGAGAAACGCTTCAAGGCTTTCATAGCCCACGACGGAGCCTTCAACCTCGCCGCCATGTATTTGGAGACCGAGGAAAACTGGTTCTCGAACTGGGAATACGACGAGGCCTACTGGCACCGTCCGCAGATGCCTCGCGCCAAGAAGACTTACCACGACTCGCCGCACAAGATGGTGGAGAAATGGGACACGCCCATCCTTTGCATCCACGGCGAGAAGGATTACCGCATCAACTACACGCAGGGCATGTCGGCGTTCAATGCTGCCCGCATGAAAGGAATTCCCGCGGAGTTCCTCGTGTTCCCCGACGAGAACCACTGGGTGTTGAAGCCCCAGAACGGCGTGCTCTGGCAAAGGACGTTCTTCGACTGGCTGGACCGCTGGTTGAAATAAGCCTTTCGTAATAACGATATAACGAAAAAAACAAAAGATAATGACACAAGCAATTCAAAAAACACTTCGCGACTCCGCTGGAATGCGGTGGACCGCGCTGCTGCTCCTGGCCCTCGCCATGTTCTGCAGCTACATCTTCATGGACATTCTCTCACCCATCAAGGACTTGATGCAGGAGACCCGCGGCTGGGACTCCACAGCATTCGGAACGATGCAGGGCTCCGAGGTATTCCTCAACGTCTTCGTGTTCTTCCTCATCTTCGCCGGCATCATTCTCGACAAGATGGGCGTTCGCTTCACCGCCGTACTCTCGGCGGCCGTCATGTTGGTTGGCGCCGTCATCAAGTGGTACGCCGTCCACGAAAACTTTATTGGCAGCGGATTAGAGTTGTGGTTTACCAATAATCTCAACTACATCCCCATCTTTGAAGAGTTGGGCGTCTCTCCGTTCTACGAGGGAATGCCCGCATCGGCCAAGTTTGCCGCCTGCGGTTTCATGATCTTCGGTTGTGGCTGCGAGATGGCCGGCATCACGGTGAGCCGCGGAATCGTGAAATGGTTCAAGGGCCGCGAGATGGCTTTGGCCATGGGTTCCGAGATGGCTTTGGCCCGTCTGGGTGTTGCCACGTGTATGATTTTCTCGCCGTTCTTCGCCAAGTTAGGCGGAGAGATTAGCGTCAGCCGTAGCGTTGCCTTCGGTGTGGTCCTAATGTGTATTGCGCTCATGATGACCATTGTATACTTCTTCATGGACCGCAAGCTCGACGCACAGACCGGAGAGGCTGAGGAGAAGGACGATCCGTTCAAGATCAGCGACATCGGTACTATCCTCAGCGACCTTGGTTTCTGGCTCGTCGCCCTGCTGTGTGTGCTGTATTATTCAGCTATTTTCCCCTTCCAGAAGTACGCCGTCAATATGTTGCAGTGCAACCTGACACTCACCGAACCTGCCAGCGATTCATTCTGGGCACAGCCCGACGTGACCATTGTGCAGTATATCATCATGCTCGTTGTGGCCGCCGCAGGTTTCGCCAGTAATTTCCAGAAGAAGAGTTCGAGCAAGTTCGGCTTGCTCGCCATCTCAATCATCGCTCTCGTTACTTATTGCTATATGGGTTACATGCGTCAGTCGGCTGAGAGCATCTTCGCCGTATTCCCCTTGTTGGCCGTACTCATCACGCCAATCCTCGGCTCTTACGTCGACCACAAGGGTAAGGCTGCTTCGATGCTTGTACTCGGTTCGTTGCTGCTCATCGCTTGCCACCTGACGTTTGCCTTCATCCTGCCGCTGTTTAAGGATTCAGCCGTCGGCGGCATCATCATTGCCTACGTCACCATCCTCGTACTCGGTTCCTCGTTCTCGCTGGTTCCCGCCTCGCTGTGGCCCAGCGTTCCCAAGCTGGTTGATGCCAAAGTGATTGGTTCGGCCTATGCCCTCATCTTCTGGATTCAGAACATCGGACTGTGGCTGTTCCCGTTGCTCATCGGCAAGGTGCTCGACAAGACAAACCCCGGCGTTACCGATCCCACGAAGTTCGACTACACCGCACCGCTGCTTATGCTGGCTGGTCTGGGTGTCGCTGCACTCATTCTCGGTTTCGTATTGAAGGCTGTCGACAAAAAGAAAGGTATCGGACTCGAAGAGCCCAACATTAAGAGTTAAGAGGTAACAAATAAGAGTGAAGAGTTAGAAGCGGAAACGGACAACGAGCGGCAGATGGTCGCTGAATCCCCGCTGATAGCGATAACCATTATAAGTGCGGAGGGGCTTGACTCCTCCGTATTTTTTGTCCTCCTCCAACAGAAACGGCGCGTCGTTGATGAAGGACTCCGCGACAAAATCGCGGAGCACACGACTGACGAAAACGTGGTCAATGCTCTCCCATTCGCCTTGGTAGCGGTAAGTTCCTTGAGCACCGTTACTACCCTGAGCCTCACGGGTAACATTGTGCAACCCTTCTTGCTCCAAATACTGCAACGACGGACTGTCGGCATAGTCGTTGAAATCGCCGGCAATAATGACTTTAGCATTCTCAGGCAACTCCTTGACAACCTGCATAATTCTTTCCATCACCACACGACGGTTTGGCCGTGTTGAATGCTCGCCGCCAAACCGGCTCGGTGCATGAACCACAAACACGTGCAACGTGTCCATATAGTCGCGGGGAGAACCCGCGACCGCAGTACTTCCGCGGTTCAGGGTTTCCCCCTGAACATAAAGCACGTCCCGCGTTGGCCGCATCCCCTCCAACGGCTCCACCTCCAGATAGTCGCAGCACAGCGGTCGGAACGTCATTGGCTGGTACAACAGCGCCACGTCTATTCCTCTGACATCCGGCGACTGCGTCATCAGATATTCATACCCCGCATGTCGCAACAGCGAACGCCGTGTCAGGTCATGGATGACGGAATCGTTCTCCACCTCCACCAGCGCCACGAGGTCAGGCACGCCATCATCCTGGCACGACAGTATTACTTGCCCAATACCGTTCACCTTGCGCCAATAGCGTGCGGGAGTCCATTTACGAACTGAAGCAGGCAACCACTCGGTGTCCTGCTTCAGTGAATCATGTTGGCAGTCAAAGAGATTCTCGCAGTTCAGTTCAACGAGCGTCAACCATGATGCCAGTAGCAAGCTTAACATACTTTCTCCAGTCGCTTCATCACAGAGAACATGAAGGCTGCCGACAGAAGGCAAAGAACGATGAACACGCTCCATACCAGCCAAAGAGGCAGACCGCCCCACAGATAGGCACTTACGCTAACCAGCTTATTGCCCAGCGCCGTAGATACGAACCAGCCGCCCATGCAGGCGCCTTTGTATTTGGGAGGTGCCACCTTCGAGACGAACGAGATACCCATCGGCGAGAGCAGCAACTCAGCAAAGGTTAGGATGAGGTATGTACCAATGAGCAGGTTGGGCGACACATCAGCCACATGCACGGCTACAGGACTACCGTCAGGCCCAGGCGTAGTCTGCGGCAATGGCAGCCCGAACGAGAAGAAAGCCATCAGACAGAAAGCCACGCCAGCCACCAACATACCATAGGCAATCTTACGCGGAGCGGAAGGCTCCTTACCCTTTGATGCCAGCCAGCCGAACAAAGCCAGTGACACCGGTGTAAGAGCTACGACATAGAAGGGGTTAAATTGCTGGAAGATAGGAGCACTGACCTTCACGACGCCTTCTTGGATAGAATAGCTAAAGATGAGGAACACAATAGCCAGCACAATAATCAATGCCGAGATGCCCTTGGCCTTGGCAGTCTTGCCCTGATACAGGGAGAAACCGGCATAAACGATGAAGATGACGGCTACGAGGTTCCATACGTTGAACGCCATTCCCTGCACACCAGTAGCACTCTGTGCCGTGAACTCATCGGCGAAATACGTCAGCGACAGGCCGTTCTGGTGGAAAGCCATCCAGAAGAAGATGACGACGGCAAAGACCAGTCCCAACGCAATGAGACGCTCCTTTGTCTGTTCGGGGGTGAGGTCGTCAACAACAGCAGCATCACCAGCTTTCTTCTTTCCACCCTCAACATGACGGAACGTGTTACGCCACAGGTAATAGATGGCGATGGAAAGGATGAGCGACGCACAAGCCACGGCAAAAGCGAAATGATAGCTGTCGTTAACGCTGACGCCTAAGTTCTGCTGCGACCACTCCATGATTTTCACGGCCGCCGTCGGAGCAAACAGCGCACCAATGTTGATGGCCATGTAGAAGATGGAGAATCCTGCGTCGCGCTTGTCGGCATACTTCGGATCGTTGTAAAGGTCGCCCACCATCACCTGCAAGTTGCCTTTGAACATACCAGTGCCAAAGCCAATAAACAGCAAGGCTGCCAGCATGACGATAAGGGCAAAGGTATCGCCGCCAAGAGGTATGGAAAGCAATACATAGCCGGCAAACATAATCATGATGCCCCATGTCACCATCTTGCCAAAGCCAAACTTGTCAGCCATCCAGCCACCCACTAAGGGGAAGAAATAGACGAGCATGAGGAAATCGCTGTAGATCTCGCCTGCCCAGCCTGCATCCAAGCCGTAATTGGCTCTCAAAAACAAAGCAAAAACGGCCAGCATGGTGTAGTAACCAAAACGCTCGCCGGTGTTGGCCAGTGCCAACGCAAATAGTCCTTTCGGTTGTCCTTCAAACATAGTTTATTGAGTTTTTTAGTTTATAAGTATCGAGTTACTTTATCTTGTCGTTCTTTGTGCGGACGATGTCAAACAGATAGCTCATCTTGATGACGATGGCCTGTTGGTTCGACTTGCCGAAGTAGTCCTGTTTCGTGTTGCCGTAGATATTGCCAAGGCCGAAATAGTAACGGCCTTCCAACAGTATATGGCCTATCTTCGGATGCGAAAATTCGATGCCTGCACCACCGATAATGCCGTAGTCGAACTTCTTCTCCACAGGCATATCCTCCTGCGCCGTCACCACCGACGTACGCAACGTCTGGGTAGCCTTTCCAGGTATGATGTTGGTACTGGTCGACTCGCTCATGTAGATGCCAATCTGCGGACCAAGCTGGACAAACGCCTGCAAGCCCTTGCGTTCACGGCCCCATCCCATGCGGGCCATCACCGGAATCTGGATGTAGTTGATGCGACGCTCGTATTTCAGCGGGTTCTGCTTCTCCGGGTCGTCAACATAATACACGGGATTGTTGTCTTTGTCCTCAATATTCTCCTTCCATCCCATCTGGGAGTAGTTCACCTCAGCCGCGATGGCACAGATGCTTTTGAAGTATCTCTCGCAGGTGTATCGAAACGACACACCGCCCGTCAGTCCGCCCAACCAGCCCTCAGGTACATCGGGTTGGAAAGACACCTGGCTCATGGTGTATCCGCCATTCACACCGACGGCAAAGTCGGTGCGGTATTCGCCCACCTGAGCAGAGGCCGAAGTGGGAACGAGCAATGCGAACAAGCCCAAGACACAAAAAAGACTGGCAGACCTCATCATCTCTCTCATTTAGAATTTGATGGTTTCCACGCGCTGTTCAGGCGTGTAATGTACAAACATCACCGTACGGTTCATCATGCCTCCGTTGCCGATGCGCTCGAAGTGCAGCGGTGTCTGCAAGGGGGTATATCCCACCGTCCCCGAGGCGCCAAAGAAGTTCTTGCCGTACATGTGCAGGCCCTTCACCATGAAGTATGCGTGGTCGAACCCCGTAGCGGCAAACTTCGCGTGGTATTTCTGCATGTCCTGCTTGAAATTCGAACGGTATTTCTGGTTGAAGCGCGTCGTGCGGGGCGACAGCGGATCCATGTAGTACGTCGTCGGTACAATGACGTCAAACTTATAGAAGTTGTCCAGATGCTGGCGCGTGTACATCAGCCATTCCGTATATCCGAACATCGAAATCTTCAGTCCCTGGCTCGTCAACAGCAGGCCGTTCAACTTGGCAAACGCCAGGTTGAGCTCCTGTGAGCGGCTGGTATTCAGCACCACGACGTTAGGTTTCGCCGTCGAGAAACTCTTCTTGAACTGCGCCTCGCTCGACTTCAGGTTCGTTATGGAGTATGGCACGCTCTCCTGCTCCAGCTTACGGCGCAGCGTCGATGTGAACGGAGCCTTCGTACTCGTCGTGTCGTTGCAGTCGATGATGACCACGTGCGAATTCTTGTAACGCTCATAGAATCGGAACACATACGCCTCGTTCAGCGTGTTGCCATTCTGGAACACCTGATACAGGCAGTCGTTGTCGTACACCTCGGTGGAATTGATACTAAATGGGATGAGCACTCTGATGTTGTTAGTTTTCGCAAAGTCCGCCAGCGGCTTCAATTGCTTCGTGTACAATGGACCGATAATTAGGTCGCGGTCGGCAACATGGTCTTCCAGCAGCGTCAGACGGATGTCCTTGTCCTCAGGCACATTCCACGCACGGATGTCCGTCGAAATGCCGTTCGCCTTCAAACTGTCCAAGGCCATCAGTACGCCGCGATAGTACTCCACCATGCGTTTGCCGTCGCCGTTGTCGTTGTGCAATGGCAACATCACGCCGATTCGAATGGCTCTGTTGCGCATGTCCTTCACGCCAGCATTCACCTTCACCGGCGTCTCCGCCGTCGGGTTCACGTTGTCCTTCGGCTCTTGACCCTTCTTAAACGGAATCTTGATGACGTCGCCCTTCTTCAGCTCATAGCCCGGCTGGTTCATTTCAGGGTTCGCGTCTATCAACTCTTGCACCGTCAGCCCGTTGTCGCGTGCTATTCCGAAGATGGTTTCCTTCTTCTTTACCTCGTGCAAGTCCTTAAACACCTGCTGTGCCAGCGCAGTCTCCGCACCCAGTGCCAAAACCGCCGTCAGCAGCCAGTATCTCATTGTTCGTTTCATCATTTCTTACGTGTTCTTATCTTTTTGCGCCACAAAAGTAACAAATAAATCTCAAACCGCAAAACCTTTCCGCAAAAACTTTACCCATAGAACGCGGATTGTGCTTGGAAAGAACGTTGACAGTGGCTGGTAAAAACGTATTTAGCCCGTACTTAAACGGTCGTTAAGTACGGGCTAAAGTTAAAACTGCGTCATTGTTTGTTAAAACTGCGTCATTGTTTGTTAAAACAAAGGCATTGATTGATAAAACTGCGCCAATGTTTAATAAAACAACGTCATTGTTTACTATTATCCAGACGGTATGAAGATGTCTATTGGATAATCTTGAACCGAACTCGGAAGGAACGCTCGTGTTCGTCCCAATTGGTGCCAAGCATCTCAAACCGGCCTATCTGGGCTGTCGAGCGGACGTGTTTTCCGATGCAGGGGCAGACGTCGTAATCGCCAATACGCACCAGTCGCACGGTATCGCCGGCATCATCAGGCAAACGTTCGAGGCTTACACCATCGGGCAATTCGTCACGACTGACGAACTCGAAGGTGACGGGCAGGTCTTCGTCAATCAGACGATTCATCTCCTGCTCAATCATCTTCTCGTCCTGTCGCGACGGCTTACGTTCGAGACGGAAGCTCATCTTGCTCTTCTTGCGCTCGATGTGTGCATTGTAGGAACGCTCACAACCAAACAACCGGATCATCGTCTGGTTGAGCAAGTGCTCGGCAGTATGTGCCGGCGGAAACGACACTTCACGCTCGTCGAGTATGTCCAAGTCGGTTTGTCCCATCGTCGGATTTCTCCTGTTAGTCGTCAGATTATGCGTTGCCGGTGGGCAATTCAAGCCACTTCACGTAGCAGAAGTCCTGACGGTGAGGCAGGTTCTTGTTCTTCGGATACATGCGGATGGCACTCTTGTACTGGCCAGACTGCTTAGGCGCATGAACAGCCTCGAAGATGAAGTTGTTGCCTTCCTTCTTCACCATCTTTAGTGGCTCAATCGAGAATACGTGCTCGTTGCCATCCTTGTCAATAGAGACATTGACCTTCTCTAGACCTATAGCATCATCAAGTCCCTGCTCGTTGATGACATAGCGGAGGGTGTATTCAACGCCTGTTTCGTGCAGACCGGAAGCGGGAGCGGTTGACTCACAGCTGACGACGCTGATGGCATCCCAACGCTCGGCAACGGTCTCCTTCCACAAAGCAATCTCCTTGGCCAGACGATAGTCGTTCTTAGCAAGTTCCTTGAAACGCTTAGCCTGCTTCTCATAGAACTTCGAATAGTAGTCGTCCAGCTGACGCTTCATCGTGTAGTGAGGAGCAATCGTGGCAATCGAGTTCTTGATGACCTTGATCCAATCCTTCGAGATGCCGGTCTTCTTGTCCTGATTGTAGTAGAGAGGAAGGATCTCATCTTCGAGCAGATGATAGATGGTAGCAGCGTCGAGCTGGTCCTGATAACCCTGATCCTGGTAGGTGCGCTTCTCAGTCAAAGCCCAACCAGCACCCTCACGATAGCCCTCGAGCCACCAACCGTCCTTCACTGAGAGGTTGACAACACCGTTCATCTCGGCCTTCTCACCAGATGTACCGGAAGCTTCCAAAGGACGTGTCGGGGTATTCATCCAAATGTCGACACCCGATACGAGGCGGCGAGCCAACAGGAAGTCGTAGTCTTCGAGGAAGATAATCTTGCCAATGAACTGAGGCATCTGCGAGATATCGAAAATCTTCTTAATCAAGCCTTGACCAGCTCCATCGGCTGGGTGAGCCTTACCTGCAAAGAGGAATACTACAGGACGATCGGGGTTGTTGACAATCCTATCAAGACGTTCCAAGTCGGTGAACAACAGATGAGCACGCTTGTAGGTAGCGAAACGACGGCAGAAGCCAATAACAAGGGCGTTGGGATTGAACCGGTCAATCAACTTCACTATACGCTCGGGATTAATCTGATTCTTCAGCAAAGTCTCCTGGAACTGAATGGCAATGTAATCGAAGAGCTTAGCCTTCAGTGCCTTACGGGTAGCCCAGATTTCCTCATCGGGGCAATCGTAGATGGCGTGCCAAATCTCCTCGTTCGACTGATCGTACAGGAAGTTCTTGTCGAAGTACTTGTTATATACACGCAACCACTCAGCAGCAGCCCATGTGGGGAAGTGAACACCATTGGTAACGTAACCTACGTGGTTTTCCTCGGGATAGTAGCCCTGCCAGATAGGTGCGAACATCTTCTTCGACACCTCACCATGGAGCCAGCTGACGCCATTGACCTCCTGACAGGTGTTGCAGGCGAAGGTAGACATACAGAATTTCTCGCCCTTGTCGTCGGGGTTGGTACGACCCATACCGATGAACTCATCCCAAGTGATGCCGAGCTTGGCAGGATAGCCGCCCATGTACTTGCCGAAGAGACCTTCGTCGAAGTAGTCGTGACCGGCAGGAACAGGAGTATGAACGGTATAGAGACCACTGGCGCGAACCAGCTCAAGAGCCTGGTTGAACGTCAGACCATCCTCCTCGATGTAGTCGCACAGACGCTGCAGGTTGCAGAGTGCGGCGTGACCCTCGTTGCAATGATAGACGTCTTTCTTGATGCCGAGCTCCTTCAGCAGCAACATACCACCGATACCCAGCAGAATCTCCTGTTTCAGACGGTTCTCCCAGTCACCACCATAGAGCGAGTGTGTGATGGGCTTGTCGAAGTCGGAGTTCATTTCATTGTCGGTATCGAGCAGGTACAGCTTCACACGACCGACGTTCACACGCCATACGTAAGCGTGAACCATATAATTGGTGTAAGGAACGTCAATAACCAGCGGATTGCCGTCCTTGTCCATCTGACGCTCGATGGGCAGTGAACCGAAGTTCTGAGTCTCGTAGTTGGCAATCTGCTGACCGTCCATCGAGAGGCTCTGCGTAAAGTAGCCAAAACGATAGAGGAAACCTACGGCACACATATCAACATTAGAATCGGAAGCCTCCTTCACATAGTCACCGGCCAGCATTCCCAGACCGCCAGAATAAATCTTCAGGGCCGAGTGGATACCGTATTCCATGCAGAAGTAGGCTACAGAGGGACGCTTAGTGTCGGGCTTGACATCCATGTAGGCGCGGAAATTTGCATAAACGTCTTTGATACGCTTCATAAGTGCCTTATCCTTGAGGATAGCTTGCTTACGCTCAAAGGTTAGGCGTTCGAGTAGCATCACAGGGTTGTGCTTCACGTCGTGATAAATCTCAGGGTCGAGGTCACGGAACAGGTCACGAGCCTCAAAGTTCCACACCCACCACATGTTGTGGGCAATCTCGTCCAGACACTTCAATTCCTCGGGAAGGGTAGCTTTCACTGTCAGCATCTTCCATTGAGGAGCATTTACATAATCAGCTTTAATCTTCATAACGGTTACTATAAAGTTTTATTATTATCTTATTTGTTAGTTCTCTCTTCTGCTTTGCGAAGGGCAATATCGTAGGCCTCGTGGTAGTAGGCGATAAACTCGCTCCACAGGGCTTTCTTCGACAGCGCCTCAGCATGTTTGCGACACTCGTCGACCTCCTTTTGCGACATAGCCGAGAAGGCGGCAACGGTATCTTTGATGGCATCAGCCACCTCGGAATAGTTGTAGTCAGTACGGTGAATAACCTTCACACCGTCCTTCAGCTCGCCATAGTGTCCGAAAACCTTGTTGGCCCAAAGTCCGAAGCCAGCAAGGTCGGTAGTGATACAGGGCACCTTGAAGGCAACTGCCTCAAGCGGGGTGTAGCCCCAAGGCTCGTAATAGGATGGATAGATGCAGAGGTCGTTACCCAGCACAACGTCGTAGTAGGTCATGTTGAGAATGCCGTCAGTACCGTCGAGATAGCATGGCAGGAAGATAACCTTGACGTTGTCCTCCTTACGGTTGTGCATATCGTAGTACTTCATCATGCTAAGCACATTGTCGTGGCTCATGTTGTGCAACCAGTGAGTCACCTGAGGAACCTCCAACGGCTCAGTGTACGTCTTGGTTTCCTCAAGACGTTCCTGCAAATCCTTGCGAGGCTCCCCTACCCAACCAGGAACCTCAATGAAGGCTACCACCTTCTTCTTCAGGTCGCGGTCGCGTAGCAGACGGTTCATGGCTTCCACAAACACGTCGATACCCTTATTGCGGAACTCATAGCGGCCTGAAGTCGAAATAATCAGCGTATCGTCGCCAAGCTGTTCGCCAAGCAGAGCGTTGGCAACACTCAACAGGCGCTTGCGGGCAGCTTTGCGCTTGCTATTGAATACAGCACCCTTAGGTACGAAACTGTTGTCGAAACCATTGGGCAATACCACATCGACAGGTTTGTCTATCAGTTCCTTGCACTCATTGGCAGTAATGTCGCTGACAGTAGTAAAACTATCCACATGCCATGCGGTCTGCTTCTCGATAGAGTGCTTCGACTGCATGTTCAGTTCCCCCGCCATCTGGTCGCCATTATAGGCAAACAGATAGTCGTAAAGGGGTTTCATGTTGCCAGCTATAGAACGGCCTATGCTGGTGGCATGGGTCGTAAAGACGGTACCGATTTGGGGCAACTTATTGTTGATATAGAGTGCGCCCAGACCGCACATCCACTCGTTGGCGTGATAGATGACCTTCGTCTTACGGTCGATGGTTCCCCTTTCGACACCAAACGTATAGAAGCTCTCCGTCACCAGAGCAGCAGCGTATGAGAACATCGAGGCTTCGTCGTAGTCGCCATAGGCGTGAAGCGAGTCAACACTATAGTATTCCCACAGCCAACCATAAATCTCGTTCTTTTGCTCGAAGTAAGGAGTAAAGTCAACCAAAATGGCTATCGGTTCGCCAGGAATAGTCCAACGACCAACCTTTACTTTCAAGCCTTGTTCCTTAGCCGCCCATTGCCACTCGGAAAAGAGCGCCTTGTCCTCCTTGAAATAAGGACTCTCCTTCTCCTTCCAACAGTCGGGACCAATAAAGATGATACGGTCCTTCATTTCCTCCTGTAGCGTCTTCGCACGAGAAGAAAGTACGGTGTAAATACCACCTACTTTATTACACACTTCCCAGCTCGATTCGAAGATATAATCAGGCTTTAAATAGTTTCTTCCCATAATAATACATGTATTTGGTTGCAAAGTTAATTAAAAAAATCTAAAATCTATACGCTTTTCACATTTATTTTTCTACAAGTTAGCATTTTATTGATTTAGATTTAGTAACTTTGGCGCGCAAATACATCAAAATGTAAATAAACGTTATGACGAGAATTCTTCTGTTTACGCTTCTGCAGATGTGTTGTGCGACGTTATTCGCACAGCAGGAAAGTGATTCTTTTCGCGCGTACCTATATAATAATGAGTACAGCGTTTATCTGCGCATCAACTTCTACGACCAAGACATAGAGGTGCCTGGGCAATCGCTTTACGGCAAGTTACCAGGATTTCTGGGTAAGGAACATAACTCGTTCTGCTGGGTCATCACTTCCTGCAAAGTTAAGGACGAAAAGAGTGCCGAAATGCAACTTATCAACGACTATGGTAGTGAGGACCTGACGGCAACACTGAGCCGTGTGGATGATTCTACATACGTTTTTCGTCAGGAAGCAGGCAGTACATTGAAGGTTCCGAAGAACGGAAAGTGGCAGAAACTGCCTAAAAGATTTGTGCTGAAACGCAGAAAGTAGCCTTGGGATTTGGCATTTTGCTCACTTATTCGTACCTTTGCATCCCGTTATGAAATATTGGATAGTTATTATTAGTATGATTTGGGCTGCACTTGGTGTGCAAGCCCAGGCAAAAGAGACTCCAAATGCGCAACAGGCAAAGCGCATGTTCATGGATACCTACAAAATGATTTATGGCGAACAAGGTTCGCAGTTAACCTATGCCGTCAATATCATCGGTATCTATAAGACCGAGGGAACTATCTGGACGAAAGGTAAGAAAAGTAAGTTCATCGACGAGAAGTATATTGTTTGGAATGACGATGTTACGTATTATCGTTTAGAGCGAAAGAAGAAACGTATCACGATCTTTGATGCTCACTCGGACGAACGCGACAAGTATGCTGCGAAGTTTAAGTTTTCTCCTGATAACTACACCTATAGCATCAAGGACTCGAATGAGGGTTACTATATTACGCTGAAGGCCAAGAAAGGTGTCAAGGGCATCAAAGAGGCCCGTTGTCTGTTGGACAAGAAGACACGCTACCCTATCAGTGTTCGCATCAAGGTCGGTATTTTCCATACGACTATCAAAATAAGCAATGTCAAGATTGGCGGCATTTCGGACAACCTGTTCCGTTTCCCCAAGGAGAACTATAGCACCCAGCAGTACGAATACGTAGACAACCGATAAAGAAGCGGATGAAGAAGGGACTGGTACTCGAAGGTGGAGCCATGCGCGGACTATGGACAGCAGGTGTGACGGATGTGATGATGGAACATGATATCTGGCCTGATGGACTCATTGGCGTATCGGCAGGGGCTGCCTTTGGCTGTAATTACAAGTCCAAACAAGTGGGAAGAGCTATACGCTACAACATGCGATTTGCTAATGACTCACGCTATAGCGGTATCAAATCACTATTGACCAGTGGCGATTACTTTAACGCAAAGTTCGGCTACCATGTGGTACCTTATGAGTACGACGTGTTTGATATTGCTACCTTCGAACAAAATCTGCTGGAGTTTACCATCGTATGTACGGACGTAGAGACCGGACAGGCGGTATATCACGATATGAAGCACGTAGACTACGACGAACTGGAATGGCTGCGTGCTTCAGCCTCCATGCCGCTGGCATCGAAGGTTGTAGAGGTACAAGGACATAAGCTGTTGGACGGAGGTGTAAGCGATTCAATACCGCTGGAATACTTCGAACATCACGGCTACGAACGTAATGTGGTCATCCTAACTCAGCCATTGGGATATCAGAAGGAGCACAACCGCCTGATGCCGTTGATGCGTCTATCGTTGAGAAAATACCCTAAAATGATAGAGGCTTTAGACCACCGTCATATCATGTATAACAGACAGTTAGCGTATGTTACTCAAGCAGAGCTTGAAGGCCGTTGCCTGGTAATACGACCTGACGAGCGAATCCCCATTGGACATATATCACACAACGCCGAACAGATGCGTCGCGTCTATGAGACAGGCCGTTCTGTTGGTGAACGCTATATCGAAACAATAAAGAGGTTTTATGAGAATTGATATCATAACGGTTTTGCCCGAAATGCTGGAGGGCTTCGTTCACGAATCCATTCTGGCCAGAGCAGAGAAGAAAGGGCTGGCGGAAATACGTCTGCATAACCTACGCGACTATACGCTCGACAAGTGGCGTCGTGTAGACGATTATCCTTATGGCGGCTCGGCAGGTATGGTGATGCAATGTGAGCCTATAGACCGTTGCATCTCAGCTTTGAAGGCAGAGCGCGACTACGACGAGGTTATCTTCACCTCGCCCGACGGTGAGCGTTTTGACCAGCATATGGCTAACGAATTGTCGTTGAAGGGCAACCTCATTATTCTCGCAGGACACTACAAAGGCATTGATCAACGCGTACGCGACCATTTGATTACAAAAGAAATCTCCATCGGCGACTTTGTGTTGACGGGTGGTGAACTGGTGGCAGCAATGATAGCTGATGCCATTGTACGTGTGGTACCTGGCGTCATTGGTGACGAGCAGAGCGCATTATCCGATTGCTTTCAAGACGACCTACTGGCAGCGCCCATCTACACTCGTCCGGCCGACTACAAAGGCTGGAAGGTTCCAGAAATACTACTTTCTGGCAATGAGGCCAAGATACGCGAGTGGGAATTGGAACAGGCACTCGACCGTACGCGTCGTCTGCGTCCTGATTTACTTGGAGAGTAATCCCTACTCTCCCCAACACCCCCTAAATATCCCGATAAAAAGAAACAACAATGGCAAGAAACAAGAAACCATTACCGCTCCTTGAGAGCGTCACGATAGAAGCTGTTGCAGCCGAAGGCAAGTGTCTGTTTCACTGGAACGATCTCGTAGTGTTCGTACCTTTCTGTGTACCAGGAGATGTGTGCGACGTACAGATTCGACGTAAAAAACATTCCTTTGCCGAAGGCGAAGTAGTTCGCTTCATAGAATATAGTAAGGTACGCGCGATTCCCTTCTGCCAACACTTCGGCGTCTGCGGAGGTTGTAAGTGGCAAAACCTGCCTTACGAAGAGCAATTGAAATTCAAGCAACAGCAGGTTTTCGACCAACTGACTCGA
>Ga0265301_10002186_pt1 | contig 23285 bp, 32 predicted proteins | sample AusTroGonzalo_MG_2_FD_193488 | JGI IMG/M metagenome (GOLD analysis project Ga0265301, IMG submission 193488) | Bovine rumen microbial communities from tropical cattle in Woodstock, Queensland, Australia - Gonzalo_04 | ecosystem: Host-associated > Mammals > Digestive system > Stomach > Rumen ... | reverse complement strand
CGCCCACCTCGTTGCCGGAGGCGGGCAGGTCGGCCACGGTCTGGACGGAGCCCTTGTAGTGCATGCCGCCGGTCAGCTTCGTGTCGATCTCCGTCTTGGTGTAGGCGTCGGTGATGCCGAAGCCGGAAAGCGTCGTCGGGTTCGTGCCGGCCGTCACGCGGCCGTCGGTTCCGACGGTGACGGACTTGTACGTCCCCGCAGTCACGCCGGAGGCGGGGATAGCCGTCAAAGGCGTGATGGTGTTCGAACCCAGCGTGATGGTCCCGCTCTCTATCTTGGCGTCGGTGATGCCGTAGCCCGCCAGCGTGGTGGCCGCGTCGGCCTTGGACGTGTCATGCGGATGCACATGGTCGCCCCGGGCGTAGAGATCCGACACGCCGGGCGCGGCGGTTCCGTCCATGGCGGGGTTCGCGTTGGACGGCTTGGCGAACATGTTCTTTATGAGCGTCCAGAAGTAGAGGAGCCCGTTGTAGTCGAGATACTTGGTCGCAGCCATCCTAGCCTCCGGTGACGATGTGCAGGATTTCGATGTTGGAAATGGTCATGATGTCGGCAGCGTCGGCCTTCAAATCCAGCTCGGAAACGATGGCGCGGTTCTCCACCGGATTGCTGGACGAGGAATCCAGCGCCGGGTCGATGTCCGAGAACTTCACGAACACGGAGTGGTCGATTGGCCCGGCCAGCGCGGTCCACTCGGCAGGCGCCATGCCGATGCAGACGACGGCGTCGCCGGCGTTCAGGGAGTGCCCGGCGTAGACGCCCGGAGCCTCGGCCACGAACGTCCAGCCGATGCGCGGACTGGACGGCAGCTCGGAATCCGAGGCCACCTTCCCCACGTAGACGAGCGGAGGCAGGGGAAGGGGACCGCACCCCTGCCCCGGCGCCATGCAGGTCTGCACGCCGCTCCAAGAAGAATATCGTCCGTACGCCACGGGCACCTCCATGAACGGCCTAATAAAGCCACATTATCGCAGGCGCGTCAAACCAAGAAGGGGGAGCGCCTGAGCGCTCCCCCTTCATGGCGGGATGGACGGACCTAGCCTATTCGGCGTGGTCCATGTGGGCGATGAGGTGGATGACGGTGAAGCAGTCCTTCAGCTTGTCGAGGTCGGTGCCGGTCAGCGCCTCGCTCCCGGCGTCCTCCACGACGTGCTGGGCCGTAGACAGAACCTTGCGGAACACCATGTCCGCGACGTCGGAAGTCATGTCGTACTTCTTCATTTCCTTTCACTCCGCATGCTTTCTGGCGATGTTGACGAGCATGTCCACGTCCGAGACGTCGACCCAGAGGCCTCCGCCGAGGGCGGGGGCGCAGAGGATCTTGCCGCCGGAATCCTGCATGGCCTTGCGCAGGGCGGGGCCGGCCGCCTCGATGTCGATGGAGCCGGAGGCGTCCGCGATGCCGAGGGCCTGCAGCATGGGCACGGCGGCGTCGATGCGGGACGCCATGGAGCCGTTCGCGATGGAGCTGGCGACCATGTGGGCGCCGAGGCGGAACAGGCCGTCGGCCTTGGCGGCGACGCCCTGCCTGACGAACTCGGCGAGGACGGGGGCGAACCTAGCCTTGGGGAGCCTAGCCATTGTTCGCCTCCGCGCCGCCGGTAGGCGTGGTCGTGGTCGAGCCGGAAGTCACCGGAGGAACGGGCGGGAAGGGGAAGGGATAGGGGTACGGATAGGGGGAGTAGGGAGGAACGGGCGGGAAGGGGTTGGGCGCGGGCAGGGGCGTGACCTTGCCGGCAGGCACGTAGGTGGAGGCGATGCCGTCCACGGTGCGGCGCAGGCAGTCGAGGCCGCAGGAGACGCGCTCGATGCCGTTGGCGGCGACGAGGGAGGCCTCGCTGATCTTGCCCTCGAGGATCTGGCCCTTCAGATCCATCTGGGTCTGGAGGCAGTCGATGCGGGCGCCCTGCTTGGCCTGCTCCACCTCCATGCCGGACACGCGGGCCGTGATGGACTTCACCTCGGAGTCGGTGTAGGCTTTGCCCTTGAGCAGGGTGTTCTCGGCCATGAGGTCGGCGATCTTCTCGTTCTTCTTGGAACCGCCGTTCCCGAGGATGCCCCCGAGGACGCCGTCGCCGTCGTTGTTCAGAAGCGCGGCGGACAGGCCGCCGATGGCAAGGCCGAGCGCGGAGCCGGCCACTCCCTTGGATGCAAATTCAGCCATGGTTCAACCTCCTAGCAAAAGGTCATGGCGAAGTGCGCGGGCGGGGCGGAATGCCCCGCCCAAACTGAGGGATGTTATCAGCAGGACGCGGACGAAGCAACACGAAGGCCCCCTTGCGGGGGCCTTCTTGATTTAGGAAAGCTTCATCTCGAGCGCGGCCAGCCTCTCTTCGAGAGACGCGACCCGCGCCTTCAGCCGGGCGTTCTCCCGGCGCTGGTAGGCGGCCTCCATGCAGAGGGCCTCGGCGTAGCGGGCCATCCACAGGTCGACGGCGTCCTGCGCCGGAGAAACGACTTCGCCGCTTTCGTCCGTCCTTTCAGGAACGGCTGCCTTCTCCTCGTGGCAGAGAATGCCGTAGACGCAGGCGTCGAGGCCTTCCCCAGCAAACGCGGCGGAAACCTGCTGCGCGATCAGGCCAAGGTGCAGCCGGGCCGCGCCTCCCTTCTCCGCCACCGCGTCAAGGTAGCGGAACTGACCCCACTCGACCCCGCCCCACGAATCGAGCACGTCGTCCGGCACGGGAGAAAGGGGAGTCTTGACGCGCTCGTCCGAAGAAGTCTGTATGTTCTGTCCGTTCCACGTCAGCGTTCCGTTGGGAGACCCGATCAGCTGCACCGAAGTGCCGTTCTCGCCGCTGCGCGCGGTCAGCTTGAACTTTCCGTCTGAAGCGGACAGAAAAACCTGCGGACCGTACAGCCAGCGCTGCTCGGAACCGTAGCGCGTGCCAAGAGTCATGCCGTCGGAAGGACTGGCGCGCAGGCAGCCGTACATGTACGAAGTGGAATCATCCACTCTGGAGTCTCCAAGCTGGAAGCGGAAATCGCTATAGCTAGGGGCGCTGCCAGTAAGCTGTATTCTCGTGATGCAGGTATTGCTGGCATTAACGTCAAGAATGTTAGTAACGCGCATGCCCTGCCTAAAATACTTCAAAGCATCTACGTTCTGTTCCGTGGACAAGTCCACAAAATTCTTTGTGCTTGACCCCGTGCCGCCGTTTGCTACCGCGACAACCCCCGTAACATTGGACGCGGTTCCGGTAATGCTGCCGGAAGAAGTTATGTAGCCCTGCGACTTGACGAAGGCGGTAGTCGCAATCTGGCTGTCGTTGCTCGATGCGGCAGGCGTTGAAGCACTGATAGTCAAGGAACCATTAGTATTCTTGATAGATATACCAGCCGGAGCACCGTCGGCCTCGTTATGCACGCCAAGAAGCATTTCATTGTAGCCGTTTCCATTTGTGCATCTTACAGTGCAGCTTCTATAGTTGCTATTGTCAGACTGGTATGTCTTTATAATATCTACATAACCATCTGCACTAACAAGATAATCTAAACATTTATTCAAACGGACATCAGTAGCAGTAGGAACACCAGCATTCAAATATATAGGATTCGATGCGCTACCTACATTAGAAGTACCTAATTTAGATGCAGTAGCCGCATTGCAGGCGAAGTTGCCTGTAGCGTCTCTTACCCATTCGGTAGTGGCCAGCTTCGTCGAATCGTCGGACGCCGCAGGTTCGGGACCGCCGTAGGTCAGCGTTCCGGCCGCGTTCAGCACCAGACGGCAGGTCAGCGTGCCGGCGGCGTTCATCGAGCGCAGATACAGAGATCCGTCATCTGTAAAAGTAATCATGCCGCCGTTGAACCAGCTGCCGCCGGCGGAAGAAGCGCGGCCTATCTGGAAATTCCCGCTCTTGTACAGGCGGATGCAGGCTACGGTCGTGGAAGCGTCGTTGAAATACACATCTGAATGCGCGTCAGGATTAGTGCCGGTATCGTTCAGAATCAGCATGGGAGAGCTTTTAGCAATAGTCGCATTGTCGCTGAAAGTCTTTTCTCCGGCTACAGTTTCATTCCCGGTTGCATGCACTATTCTCGTATCGTTTGGAATCCAGTCCCTAGTAACAATATCAGTGCCGTTGTTCCTTGCAGACGAAGTAGACGGAGCCGTCGCGTGCTTCACCCCGTCGGCGTCGTAGCCAACGGTGATGGCGGCGGTGTCCCTGATGTCCGGATCGCCTTCGGGAACGAACTTCCAACACATCATGGAAATGTCCGTGTCGGCTCTCGTAGGGCCGTCGGCGGGAGCTCTCCAGCTAAGGCCGCCGAGACACCCCTTGTGCTCGACGTCGCGCTTCGTAGAATCAAGAAACAGCAGATTTATGAAGCGTCTGGCGGCGGTTGAAGGAACAACGCCTTTAACAAGAGAAACATCATTTATATACAAAGCAGAAGACTTGTTGGCGGGATACGTATTAGGAGAAGCAGTATATTCATTGCCAAAATACTTCAAGCCACTTATAGACTCGTCTCCAGTAGTATGAACTATACGAGTATCATTAGGAATCCAGTCACGAGTTACTATATCAGTTCCGTTATTGCGTGAAGCCAACGTAGAAGGTGCAATAGCGAAAGGAACATGATCACTAGTTATGCTAACAATAATCTCAGCACGGTCGATAATGGCACCATTGCGTTTGTAAACAGCTAAAGACATATTATGGTTATCAGCACTAGATTTATTAAATTGTATTAAACCTAATCTATGATGGTCATTATCACCGCCATAATAATTGCCATTAACGTCGCAGAATAAAATTTGAGAGATATGATTAACATTATACGTCTGTTCACGGTCAGTAGAAGGATCGCGAATCTCCAAGCCATGCACCACGGACGCTGTAGCATGAGGCGGCTCGCCGCTGAACGTCTTCAGTCCCGTAACGGTTTCCGCCCCGGCCTTGTGGACTACGTCTCCGTCGTCGGCCTTGCCGCTCAGAAGTGCCTTTATCTTCGTCCAGAAATACTGGAGCCCGGCAATGTCGAGAATCTTCATGAAAAACGCTCCTTGTCGAAAAAGAAAAAGAGGACCGCGCCCGCCGCGGGCACGGTCCTCCATACGGCGCGGCGGGCGCCGGAACTACTTGTACCAGCAGTAGGTGGACGCGTCCACGTACCCGGCCACGTCGCCGGGGAAGAACGTGGAAGTGTCTCCGGAACCGCCGGTGGAGATGAAGGAGCCGTTCAGCGCGTTGTAGCGCTTGCCCGTGACGCCGGAGCCGGAGAAGGCGAAGCTGCGCCCCGCTCCGCTGTTGGTGAGGCACGCGCCGTTTATGGTCAGGACGAAGTCCGTGCAGCTGCCGGAGCAGGAGACGTCGACGGACGCGGCGTCCACCGTCGTATGGCTCAGAACGATCTGGCCGAGATTGGACGCGTACATCACGTCGGTGGCTATGCCGCTGGCCGCGTAGTCGTCCTGAAACGACAGGGACATGCCGACGCCGTACTCGTTGGGATTCAGAATTATGCGGCCGCTGGCGGAAGCCCACATGAGACGCAGCGCGTAGGGAATGCCGCCGAGCGGAGAAGGCTCGGAAGGATAGCTCTGGGACATCGCGATGCCGGTCAGCTCGACGGTGCCGCCGCCACAGGCGACGCACCCGGTCGTGACGTTGCGCTGCGTCGTGGGATTCTCGACGCGCGACATGGCGATGCGGTCTATGATCCAGTATCCGCCGGAGCAGGAGAAGCACCAGCCGCGCGTGCCCAGCGAATTGGTCGTGGCGGCCACGGTCACGTCGCGCGCGCCGGAAGTGGGACGGATGTAGATCTTCCCCGCGCCGCGGGAAAATTCGGGAAGCGAAACGCTTTCATTGTACGTGCCCGCGGCGACGTTGATATAAATGTTGTAGCGGCCGATGGAATAGTTCTCGACGACGTAGTTGACGCAGGCCCTGATGGTCTTGAAAGGCTTCGCCTGCGTGCCGCGGCCGTCGACGATGGAATCGCCGTCGCTGTTCAGGTCCACGTAGAGCTGCATGTTCTGCGTCAGCGGCACGAGCATGTTCAAGCTCTTGAGCAGAGCCTCGAACTTGTCGGTCGGCATGGTGTTGAAGTCGACGTAGAGCTGTCCGTTCGAGTCGACGGCGAGGCCGCCGCCCTGCTGCACCATGGACAGCACCACGGCGCGCATGATGGCCGGGTCCATCGAGTCGAAGTCGACGGACAGCTTCCCGTCGGAGCCGACGGAAAGGCCGCCGCCGGACTTGCGGAGTGCGGTGGAGATCTTGGACAGCTGCGCGGCTGTGGCGCTGGTCGGGTCGACGGTCAGCTTGCCGTTCGAGGCGACGATGGTCTTGCCGTCGGCGAGCGCGGACGCCAGCTGCTGGAGCTGGGACGCGGACATGCCGGCAATCGCGGACGCAAGGGTCGCGGCGGACAGGTAGGCGCCCTTGTCCGAACCCTTCGTGATGACGTTGCCGGAGTCGCCGGACACCACCTTGATGGCCTCGGAAAGCGTCTTGGCGTCGGCAGGGTGGCCGTCGAGCCATTCGGCGAGGCGGTCGACGTCCATCTTCAGCTTGCCCTGCGGCGTGGTCTCGAGCAGGTTGTCGGCCGCGGGGTCCGCGATGCCGGAGCCGGTGACGTAGGCAAGGCCGTCGGAGCCGGTGCCGATGAGGTTGCCGGAGTCGGAGGAGATTATGGAGGAGGCGTCGAGGCCTCCCATCTTCTCGCCGGTGCCGAGGGGACGGTGCTTCTTGGTAGTGTCGTCCCACACGACGGGGGTCTTTTCGTTGGGCATCTTGGCCTCCTATTTGATGGTCATGAGGTACTGGACGGCCAGCGTCGCGACGGCGCCGAGGACGCCTCCGCACGCCCCCGCCACGAGGCGCCACACGCGCAGGGACGCGTCGGCGCGGGCGCGCCACTCCTCGAGCGAGGCGAGGCGCTCGTTCCCCGGCCTGCACTCGCGCTGGCTGTCCGCCGCGAGCGCGTCGATCCGGGCCGACAGCCGCGCCACCTCGGTGCGCAGCGCCGACACCGCCTCCGCGAGGGCGCGGCGCTCGCGGGCGTCCTCCTCGCGCATCTGCCTGAGCATGTCCGTCGCCGCCTTGAGGGCGGCCATGCTACTTTCGAGTTCCTGCATTGCGCGCCCTGAGAATGTTCATCGCCAGAAAGTTGACGGCCGCGTGGAAGATCCGGTAGGCCGTCTGCCCCTCCTTGGGGGCGGGGAGGAGGGCGGCCAGCGCGGCCGCCACGCCTATGAGGGAGAAGACGAGGTCGGCGTACGACCCCGACCACCCCGAAAGAAGCTCCGCGAGCTGGGAGAAGAGGTCCATGCCCGCCTCCTAGAAGTCGCGCTCCGTCAGGAGCGTGTAGGTAATCTTGGGGCCGTACAGCTTCGCCGAGGCGTCGTACAGCTCCATCATGCGGAGGAAGTCCGCACGGCGCGCCAGCACCTGACAGCCCGCCGACCACTTGTCCACCTGCGTCGAGGATTCCCCGGCCTTGTGGATGTGGATGCCGAACATGCCCTCGTCGACGTTGACGCGGTCCAATGTCCGGTCCCTGTTCCGGTCGCGCCACACCCTGAGCGGCTTCACCTGCACGAGGCAGCGGTACTGCCCCTTGTGCGGGCCGGCGGCGAAGGCGGAGCGGTACTGCCCCGGCACCAGCACGGCGCACCCCTTGGGGTTCATGAACTCCTTCTGGAGCCAGTGCGTCCCCGGGTCGGTGGTCGCGGGCCAGTGCTCGACGTGGCGGACGCCCGCCGGATCCATGTAGGCGCAGCACAGCACGTCGTCGAAGCCGTTGGAAGCGTAGTCGGAGTGCCTCACCCCTATCAGGTTGAGGTTCAGCCTCCCCTTCTCGAAGAAGGCGTAGCCCTTTCTGGCGCAGGCGGCCTTCAGGGCGTTCCAGTCGGGTCTGAACATGGGAAGTCCTCCTTTCAGGCTGATAGCCCGAAAGGAGGACTTCTGCAACACGGAGCGGACGGAGCCTAGGCCTTCTCCGCCGGGCGGACGTCGCAGGCGGGAATCCTGAACTTCTCGTTTTTGGACACGACGACGGCGAAGCCTCCGTCCATGCGCTCGAAGGCCGCAGGCCTCCACTTCCCGTCCCGCGGGCGGAACTCGACGAGCTCGCCCATCTGGAACCCGCGCTCCTCCTGCGGGACTATCCCCGGCATGGACTCCCGCATGCGCCGCTCGTCGAACTGGAAATCCTCGGGCGCGGAGACGGACTCCGTCGTGAAGTGCAGGCCCGTGACGGTGCCGTCGGAACGGATGCAGGCGCCGGGGCTTGCGAACGCCACCTCGCGCACGCCCGCCTCCTTCATGAGGGAGACGACGCGCTCCGCGAAGCCGAGGCAGACGCCGCCCGAGGCCTCGGAAACGGGGACGTAGGCGGCGCCGCCAAGCAGGCGCCATGCGGCGGCCAGATAGTTGATGGCGCCGAGAAGCTCCGCCCGGGCCGGCGCGGGCGCGAGGCGGCGGGACTCGAATATCTTCTTCGCCGCCTGCCCGAGGCAGAAGCACTCGCCCCCGTCCCCAAGGCGCTTCGGTATGGACATTATGAGCTGGTCCGCAAACCGCTCGCCTTTTTCGGCGTGGCGGTCGGCGCCCTTGCCGCGGGACGCCTGCGCGACGGCTTCGCCAAGGGCGAGGCCGAGGGCTTCGTAGCCTTCAGGTATGTCTATGGTCATGCTTCCTCCTCCCCGGCGGTCCGGCCGAGAACGCCTTCCCACGTGGTTTCCGGCTCGAACGGCGACTCGTACCAGAACTCCATCCTAGCCGTCTCGTACGCGAGCGCGAGCACGGCTTTTTCAAGCCTCTCTATCCGGTGCTCAAGTTCCGCTATTTCCTTCAGCTTCACTTCGGGCTTCATGCCTTCACCCTCCTCTCCACGGGCATCTCGAGGTTTATCAGGCGTATGCAGGTCGCCATCACGTCGATGGCCTCCTCGCGCATGCGCCGGGGGTCGCCATCGCGCCTGAAGGCCTCGTGCGCGGCCCTCAGCTCGTTGAACTCGTCCTGCACGCTGTCCATCCCGCCGAAGCTGGGGTGCACCTCGCGGGCGTACGCCACGCGCCTCGCGAGGGACAGCAGGAGGTCGCGGCCTATGTCCGTTCCGTCCTCGTCGCCGAATGCGTCCAGAACATAGTACTGCACCGCCTCCGGCAGCGGAGGCGCGGCTTTTTCGTCTTCCATGGTGCGCTCCTTTATCTGAAGTCTGGGTACATGAGCCTCTGAAGGTACATGGGACGGTCTGCCATCATGGCGCCGGGCTCGGCGGCGTCCATGTACTCCCGCATGGCGCTTGGCCACGCGAAGCCGGGAAGGCTCCGCTCCTCCGGCTGGACGTAGACCGACGGCACCGTGCGCGGGAGAATCCCGCGCCCCGGCACGTTGTAGATGAAGCCCCGCCTCCAGTCCCCGCCCGGCATCGCGGGAGAGGCGTACTGGGAGCCGGAGCTGAACGTGAAGTGGTTCGGCTTCTTGAACTCGTCGTCCCAGTGGTTCCTGCCGTCCGCGGCGAGCGACGCCAGATAGGCGCCCTGCATGTCGTAGTCGCGGGACCCGCCCAGAGGGTCCACGCCGTTCGAGTACGCCCACCACGTGTAGTCCTCCCACTGGCGCGGGTCGAGAATGGGGGTGTTGTACGCGAACGTATAGTCGGGCTGGCGGGGGGAGTCCCGCAGCGCGAGTTCTGCAAGCCATCTGTTCGGCGTCGGCATGGCGGCCTCCGGGGAGAAAAAATTTTTCTGGCGGGGCGATGGTAGCAGGGAAGGGGGGCCTCGTCCAGAAGGGAGGGGGGTCAAGGGAAAATGGGCTTTTGGGGCATTTTTTGTTTTGCGAATTAGCGTGGAAATGGGGATATTTAATAATTTCGGGTAGTTAGAGTGTGGCGAGGGGGATTTGGAGGGTTGGGAACATTTGGAGGGCTTGGAGATTTCGGGGTCGAGATGTGTCTGAAAATATAGATAGCCTCTCTCTCCTGCGCGCGCGGGCGCCCGTCCAAAGGCGGCGCAGGGCCAAGCGCGCGGAGCCTTGGCCTTGGCATTGCCAAGCGTGCAAGCAAGGCAAGGGCGCGGGGCCCCTCGGCCGCGCGGCGGCTGGCAGCCATGGAACGAGTGAGGCAAAGCAAGCAAACAGTAAACAAGTTGAGACAGTTTCTAGATTTACCGCGCCGCTGCGGCGCGGCATGGCCGCGCGAAAACCAAAAGGGAAAAAATGAGACAAGGAAAGTTTCCCAAAGATTTTTTGGGATAGTGTGGGAAAAAGCGTGACAAAGGAAGGGAAAGCGTATACAGTCTTTCTCAAGGGAAGGGTTCAACGGGAACCCAAAAAGTTAAAGTATCACTTGAACTACAGGAGATAAGACAATGGCAAGACGCAACAGCAATGAGCCTTCATTGACCGAGATCATGGCTCAAGTGGAAAAGGCCGCCGAATATGACGCCGCTGCAGATAGCTGGACGCTGAAGGCCGCAATAGGTGTCGGAAATTTGACGGTCCACACTGGACGCTTTACAGGTGTGGCCGCGTTGATCGATCACCACCAAAAGGCCTTGGACAAGGGCAACGCCGCCGCCGCGCGCCGATTCGGCCGCGCCTTGGAACTTTTGAACGTAGGCCTTTTCCACACTGCAACAGAAATTGAAAAGGGAAAGCGTAATATTAGGACGATTTACCAGTACACAATTTTTGTTAGAGACATTGCAGATCGTGATCAAGTGATCAACGGTTTACCGAGTGACAAGGCGGAAAGGAAGGAAGCAAGATCCATACTAACAGAAAATTGGCGTACTTTTGCGGATCACTTAGGTGAGGATCTCTGGAATATCGAAAACGTCCAGATCAAGTACAGCCGCGCAACGCGATCACTCGATGAACGCGGCAGGCTTTTGGCAAAGCAACTAGAAAAGTACCTAGAACTTGCAAACCTTGATCTTAGAGAATTTGCAGACATATATGGCATAGATATTCCGGAACCAGAAGAAGAGGACGCCGCCGCATAGACACCCAATAGCACCCAATTAAGGGAAGGAAGCAAGGCCGCTTCCTTCCCTCAAAGGGTACAGCGATCACTTGATCGCTTTATCCTTTGGCCTTGAAGGCCGCTTGCAGTTTCCCTATCACTACCCACAAGGGCACAAGGGAAGATCTGCAACGCTGGTTCATTGAAAATCGAATTGCGAAAACTGGTAGACAATGCCTAGCTTGACGGCGCTTCCCTTGTGAATGAGCAACTATCGGCCTTTGGCTGATCGGAACTTGGCAAAGCAAGGGAAAAACCAGAAAGCGATCATGGCTGGATAGCTTGGCAGGCGAAAAGCTAAAGCAACGCGGCAGAAAGGCCGCGTCAATACAATAAAACCTGCCGAGAAAGGAAATTTCACTCAATGAACCGCGCGCTGCAGGGTGCGGCGCTAGACGGCTGGCTAGTTAGATCTGGTCAGGCCGAGACAAAGCGGCGAAAATTCCCGCGGAAAAGTGAAAGGCTTCGGCCAAGTAAATCACGGGGCAGCGGTTGCTTGCAATCGGGAAGTGAAGACAAACGCAAGCGGCGGCAAACGCTCTAGAGGCACGCCGCAAGCGGAAAGACGGATAGCCCGTCAACTGGATCGGCATGGGATGCAGCGGCTCAATCAACCTGCCCGCTCAAGATCAGAAAAGCGCCGCGCGTTCGACACCCGCGGCGGTACAGATACGTTCGGCTCTATGGTTCAGGCCGAACGATAGGCCTAGCGGCTTTTTCAGATCGGCCGCTTTGGTGATTGAACCCGTCACGCCGGGGCAACCTGGTTTGCCCGGGCGCACTTGTCTCATTTTCTCTCCGAGAATGGTTGAGACAATGCGCCCATTTTGCACGTGTGCAAGGCGGGCGCATTGTCTTATTTGTTCTCAGAGAACTATTGAGACAGTGTGCCCGCCTTTCTTTTGGGCAGGTTCAGAAAATCTGCCCACGTTTTTGAGACAACACGAGACAGTGCGCACGCGTCTGCCCACGACTGCACGCGATTTGCCCACGACACGTGGGCACACTGTCTCATTCTATAATTTCGGGTGCTTACTTATATTATTTATTTATTTATGAGAATAAATAAGTAAGTATGCACATGAAAAAAAAAATAAACCCCCGCGCGAGAAAATTTTTGTTGCAGATCTGCAACGTGTTGTCGCGCGCGAAATAAATTTTTTCTAATTGGGTGCTTATTTTCCCGTTGGCAGAATGGGCAGATGGGCACGTCCCGAAATCATTAAACATTTCCAGTCTTCCCACCTGCCGGTTTCATGGGCAGGCATGGGCAGGCATGGGCACCTGCTGATTTTGCTTGACAATCCCTAGTTGCACAGCTTATCCTGTCTTTACCAAGCAAAGGAGGTAAGCTATGCTTGATTATGTCAGCGTCATTCAGCCCGCCGCGCCCATGGAATTTTGCGCGGAAAACCGCGACGCCATAGACGTCGCCATCTACCGCGCGAACAAGCTGGCCAAGACGCGCCGTCTTACTATTGGCCTCGTGTCGTCTGGCCTGCGCGCCGCTGCCTCGTGGTGCGGCGGAGACGCGCCCCGCCTTGAAGGCAGGACGTGGTTTATCCACGCCGATTTGTCGGACGTCGTGCCGTACAACAGGAAGCTCCTGTTCACGGTTGCGGAGTTCCGCTTCAGGGAAGGCGCGTTTCTGTTCGTCCGCGCCGGACGCGTAAACATGCGCGCCAACAGGATGCCCCCCGTGTCGTACGTCCTCGACGTGCACGCGGACGTGCGCCCGTTCATCTTCACGTCCATCTAGTCTGGCGCGCTGCGCCGCATTGAGAAAGCTTGAGGCAGTCTGCCCGTTTGCACTGGGCATGCTGCCTCAATTTTTCTCATCCCTCACTTCCGGCACCGCTGGTGCCGTGCGTCCCAAGGAGGACATCATGCAGTTCGACGCTCCCGTTTCCCGCATCCCCGGCTCCGCCGCTCCGTCCGTTTCCCACTGGGACTACCGCGGCGGCAGGTATGCTCCCGCCGTGTCCGATGCCGATGCCGTCGCCGCCGTCTCTGGCGGACTCGCCCTAGTGATCAGGTTTCATTCCGACGCTCCGCTCCGCGACCTGACGCAGTGCGAACCCGACATGTGGGGCGACCTGCGCGGCCGCCGCATGGAGCCCTATGCCGAAGACGCCGCGTACTCCACGAACAACTGGGGCACCGTGTATGGCCAGACCTACGTGCTCCCCGCCATGGAGACGGGCAGGAAGGACGCGGCGGGCCGCCGCATATTCCGCTGCTCCGGCGGCGAGTTCGTGGTGGGCTGCACGCCCGGATGCCCCGAACGTCCTTGCCGTGTGTTCATCTGTTCGCCTTCCGTTGAAGGCGAGTAGTTCCCCCCTTCCCCGCTTCCGGCCCTGCCTAGGCAGGGCCGCGCCTTCAAGGAGAAAGCCATGACCCTGTTTATCCGCACCTCCATGACCCCCCGCGCCGCCGCTCAGGTGGCGCTCGCCATCATGCGCCGCCACTACCGCAGGTGGCATTTCGACGCGGACTTGCTGCGCCGCGTCTGCCTGTGCGAGGGCGCCGTCCACCTCGTGTCGAACGAGGCGTCCATGGCCGAGATCCGCGAGGCCGAGGGCGGCGTCCTAGTGGAATGGCGCAGCCGCATAGGCTTCGCCGTGCGGGACGCCCTGTTCGAGGCCCTGCCCGCCGCCCTCGCCTAGTTCCCTCCCCTCTTCCGGCGGCCCCTGCCCATGCGGCGGGAGCCGCCGCGCCTTCAAGGAGAAAGACATGTCCGCAGTTTCCTACACTCCCCGCGAAGCCTTCGACCTGCTCCGCGGCATTCTCGAAGACCCCGACTACAGGGTCTACCACGCCGACGGCTACGACAGGCACGAGGAGCAGGACTACTGCGTCCTGTTCTGCGTGCCGGACGGAGAGGTCCGCCATGTCGTGCCCGTCGAATACTACGGGCACGAGCGCGCCTACTCCGCGTTCTGGCGTCTCGTGCGCTGGAACAACCTCCGTCTGGACAGGGGGAGGTAGAGCCATGCTTAGATCTTCCGTGGTGCGGGCCGTCACGCTGGCGGCTCTGGCCTCGCACGTGCTGTCCTGCATGTGCGCCAAGATAGTTTCCGTCGATGAAGAAGACGGCGGCTTCGTCCTCGTTGATGGAGACGGCTCCGTCTACGCCCGCGTCGACGACTACCCTCCGGGGTACGTCGACTGCGACGGCGCGCCCGTCCGCTCGGCCATGTACAGCTACGAGCCGCTGCGCCGGATGCCGCGCTACGACAGGGACGCCTTCATGCAGGCGACCCTCTCCCTGCTCCGCAAGTTCCGCCGTTCCTAAACTCAGAAGGAGAAAGCCATGAGCAATGTCGCAACCATCCCTCTGTCCTCAATCGACGTCTTCCGCCTGTCAGGTTCGCTCTGGGGCGGCGAGACCGCCCTCAAGGCGGCGGACTTGGACCCGCAGGTCCGCGCCGCCCTGCCTCCCAAGGAGCTCGCCTCCTTGGGACGCAAGCGCGTCTATCCCGCCGGCCCCTTGGAGACGCTGCGCTCCATCAGGTACAGGGCCTACATGGCCCTGCGCCGGTACGGGTGCAGCATCTTCAGCGGGGACGCCTACGCGGTGGACCCGAACCTCTCCGCCAAGGTGGTGGAGACGCTGGCGAAGATCAAGGCGGACTTCGACGCCGCCAAGAGAGACTTCCTCATGAACTACGAGGACCGCTTCGAGGCTTGGGTTCCCTCCATAGATCCCAAGTGGGAGGCGGTCATCCGCGCCGCCCTGCCCTCCGTGCCGGAGGTGGAGAGGCGGGTGAGCTTCGGCTGGCAGCAGTTCAGGCTCATGGAGCCTGCGTCTCCTGCCGCCGAGGGCGACACCTTGCAGGAGGAGGTGTCCGGCCTTGGCGCCTCCGTCTTTTCCCAGCTCGCCGACATGGTGAGCATCCAGTGGAACAGGCAGAACGGAAGCCTCAGGGAGGCCGCCTCGTGGAAGCGCGGGGTGCCCGACGCCGTGAAGGCGGTGATCGAAAAGGCGCGCAACTGCGCCATGTTCGACCCGTCGCTGTCCATCGTCGCCGACGCGCTGGAGCTCAGGGCCAAGGAGGCCTGCGTCAAGAACCCTGAACCCGGCCACCTCTGCGCCTTCAAGGGCCTGCTCCTCGCCATGCAGGACCCGGAGAACGTGCGCGCCCTGTGCACGTCCGTGTCGGACCTGTCGACGGCGGCCTTCGACGCGGGCTTCAGGGCGGGCTTCCTCCCCGGCGGGACGGCGACGTTCTCGAAGGAGGAGGTCGAAGCCGCGGCGGAGCCCGGCTGCTCGGAGCCTCTGCCGCCTGCGGCTCCGTCCGAGCAGGACATCGCCGAGGCCGAGGAGGTCATAGCGGAAGCCTCCGCCCCGGCTCAGGCGGAGCCCGCCCCGTCCGACGAGGAGCTCGGCGCCCTGCTCGCCGGCCTCGTCTAGCCCTTCCATCCCTTCCGGCCCCGCTTCGGCGGGGCCGTGCATGACAAAGGAGAAAGCCATGCAGATGAACACAGGAAAGATCTTCTTCAACCGCGAGTTCCCGCAGCTCCCCAGTGTCGAGGCGATGGGCGACTTCGCCTCCCCCTACTGCCCCAAGCCGAGCGCCGGCCACGTCTTTCCGGGGTGGGCCATGCGCGCCCTGCCCCAGTGGTGGTCCCGCCCCGCCAAGCAGGCGGGCGGCCTGTTCATCACCGGCCCGTCCGGCTGCGGCAAGAGCAGCACCTTGCGGGAATGGTGCGCCCGCACCGGAACTCCCATGTATGCGGTCACGGCCAATGGCCGCTTGGAATTTCCCGACCTAGTCGGGCACGTCAGTTTGGAATCGGACGGCGCCGGGGGAACCAGAACCGCCTTCGTCTACGGCCCCCTCAGCCTCGCCATGAAGAACGGCGGGCTGTTCTTGTTAGACGAGCTCGACCTCTTGGACCCGAGCGTGTGCGCCGGCCTCAACGGCGTGCTCGACGGGTCTCCCCTCGTCATTCCCGAGAACGGCGGGGAAGTGATCGAGCCTCACCCCATGTTCAGGTTCGCCGCCACTGGCAACTCCGCAGGCGGCGGCGACGCGTCGGGAATGTACGCAGGCGTTCTCCAGCAGAACGCCGCATTGATGGACCGCTTCACGGTGGTGTCCGCCTCGTGGCTGCCGCCCGAGACGGAGCGCGCCGTGGTGTCCGCCGCCGTGCCGGACATGCCGAAGGACGCCCTCGACGCCGTGCTGAAGGTGGCCGCCTCCGTGCGCGACACCCAGAAGGCGGGCGCCTCCCGCATGGTGGCCAAGCCGCTGACCACCAGAAGCCTCATCCGGTGGGCAGGCTACGCCGTGTCCTATTCCAAGGCGTTCGCCTCGCCGCAGCTGGCCGTGCTGCTGGAGGGCAGGAGTCCGCTGGCCGCCGCCTTCCTCGACGCGTGGGCGAACGGCCTCGGCGAGGGGGACGCCGTGTCGGTCAGGGAGATATGGCAGCTGGTGATGGGCTTCTCCATCGACGGCACCCCCGGCACCGACCGCCAGAGGAAGCGGAGCATGAGCTGCTCCGGAGGAGGAAGCAATGGCTAGCCTGAGATCTCTCGCCGCCGTGGCGGCGGCCCTGTCCCGCAGGTACGGCGTGGACGTGACGTGCTCCGGCTCCGGCGCATGGACGTCCGTCGACGGAAGCGGGCGCATGCGGATCAACATCCCTGCCAGCGTGGACACGGACGGCTGCGCGCTCATGCTCCTGCGCGGCTACCTCGACCACGAGTGCGGCCACGCAAGGTGGACGGACTTCAACGCGCCGTCCTCAACGTCCGACGAGCTGGAGCGCACGCTCGCCAACATCTTCGAGGACGTCCGCATCGAGGCGCTCATGTCGGACGCCTTCGAGGGGGCGAGGCAGAACCTCCACGACATCGCCGCCCATCTGTTCGGCGGGGACGAGTGGAAGACGAGGGCGGGAGCGGCCGACCAGACCTCCTGCATTCTGGCGTGGCTCCTGTGGCACGTCAGGAAGGACGCCTGCCCCGAGCTGGAGCACGGCGAGCAGATGCTGCGGGGCTTCGTGGACGCGCACGCTCCCGGCCTTGCCGATGCCCTGCTCGGCATCCTGTCCCGCCACCCGAGGGACACCACCGAGGACTGCTGGCGGGCGGCGGGGGCCTGCGCCTCCGCCATGCGCCGGTACGGCAGGGGGGAGCGGAGCGCGAACTCCCAGTCGCAGACGCAGGAGGAGAAGGACAGGACGGAGCAGGCCGTGTCCGAGCTGGCGGAGGGGAACTCCCGCAGGGCGGACAAGGTGAAGCGGAACATCGAGAAGCTGGCCGTCCAGCAGAGCGTGGACGACAGCGCGCGGGGCTTCCGGCAGAGCCAGATCGAGGGCTCCCTGCCGACGCCGGACAGGGGCATGGCGGGCGTCGTCAACGAGGCGCTCGACAGGGACAACCCGGCGCAGGGCGCGTCGGAGGGCGCCAGCGCCGCCCGCACGGGCTCGCCCGAGGCGTGCATCGCCTCCGGCGACGCCTACGCCGAGACGCCGGAGGAGAGGGAGAAGGCGGACGTCGTCCGCTCCCGCCTCGGCCGCAGGCTGGAGGCTCTGCTCCAGACGCAGGGCTCCGTCCGCAGGGGCGGGGCGAGGCAGGGGCGCAGGCTCGACGCCCGCTCCCTGTGGAAGGCGGGGGCGAGGGACGGCAGGGTCTTCGAGCGGACGTCGCAGGGCGCCGCTCCCGACGCCGCCGTGCTGATCCTCATGGACCAGTCCGGCTCCATGACCGCCGTGTACGACGAGCACGGGAACTGCATAGGCAATCCCGCGCCGGGGAACATGCCCATCAACTGGGCCAACGCCGCCTGCTCCGGCATGCTCGACGCCCTGCGCGCCGTGAAGGGGGTGCAGGCCGGGCTGTGCGCCTTCTCGAGCCAGTACTCCGTGCTCGTCCCCATGGGCTCCGGCCCGAGGAGGGGGCCGAGGGTGTCCGCTCAGGCGGGCGGAGGCACGGCCATAGGCAGGGCCGTGGTGGACTGCTCCGGCATGCTTCCGCACAATGCGAAGCGGCGCATCATGATCGTCATGACGGACGGCATCGAGGGAAGCTTCGTGGCCAACGCCGTGAAGCAGGCGAACGAGCTGGGGGTCGAGGTGGCCGGCATAGGCATCGGCCCCGCCGCTCCGGTCGCAAGGATATTCCCCGTGAGCCGCACGGTGTCGGACCCGGAGGACATCCCCGGCGCGCTGTGCGAGGTCATGCGCGACCTGCTCGTGGAGAGCGGGCGATGAACGCCGACGCCGCCCGCTTCGTGCGGGAGATGGAGGCCATGGGCTGGCGCCGCAAGCCGGGGCGGAAGCACGTGAAGCTGCTGTCCCCCGACGGCGAGTCCATGATGGTCGTGTCCGCCACGCCTTCGGACTGGAGGGCATTGACAAACATGAGGGCGCTTGCTAAGAAGGCAAGCAAGCGCTAGAAACAAGTAGAGCCCCGCCGTCTTCCGGGGCGGGGCTCTCGCAAACCCTATCAAGGAGAAATCTATGTCGTCCTTTGTTTACATCCCCGTCTTCATCTTGTCCATGGCCAGCGGCGCGACCGCCGAAGGCGCGTTCACGGCCGACGAGTATCCTACCTACGACGCCTGCATGCTGCAGGCGGAGGCGGACGCCAAGAGCATGGTCCGCGAATGGGACGAGGCCGAGGCGGCCGGGCGTCCCCACCTCTTCGAGTCCGTCGAGGTCCGCTGCGTGAAGAAGGAGGTGCGCGATGTCCGCTCCCGTTAATCTCCCTTGGGGCTTTGAAGAGCTTCCCGCCAAGGTCACGCTGGTTTCCCGGCAGGGACCTGAATGGCTGGCCGCCAAGTGCCGCCGCAAGGAGTGCCCGCTGGAGTACGCGCCCTTCGAGTGCCCGTTCTCCAAGTCCTGCGCAGACGTCTGGGCGGCCGACTGGGAATCCGTCAGCACCTACTTGGACGAGGAGGAAGGCAATGGCTAGAATCTATTCATGCTACGGCATGGGCTGCGCCTACGAGAACAGCCGCGGCGAGTGCCGCTGGAAGAAGGGGAACCCCTACCCCTGCGAGCTGGAGGAGATGGACGAGGAGGAGCGCGAGCGCGCGCTCTACGACATGGAGCCGCATTATGAAGACGAAGACAACGGCTAGCCTGCCCGATCCCGTCAGGCTCATGGCGGACGCCGCCACGGTCGGCGCCATAAAGCTCCTCGGCGTGAAGGTTTCCTTCGAGCGCCTCGCCCGCTTCATGTCCGCCATGGAGGCGGAGGGAACGTACAACGGCGTGGACATCTACGAGGTCATGCAGGGCGTCCACGACTCCGTGTCGGCCGCCCTCTCCTACCTCGTTCCGCCGGAGCAGGAAGCGGACATGCGCAGGGCCGGGCGCATGGATGCCGACGACGCCGAGTTTGAGCGCATGGTTTCCGAAATAGAAGGAGGCGGACATGGGTAGGATACGTCTGCTTGACACGGCCTGCGATCTGGACAGGTACGAGTCCGACGAAGACAAGTGCATCGCCGTGTTCACGAGCATGCAGATAGAGCTGTTCAGGGTCCTGCTGACCTGCGAGCAGATTGCCAAGGTCATGAAGGATGGAGGAGCCGAGGGAGAGTACGGCGGACGGGACGTCTACGAGATGCTGGACGATCTCCACGCCAAGACCGAAGCCGCCCTGCGCGTCCTTGCGGATGACGGCGAGCTTGAGGACATGCGCCGGACTTCCGGCTGGGAGGGCGGCCATGCGTAGCTCTTCCATCGGAATCTGGGCGGGGCTGGTGATGTTCTCCAGCATCGCCGTCGCATGCGGCGGGGTGTACGTAGCGAGCAAGGCCGCCGGCCTGCTGCAGGAAAGGCAGGCCGAGTGCATCCGGCTTCGGGAGAAGCTGCGCCGGAGCGAGGCCGAGGTGGATCTCCTGCGGGTTATGCTCAAGGAGGCGCAGGCCAAGGCTCCAGTCTCCAAGCAGTCCGTCGGCGCGGACGGCACGCTGTCCCGCAAGGCCGGCAACTACCTCAACGTGAAGGCGCCGTCCGACTCGTACTGGCTGGGCCAGACGGGCAGGGACAGGCACGGTCACGCCGTGTTCCGCTCCCCCGAGTGGAGCCTCCGTGCGGGCACTCTCGTGCTCCGCAGCTACTACCTCCGCCACGGCATCAAGACCGTGCGCGGCATCGTCGAGAGGTTCTCGACGTGCAACCATGCCGAGTACACCAAGTATCTCTGCGACCGGCTCGGCCTCGAGCCGGACGAGGAGTTCAACGTGATGCGCCGCATGCCCGAGCTCGTCCGCCACATGGTGCGGTTCGAGAGCGCGGCCGACGTGCGGCCCGAGCACATCCACATGCTGGACGTGATGTCCAGCATCTAAAGGAGCGTAAGATGACATTCCAAGAGCAGTGCATGCAGGCGGTGTTCCCCCGCTTCATCGAGGGGATCAACGCCGCCAACGCCAAGGCAAGGGAAGCGAAGGACGTCGCCGAGGCTCTCGCCGCCAAGGTGGCGGAGCTGCAGGCCAAGGTGCAGGAGCTCGAAGTCCAGCTCGCCGACGCCCTCGACCGCGTCAACATGCTGGAGGCCAAGGCCGCCGAGAAGAAGACGCGCAGGCCGAGAGCCAAGAAGGCCGTCGACCCCGTGCAGGCGGTGGAGCAGGCGGCGGAAGAGGCGAAGCTCCCCGAGCCCGGCACGTACCAGACCGCGGGCGTGTCGGGTACGGCGGGCACCTACGGCACGGCGGGGGAGACGAAGACCGTCGGCGTCTCTGGCACGGCGGAGCTTCCTCCCGACATGCAGGGACTTTTCTAGGACTGAAGGCGGGGGGCTCCGGCTCCCCGCCAAGGAGATGATATGCGTCTGATCGCCATAGACTTTGAAACCTTCTGGGATTCCAAGGCGGGGTACACCTTGTCCAAGATGGGTCCCATCGAATATATCAGGGACCCCCGCTTCGAGGTCCAGCTGCTGGCGTGGCACGATGGGAAGACGGGGGGAGTGGCCGCAGGGGACGACGTGAAGCGCCTTCTGGCGGATCTTGACCTCAACGACAGCGAGACCGTCACGTTCGCCCACAACGGAGCCGGGTTCGACTACCTGATCCTGCACGAGATCTACGGCCTGCACCCATTCCATCCGATGGACACCATCCCGATGGCGGCGTGGTGCGGGCTGACCCGCATAGGACCCGCCAGCCACCACGCCGTGACGGCGGCGCTGGGCACGGGCGAGAAGCTCCCCGGCACCGTCATCTCCGACGGCAAGCGGTGGCCGGACGACTTCACGCCGGAGGAGCGGGAGGCGTTCTCCTTCTACGCCTCGCAGGACGCGAGGCAGTGCCTCGCCAACGCCAAGGCCATGCTCCCGTACATGACGGCGGACGCCATGAAGTTCATCGAGCTGACGTCCCGCATGGCCTGCGAGCCCTGCCTCGTGCTGGACAGGGACATGCTGCTCGCCTACAGGGAGGAGCTGAAGGCCAAGACGGCCAAGGCGAGGGAGGAGATAGGGAAGCTGTTCCGCTTCCCCGACGACGAGACCTTCCTCAAGGCCGTGAGAAGCAAGCCCGCCTTCTGCAAGATGCTGGAAATATTAGGGAGGGAAGCTCCCAGAAAGCTTTCCGAGAAGAAGACGAAGACGAAGCTGGAGGCGCTGAAGCTGGCGGGGGTCTCCGATCCCAAGCCGGAAGAGTACGAGGTGTGGGAGCCCGCCTTGGCGAAGACCGACCTCGACTTCAGGGCCATGGAGTCCGACCCCGACGAGCGGGTGGCGCTGCTCGTGCGCACCCGGCTGGAGAACAACAGCTCCATGCAGGCGTCCCGCACCGAGCGCTTCCTCGCCCTCGCCGACGGGAAGCCCATGCCCGTGATGCTGCAGGCCTTCAAGGCCCACACCTCCCGCTACACGGCGGGCAACGAGGGCAAGTCCGACGGCCTCCAGATGCAGAACCTGAGCAAGAGGGACCCCTCCCTGCTCACCCTGCGCCGGGCCATCAAGGCGCCCAATGAGTTCGGCCTCGTGGCCTGCGACTCCTCGCAGGTGGAGGCCCGCATCCTCGCCTACGTGTCGGACAACCGGCCGCTGCTCGAAGCCTTCAGGACGGGCGCCGATCCCTACGCCGACCTCGCCGAGAAGATCTTCGGGGTTCCTTCCAAGGAGATCCACGACGGCGCCAAGGGCGGGGACAAGAAGCTGAAGACGTACCGCAACACCGGCAAGACCGCCATCCTCTCCGCCGGGTACGGCGTAGGGTGGAGGAAGTATGCCGACACCCTGCTCCGGCAGGGAGTGAGGCTGCATCCCGATCTGGATCGGCACTACGAGCTGGCCAAGCACGCGCACTCCGTCTACCGGCAGGACAACGCGCCCATCGTGGCGTTCTGGAAATACTGCGGACAGGTCATAGAGCATCTGGCCGGAGGCGGCGAGGGATATTTCGGCGGGCCGTCGGGGAACCTGTTCAAGTACGGAGCGACGCACATAGCGGGAAGGCCGTTCATAGTGCCGTCCATCCTTGGGCCGAACGGGTTCATCCTGAGATACCCCGGCCTGCGCGCCAAGGAGAGGGACGACGGCTCGTACGAATGGGTGTACGACAGGTACGCCGGAACGAGGAAGGCGGAGGCCCGCATATACGGGGCGAGCCTGACCGAGAACCTCTGCCAGTACCTCGCCTTCGCCCTGCTCATGTGGCAGGCCTGCCGCATGAAGGAGCAGGGCGTGAGGATCATAGCCAACGTGCACGACTCCTTCCTCGCCGCCTGCGGGGAAGGCGGGGAGGAGCGGGTCAAGGCCCGCATGCTGGAGTGCATGACGTCCGTGCCCGACTGGCTGGAGGGATTCCCCGTCGGAGCCGAGGCCGAGACGGGGACGGACTTCACCATTGCATAAGGGGGATCGCCATGTATGAGAGGCAAAGAAAAGATCGCAATGTTCCGTGGGAAGCTCTTAAAGGAACAATGGCGCGGTGGAGAAACGAACTTGAAATAGATAAAGATTTGAAAGGCTTGCAGGATGTAGCATTTAGCATTTTTAATGTTTTGAAATACGTAAAAGTGCTTGAACTGGAAATACGTGCTTATGAAAGAGCAGACAAGGAAAGAAGAAAACAGGAAAGAGAGGTGCAGAATGAGCTTCGTGTTCAGTCCAAGTAACCTGATGTCGTTCGCCGCCTGCCCCCGCAGGTTTCAGGGGCAGAGCATCACGAAGGAGATCAAGTGGAAGGCCAGCTCCCAGAAAAGCCGGGGCACCCTAGTCCACAGCTGCCTGCAAAAGGCGGTGGACGAGGGCATGGCCGCCGTGAAGAGCTGGCCGGACGGGCTGGACGGCATGCGCGTCCAGCAGGTGGTGGACTCCCTGCGGTCGC
>Ga0265301_10002185_pt1 | contig 23293 bp, 22 predicted proteins | sample AusTroGonzalo_MG_2_FD_193488 | JGI IMG/M metagenome (GOLD analysis project Ga0265301, IMG submission 193488) | Bovine rumen microbial communities from tropical cattle in Woodstock, Queensland, Australia - Gonzalo_04 | ecosystem: Host-associated > Mammals > Digestive system > Stomach > Rumen ... | reverse complement strand
TCATGTCGCTTCCCAGCGTTGCACTATCCTCCATTGGCGGTAAAGCAATTATATTATCTCGGAATACCCAGCTGAGTGCAACCCACTAAACTCAAATTGTCCTTGACATGGGGTACACTTTACTACGTATGAATACTATGGAATCGAAGAAGAGATATGATGATTCTGCTATAGATTCCTATCTGGAAAGCCATAATGTGTATGACAGTTCTGATCTGTGTATTGATATTGCTGCCGTGATAAAATATGCACGTGAACATGGTATTGCTTTGTCATCTGTTCCGCAGGAAATCGTGGATCAATACACCAAAGCGTCAATAGGCCGGTAGGGATGGTTCTCCTTTTGGCCCACCCGGCCCTTTTTTCGCGAAAGAAACCGACTTTTCCGAAAAAAGACCGTGACACAAAGGTCACGGCCGTGCTTTATACGTTATTTCTGAACGGGGTTCGTTGTGCCGGGAAAACCTCTTTTACTGTCCCAGCTCGTTCCAGCGTTTCTGGGCTCCGTTCGACCCGAGGTAGGAGAACATGCAGAGATCCACTGCAAAAATCACTGCGGTGACGATGATTCCGTAGACCGTCACGTCAATCTTGCCGTGAAGCGCCGTGAAATACAGGACGGCGGATCCGATTACCAGCAGGATCGTTGCCAGGATCGGAATGAGGGAACTGGTTGTGCTTTTCGCCGCCTTGGCAATGCTCGGATAGTCCAGCTTGCCGAAGTGCAGGTTGGAGATCAGGCCGAACAGAGCGTTGAAGCAGTTGAACGCGATCGGCATCAGGAACATCAGAATAACGCCCGGAACTGTCAGAATCTTGGCAACAAACAGATACAGGATTGAGCAAAGAATAGATACCGGAATCGCCAGCACCAGGTGGGACAGAAGCTTGCCCGTCAGCACGTCCTTCGCCCGCACCGGCATGCTCTTGAGAATCCACAGGTTCTTGCCTTCCACAGAGACAGAGCAGCCGGAGATGGTCGTCAATGCCGCAAAGAAACTGATTACAAAGGCCGCGATCACGGTGGTATAGGCGCCCGGATCCGAAATCCGGTCGGTTTTTTCCAGGATGTTCTTGATGACAGAATCTCCGGAAACCATCGCGAAGATGGTCAGGCCGATGCTGTAGAGCAGGCCCAGACCGGCGTTTGTCATATAGGGCGGGCTGCTGAAGAACCGGGTCAGATCCTTCTTTGTCATGGACCACACCACGGAAGAACCCTTCAGCGCCGTCGCTTCATACTTCTGCTTCTTCGCAGCGTTCCGTGCCGTCACGATCCTGATGAAGCTCCTGCTCAGTACATAATAGACGATGGCGAAGGGCACGATGCAGATCGCCGCGAAGATCGCCAGCATCCCCCAGTTGGTCTCCGCGATCGCCAGGCCCATCGCATACAGGGGATACAATGACTGGCGGAATGCCTGGGCAATGTCGCCGGCGCTTTCTGCGAAGGTGGAGAAAAAGTTCTTGTTCACTCCCATGGTCACAAGAAAGAGCGCGGCAATCGCCACCAGGGATAGGATCGTCTGAACCAGCACTTTCTTGCCGGTGCGCCTCGTGATGTACGAGACCAGCCAGGCCAGCAAGCATGAGATCGTCGTGGACAGCAGCGGCAGCAGCAGCGCGCACACAATCACGAGGATCCAGTTCAGTACGCCAATGCCCCCGGTCTGTGCCGAAACCGTGTAGCCGGCGGCGCACAGCAGCACCAGGGTAAACAGCGAGTTCAGGAAATAGACCGATCCGACGCGGCTCGCGAGGATCGCGGAGGGGGAGATCGGCATGCTCAGCAGCAGTTCGTTGTCTTTTGCTTCAAAGATTACGCCCTGCGCGTAGAACAGCGTCAGGAACAGGGCCAGGAGAAACCCGGCCGCACCGGCAAATCCGTAAACCGCCCAGACTTCTCCCCGCTGTGCCAGTCTGACGCAGATATTGCCGAACAGCGCGTTAACGCCGGCGCAGCAGCCGATCAGGATCAGAATGCCCAGCACAATCAGCAGCGCATAGGTGCTGAGCTTCGCCGCTTTCTTCCCCTTTGACTGGCCGGTAAGCTGATCCGCCAGGGCCAACAGCCGGTTTTTCAGCAGTATTTTAAGCATGCTCTTCCTCCACCTTGATATCGTCCACCAGTTCGAGGAAGACTTCTTCCAGGCTCTCGTTGCCCCGGACTGTCTCAATGTCGCCGTCAGCCAGCAGTTTGCCGCCCTTGATGATGGCAATCTTGTCGCACAGCTTTTCCGCCACTTCCAGCACGTGGGTGGAGAAGAAGATCGCGCCGCCGTTGTCGCAGAAGGTCCGCATGAACTTCTTCAGGATGAACGCCGCCTTCGGGTCCAGGCCGACGAAGGGCTCGTCCATGATCAGCAGCTTCGGGTCATGCATCAGCGCGGCGACGATCGCCAGCTTCTGTTTCATCCCGTGGGAATAGGAAGCCACTTTTTCTGCCAGCGCGTCTGTGATGCCCATGTCGCTGGCAAACTCCGCGATTCGCTTTTCCCGCACATCGGTGGGAACGCCGTACACGTCGCCCACGAAGTTCAGGTAGCGGATACCGCTCATGAACTCATACAGATCCGGATTGTCCGGGATATAGCTCATGATTTTCTTGCATTCCAGCGGCTGCTTTTTGATGGACATGCCGTTCACCAGGATCTCGCCTTCGGTAAAGTCCAGCAGGCCGCAGCAGGCCTTGATCGTCGTGGTCTTGCCGGCACCGTTATGGCCCAGGAAACCGTAGATCTCGCCCGGCTTGATATGAAGGCTCAGGTCATCCACGGCCTTGGGGCCGTCCGCGCTGTACTGTTTCGTGTAGTGATTGATCTGCAGCATAGACATTAACTCCTGATTCAAATATTCGTTATCTGTTTCTCCGGGCCGAAGGGGGTAAGGGGTTCGCAGCGCCCGGAAAGCCCCTGAATTACAGTTCCTTCTTTTCCTTGCCTTCAGCCTTTTCCTTCACCTTTTTCCAGGTCGAAATCCCGCAGGCAATGGGGCCGATGATCAGGATGGCAATGCTGATCGGATCGCTGATCCTGTCAGCAAAGGGTTTTTTGGTAACCAGACCAAGCACAAAGTCGATGGCCAGCAGTATCAGCGCACAGCCTGCAGCGCTCGCGATGCCCATCAGAACCGGATTCTTTTTAAACTCTTCCATTTTCATTTCCTCCTGCAAAATAACGTCCCTGAATCGGGACGTTACATACTATCATACATTTTACGCAATGTCTAATAAAATATGGTCATTATTGTTTCCCTTCCAGGCCTTCCAGGATCTTCATGACAATCCGGCCGGAATTGTCCGCAGCTGTATCGCCGAAGTTATCATATGTTTCATGTGCTTCTCCGTCTGCCTTATCCGACATGCAGCGGATGACGACATAAGGGACCCCGAACTGTTCACACACGGCGGCAACAGACGCGCCTTCCATCTCACAGGCCAGGGCATCAAACTGATCCTGAAGATATTTTACATAAGTCCCGGAAGCAACGAACTGGTCTCCTGTGGCAATCACGCCTTTGAAGACATGCTTTTCGCCGACAACTTCCTTCGCTGCCTCATAAGCCAGTCTGACCAGGTCGTCGTCGCAGGTATAGTATCCGTCGGCTTCGTTGTAGGCGGAAGACCATTCAAATCCGTCCTGGTTCTGATTTCCGTAATCATGCTGCACCAGCTTCGTGCCGATCACCATGTCCATCACCTTCGTTTCATCCCCGACGCCCCCGGCAATGCCGGTGAATATCAGGTAAGAAACCGGATACCGGTTCAGCATCGTCGCTGTGCCGGCGGCGGAAAGGACCTTCCCGATACCCGCCTTGGCAATCACCACATTCTGGCCGCAAAGCGTGCCGACATGGAAGTTCACGCCGCCGATCGTATCAGTCCGCTCGATCTCCGCCTCGGAAAGAAGCAGCTTCACCTCATTCTCCATCGCGGAGATAATCCCGATTCTGCTTTTGCTTTCCGTTGCTTCCTCTGCGAAGGCAGCCGGCAGGCAAAGGCACAGGCACAGAAGAACAATCAGCAGTTTTTTCATCTTTCACACGCTCCTGTCGTCTTTGTATTTCCGGATGCAGTCAATGAATCTGCTTCCTTTGTGAATCTTACCACAAAGCGCAAAAACCGACAACGCAGGATTCTCCCCCGTTCAATCCGGGCCTGAGCCGCCCGGATTGTTTTCATTCATCTGCTGCTCCGATCTCGTTTTCCAGATCGTACAGATAGTAATATTCGTCGTAAAATCCCAGGCAGGCATCCATCCCCGCGTTGGTTCCCAGCGCCTTGTACAGCACCATATCCCAGGAGCCGTACTTCTGGAGCAGGTCATCCGCCGTCGGGCCTTCTTCATTTCCATATGTTTCGAGGTTTCTCTTCCTGACCAGCGCCAGCGCTTCCGGATTGTCCTTCTCAGCCTCCAGGCGCAGTTCGTTCCGGCGCTTGCTGACCGCTCTGGCGATCGTCTCGACGTCCTTGTCCTCCTGGACCATGGAGAGCATTATATCGTACAGTTCGGACATGCTGTCGTGATACGCCTGCCGTGTTTCCCTGGCCTCGGCCACCTGTTCCGGGTCAGTCCAGTCAAGGGCGTTCGCGTAATCCTTCAGCGTGGATCCGTCTTCCGTGCTGGGGGAAAACCCGTATACCGCCTCCGGGTTCACCACGATATCGCGCATGGCTTTGGGATTAACCCGCGGATCATGTTCATAGCTGAACCCGGTCCCGGCGGGAATCGCGGCTCCGGTTTCGTCTAAGTCCTCCGCTCCCGTCGCAGAGACGATCCCGATATTGCTTTCCGCGGATTCCTCCGCAAAGGCGGCCGGCAGACAAAGGCACAGGCACAGAAAAATAATCAGCAGTTTTTTCATCTTTCACTCACTCCCGTCAATTCTGTGTTCGCGGACGCAGCCCATATTTTTAAAAACCTGTTCCCTAAAGCGTCGATTTATGATATGCTAAACAGAGGATATTGCCTGGAAAACAAGGAGGAGAACATATGGCAGTTTTCACATCTTCAGCACTGTCTCTGCGGAAAAAGCTCATCATCGAAGCGCTCCAAAAAGCAGGTGCACAGAGTCCGAAATCGGCAAAAGCCTTATCCGAAACGGACCTGGAAAACCCGGACCAGTTTCAGGAGTATACAGATCAACTGGCAGATATGGATGTAATCGGCAAAACACCCGATGGAAAATACTATGTGGATCCGGAAGATTAATTCCCTTTATGCTTTTTTGATTTTCGGAACGTGATATTCGACGCCTTCGTCGAAGAACACCTGTTCCGGCGGCTGCTCGAGCAGTTCCGGATTTCCGAAATTCCTGGTCGCGTCTGCAAAAAACTTCGCATAGTGCGCACCGGAGCACACCCGCTCGTCAGCGGTCAGCCCCAGAGGCAGCCACCGTTTCATCCGGATGTTGCCTTCGCTGTCCGTTGCCGCTTCTTTGACGACGTTTCCCATTCCGATAAACAGGCTGACGTCGCCGAAATTGTAGATATGATGCAGCGGATGGCTCAGGCCGATAGATGCGTTGTTTGTTATAAACATGCCGCTGTAGAACGGCAGCCCTTTCACGATGAACTTCGGGGCGATTCCGTACCGGTCCAGCAGTTTGTACAGGGCCACGATCAAAGTTGGAAGGCCGGGGATCTTCAGGACTGCTTTTGCGAGTTTGATCACGAAGTCGCCGTCTTCCGTGGCGCGGGCATTCTCCACTGCGTCGTTCATCCGATCGCGCACGTCAAACAGCGTATCCGTCAGGTCAAACTGGATCTGCACCGTCGTCTCGTTGCTCTCGTTATCCTGTGGATCCTTCAGGACCGCGTACGATACGGAACAGTTGTTCCGCGCATAGTACTGTTTGTTGAAGATGAACCGGTTCACCGCCGGATTCTGGCTGATCGCCCGGACATAGCCTGCCACAATAATCTGCATGAAGGTGATTTTCTCACCCTGCCGGTTCTTTTCCGCGATGTATCTGGCCAGCTTTTCATAGTCCACCTTATGTTCCAGAAACACCTGCGCGTCGCAGCGCATCGGCATCAGATACGGCGTAATCTGGATAATAGGGTCCAGATGCTTGAGTCTTTTTCCGTCCACTCTGTGTCCGAACATAGTCTATCTTTCCCCCGTCTCTCACATCATCAAAACAACCCTGTTGCTTTCTCCAGCGCCTCCTGCTGCGCATGTAACAGTTCTTCAAACTTCCGGCGGTAATCCGCCGCCGTCTGTTTCAGGTTTTCAATTTCCGTCTTCAGATCATCCCGTTCCGCCTCAAGGCCCTCCAGGCGTTCGGTCGCCTCTGTTTCGGCTTTCATCCGGATCGCTTCCGCATCCTCTTTTGCCCGGCGGATCGTCTCTTCCTTCACCTGGGCCGCCATTTCCAGGATCTCCCGGAAACGGCTTTCCTCGGCACCTGTCGGAGCGTTAGCGTTCTCCGCAGGGGCCTGGGGCCGTACCATGGTCGTCTTCTGGCGAAGATCAAAGATCTCGTTGTTCAGCCGATCCATTTCCTCGCAGATTTCGTCCAGAAAATTATCCACCTCGTTCTTGTTGTAGCCCTTGGATTCGATGGAAAACTCCTTTTCCGCGATCATGTCCGCAGTGATCCGTTCCATGTGTCTTCCCCTCCTTTAATCAATAACCGTATCCGCCGAAACTTCCGTATGATCCCGCCGCTACCGGCATCGTGCCGGTATAGGGATTATAGTTGTCCATCTCGCCGTTGCGCGCGGCTGTCCATTCTGCTGCGTTGGGGCTTGTCCGGCGCTCCCGCCGCCCCGGCCGCGGTGCTTCCGCCGCCGCGTTCATCCGGGTCGCCGGCATTTCCTGCAGCCGGATTCCTTCCGGCATACCCTGCTTCTCCGGCAGAATCAGTACCCCTTCCGGAGCAATCAGAACAATCCGCGCCCCGGCCAGCAGCCGGACCGTGCATCCCAGCGTAAAAGCGGCTCCGGCCAGCATATCCTGGCAGCGCATGCTTTCGCTTTCGTTGGCGATCGCGTCAAGCATGACGATCAGGGTCTCCCCGTTCTTCATGCACTCAATCGCTTCGTAGCAGCTCTTCAGGCCGGTCAGGGTCATAATATGCTCCACATGGAGCGTATTCTGCGGATCCCGGTTTGCCGGTGCGAAGCCCGGCATATAGGAGATGTTATCCTGTCTCGCCCTGGGGAAACCCGCTTCTGTCCCCGTGTTTGACGTGAAGTATCTTCCTCCCGCCGGTGCCTGGCCTGAATACTCTGTCTGTCCGGCGGTTTGTGTCCAGGCAGATCCGCTGTTTACGTTTTCCTGTCCGAAGCCGTATTCGGATGGCGGCGTCATGCCTGTAAACCCTGTGTGGACATACTGCATATTTCCGGCAGACTGCTGTGCTGCCTGGTCTGCCGTCTTTTTCCTCATCGGGCTGTAATGGCTTGTTCCGCCGTCAGGCCTGCGGGTGCCGTCCCCCCGGACGCGGCTGAACAATCCTTCGAAATCCCTGATCAGGTCTTTGAATGCCATTGGTCTGTTTCGCTCCTTTTTCTTCCGTCAGTTGCGGGGCCCGAAGATTGCGCCGCCGACCCGGACCATGGTCGCCCCGTGGGCAGCGGCCAGGCGGTAATCCCCCGACATACCCATGCTGAGTTCTTCCATCCCGATTCCGTTCAGGCTTCTCTCTTTCAGCCTGTCAAACAATTCCCGAGTCTTCGCGAAAAGTCCGTCCAGATATTCTTCGTCGTCTGTCAGCGGCATGACCGCCATCAGGCCGCGAACCCGGATCCCGTCCAGTTTCGCAATCTGATTCAGAAAAGTTTCCGTTTCCTCAAAGGGAACGCCGCCTTTCTGCTCCTCGCCCGCAGGGCTGACCTCCACCAGCACAGGCATTTGCTTTTCAGCTGCCAGAGCGCGCGCGTGGATCTCTTCAGCCAGCGGAATACTGTCCACTGACTGGATCATGCATACATCATTGATGATTTGCCTGACTTTGTTGCGCTGAAGCCTTCCGATCAGGTGAATCCCGAAGCAGCCCTGCAGTTCCGGCAATTTTGTCTTCAGTTCCTGAACCCGGTTTTCCCCGATCTCAGTCACCCCGATCTCCTTCAGCGGCAGGATTTCCTCCGCACTGTGAGTTTTTGTCACAGCAATCAGTTTCGGTACCGGCCACCGGCCATCCGCGGCAATCTCCAGTTCCCGCCGGACCTGCTCCACTCTTTGCTCAAGCTCTTCCCGGGTCATTGTCTTCCTTCTCTCTCTGTTGCTGTCCCTCAAACTCTTTTCCTGAAGCAAACATAAGCCGAACCCGAAGGGGGGTTATGGGGGTTCGTAGCGCCCGGAGAAAGAGCCAGTGGCTCTTTCTCAGCGGAGAACGGGCGGCAGCCCAGGAAGATCGGAAAGCCCCCTAAAATAGTCTCACTGTCTGCCCCTCATACAGCACTCCCTGCTGTATAGCCGAAATAAAAATCATCCCGTCGCGTTTATCCATCACATTCACCGGGATAAAGAACTGGTAATCTCCGTCCACCACGACCACACCCGGCATATTGTCCTGGTAATACAGCGCTCTTTCCGGCACCGTCAGGCTTGCTACGCTGTCCCCGAGCACGCCCGTACAGGTCCGGACATACAGAACCGGTTCGACCTCGCTGTTCACGTCAAGGCGTACCAGCAGTTCCCCGCCTGTCCGGGTGAAGCTCAGCACCCGGGCGTCCACCATCGTATCCTTGAAGTTCTCCAGTTTCAGTTCGTAAACCGCACCTTCCACCGGATTCCAGTTGCTGTCCCTGATCAGCATCAGAACGATCCAGTGTCCTTCGCGGATCAGGCGGTAAATCGTTGTCTTGCCCTTCCCTGTCAGATCGTCCGTCGGCTTTTTCCCGTTCAGCATCGCCCGGACTTCACCCGGCGTAAACTGGTCATAATTCGTCACGGTCAGCCCGTATTCGTATCCGTCGCTGTAGAAACTCACGAGGCCGTCTCCCGTTGCAGCGTACTGCTTGGTCCAGCTGGAAATCCGCTGCAGCTGGCTCAGTTCATCGTCATACAGCCGGGTCATGCGCTGGTCTTCGCTGTACATTTCCTTCAGTCGGTTCTGCCGGCTCTGAATCGCTGTGGCCAACAGGGTTTCCTGATTGTTCATGTTTCCGCGCGCGCCGCCGATCAGCTCCCGTACTTCCCGGGCCCGGGTCATGACGTCCGCTTCCAGTTTTTCCATATAGGAATCTGTTGTCACCTGGGCCTTCAGAAGTTTCATCTGGTATTCCTTGATTTGATCCCGGTAGTCCTGCAGCGCCGTCATCTCTCTCGTACTGAAACCCGATGAGTAAACGTTGCAGATCGTGGTTCCCCGCGTAACCCAGCTTCCTTCTTCCGCAATATAGTCAACACTGGTCACGCCTTCGGCGTCAAAAGGCGTCTCATCCCGCACGATGAGGCAGTCCCCCTCATACCGGGCGCCCATCACTCCCGCCGTAATCGTGGCATAGGGTGCTGCCTGAGGGGTCAGCGTCGTCACAAGATACCAGGCGGCAAAACCCAGCACCAGTACGATCAGCATAATCTGCGGAACGCTCATCCGCTTGTTCTCCGGCTGCGGCGGCATCTGAACCGGCTGCGGCGGCTGCATGTCGTACACGCTTTCCCCTCCATTTCCCCGAAGGTCCAGGGGTTCCGCACGCCCGGAAAACGGGCCGGTGTGCCCGTTTTCAGTAAGGAACGGGCGGCAGCCCTGGGCACTCGGAAAGCCCTGGTCGCGGCTGAAGCCGCGAAATCTCAACATTAGATTATATCATGATCTTTCATGATAATGCAACCGAAGGGGTTCAAGGGGGCAATCGAAAAGCCCCCCTTACTTAAGCCATTCAGCCGGTTTTACAATTGCCTTTGTCGGTTCCCCCGCGATGATCTCCAACGTCATAAGCGCCTTTTCTCCCGTAACTCTCTTCTTTTCGGGAGCGGCCGTCGCCATGACAAATGCCATCCCGGCCACGCTGACATTAAATTCCCTCATCAGTTCCACCATGCCCCGTGCCGTACCGCCGCCTTTCAGGAAATCATCAACGATCAGCGCCCGCTGGTTATCTTTCACCGCCCTGCGGCTTAAGCTCATGGTTTCGATATTACCGCTTCCTGAAACATAATTGATATTCACCGCCGAACCTTCATACACCCGGGAAAAATGCCTGGCAATCACCAGCGGCACCCCGAGCGCATTGGCTGTGGCAAATGCCACCGGAATTCCCTTGGTCTCCATGGTCAAAACAAAATCCGGTTCCGTCGCATAATATTCTGTTGCAATAATTTCTCCCATCCGGTTCACGATCTCCGGCGTACTGAGAATATCGCTGTAATACAGAAAATCCCCGGGCAGAACCCTTTCACTGCCGCTCAGCTTTCCGCATAATTCCTCGATATATGCCCTGGCCTTTGCCCGACTCACCGTCGGCCGGTAACGCACGCCGCCTGCAGCACCGGTCACCGTATCCACTTCACCCAGGTCAAACGCTTTCGTCACCTGCTGCAGCAGATCGACATCCTCACTCATGGTCGATTTGGCAGAACCGAACATCTCACAAAAGCTGCTGAGTGTAAAGATTCTGTTCGGCGTACCCGATAAAAGCTTCATCATTGCGGTCATACGTTCATTCCGGCGGATCCTGTCCATGTCTCATATCTCCTTGATTCTGCCTGATCAGCGGATCGTTCGGGGGATGCCCCTTAGTCGGATATTTTATCACAAAACACGAATGATTGAAAGCATTTTCTCATCTATCGTTCGGATTTTTATTTTCCAACAAAAAAACCTGCCGAAAAACGGCAGGCATCCGAAGGTCCGGGGCACTCGGAAAGCCCTCTTCTTATTCCTTACCTTCATGTAGCCGAAGGTCTCCCTTATTACTCTTCTTCTGCAATGAAAGGAGAAATATCATTCAGAAGTTCTTCGCAATCATCCCCGTAAATCTCCAGTGCAATCGGTTTGCTCAAATCCAGTGAAAAAATGCCCAGAATCGATTTGGCATCCACCACGTGGCGCCCTGCCCGCAGATCCATTTCAAACGGATAGCGCGCTACAATATTCACAAACTTATTGACATTCTCCACAAGGCTCAGTCGGATCATAACAGACTTCACGGCAAAGCACCTCCTTGTTTTTTATTTCCTGCCCGGACGTTCCGGACATCAGATGCAGATCATACAGGATTCCAATATCATTTTCAATACGTAATCCGGTTATATTCTGACCAATCAGTCTGAATTTCCCTCCACCTTATCCCGGATTCTCAGCATCAGCGTACTTTCTTCCGGTTCCCAGACAGCCTCGCCATTCAGCGCCTTCGCAAGGAACTCAGCATTGATAAAATGTCCTTCGTTTGAAAAATCCAGGTCATCGTCTTTCATCTCAATTTCGGTTCCATCCACGGAAGCAGAGTACCCGCTCTCTTCATTGTAGATCGCAAGGGTATAACCGGCTGCTTCCAGCACAATCGTTCCGACGCCTTCGTCGGTCAGCTGCCAGCCTTCCACGCACTGGCACAGATCATCCAGGCTCACCCGGATCTTTGCGCCGTTCTGCATCAGTCTCGGCCTGGCTGTCACCGGAACGCCGTCTTCCGTCGCGATGAATTCCAGCGGGCCGTTGCTCTCGTTCAGCGCCACGGAACCGATAATGGCATCATATACTTCAGCGTCCAGATCAACGTTCTCCACGATTTCATCCGGTTCTTCCTCGGGCTCCGCTGTCGGTTCTTCGGCAGACTTTCCGGCTGTTACTTTCTTTTGTCCTTCGGCCGTTTTGTTTGTGTCTTCCTCGTTTTCCTTAGGTTCTTCTGTCGGTTTCCCGGTAGGTTTTTCTGTCGGCTTTTCCGTGGGTTTTTCCGTGGGTTTCTCGGTCGGTTTCTCTGTGGGTTTCTCTGTGAGTTTCTCTGTTACTTTCTCGGTAGGTTCTTCTTTCGCACCGGTCTTTTCGGCTTCCCCGGTATTCATATATTTGTCCAGCAGGTCCGGCGGGACAGCCGTCAGGGCCGACTCCTCTTCCTCCGGTGCCGTACCCTGTCCGGCGGTTTCGCCTTCCTCTGTTTCCGCCGTTTCCGGCTTCGGCGTTATTTCCGGCGTCGGGGTTTCTTCCTTCGCTTCGGGATTCGGTACGATATCCGGATTCTCAAACAAATTCGTCTGTGTGGCGCGGCCGGCGACACCGTCCTGCTTTAGCCCGTTATAGTACTGGAACTTTTTGACTGCGTTATAGGTCTGCCGGCCGTAGGCTCCGTCTGCACCGTCTTCAGGAAGATACTTCAATTCGACCAGTTTTTCCTGCAGCTTTTTGACATCCTTGCCCTTCGCGCCCATTCCCAGGTTGTGATACCCTTTCAGGTTAGGCGTAATGGTCGGCACCGGCACAGGCGTCGGTTTTGCGGTCGCGGTGGCTGTCGGCGCGGGTGTGTCCGCAAGGGCCGCTGTAATGTCCGTCGTTCCGTTCTCTTCTCCGCCCGGAGCGACGGTTTCCACGATCGCTGTGCTTTCCGGTGCGGGAGTAGGCGGTTCCTTCGGTGCTGACGTGCTTTGTACGGCAAGCGCCATCGTTGCCGACAGGTAGATCAGCAGGGTCTTCATCATATCCATTTCCGCCACTCCCCTTTGTTTCCGTGCATTTATGGATATTATACCAAACCCCGGCAGTAATGACAATCCCCGTTTTCTGTGATAAAATAAGGCATTCATCAGCCATCGGAGGGAACATGGAGCAGCTTGAAGCAACGATCCTCGGTACCGTTTTCCGAAATCCGGAAAACGGCTGGTCCGTTGTGACCGTTCGCTCCGGCCGCAGCGAACTGACGGTTGTCGGTTCCCTGCCGGAGCTTTCTTCCGGGGAGCAAGCTGTCTTCTCCGGTGAATGGATTGAGCACCGGACCTACGGGCGTCAGTTCAGCTGCCGCGCCTGTGAGCTGAAGGTTCCCACCACCCTTCTCGGGATCGAGCGGTACCTCGGCAGCGGGCTGATCCATGGGGTCGGCCCTTCCACCGCAACCCTTATTGTCGAAGCTTTCGGGGAAGAAACCCTTACCATCCTTTCCGAACATCCTGAACGCCTGACCGAAGTGAAAGGCATCGGCAAAAAACGTGCCGCCATGATTGCCGAGAGTTTTCTGGAGCAGCAGAGCGCCCGCCGGGCCATCGTGTTTCTCCAGTCCTACGGGATCTCCCCGGCGCTCGCGGTCAAAATCAGCAAATTCTATGGGGATCGAACTCCGGAGATTGTCCGTGAAGATCCCTATCGCCTCTGCGACGATCTGGAGGGTGTCGGCTTCAAAACGGCGGACCGCATCGGTCTTTCCCTCGGCATCCCGCCGGAAAGTGACAGCCGGATCCGCTGCGCCATGAAATACATCCTGCGTGACGCAGCTTCCGCCTCCGGTCATGTATATCTGCCGGAAAAGGAACTGTGCGCATCCACCGCCTCCATGCTGCAGGTTTCGCCTGATTTGTGTCAGCAGGCGCTTCGTGCCCTGCTGGTTTCCGGTGCCCTGAAAGGTGAGATGGATGACGGAACGGAAAGCCGCCGGATTTACCTGCCTTTCTACTGGCGGGCGGAGCAGGAGGTGGCCCTGCGCCTCCGGGAACTGATGACTGCCATCCGGCCGGACAAATTTGCCGGCGCGCTCCGGGCAATTTCAGCCTTTGAAAAGGTACACGGCATCACCTTCTCCCAGACCCAGCGGCAGGCAATCCGCGGTGCTTTGGAAAACGGGGTCTTTGTCATCACCGGCGGTCCGGGCACCGGCAAAACCACAATCATTAACTGCATCCTGGAGCTTCTCTCTCCCGATAATCAGACCGTTCTGTGCGCGCCGACCGGCCGTGCCGCCAAACGGATGACCGAGGCAACCGGGACTGAGGCCCGTACGATTCACCGCCTGCTCGAATACGGCGGAGATGAGGGTGTTTTCTCCCGAAATGAGGACAATCCCATTGAGGCAGACTGTGTGATCGCTGATGAAACCTCCATGATTGATCTTCCGCTCATGCGCGCCCTGCTCCGGGCCATCGAGCCGGGCACCCGCCTGATCCTGGTCGGCGATGCAGATCAGCTGCCCAGCGTCGGTGCAGGCAACGTCCTCGGCGATATCCTGGAAAGCGGCGAAGTCCCCTCCATTCGTCTCACAGAGATCTACCGCCAGTCCGGGCAAAGCCGGATCGTTCTGAACGCCCATCTGATCAATTCCGGTCAGATGCCGGTCCTGAACGAAAAAGGAACCGACTTCTTCTTCGAGCGCAAGCCCTCCGCTGTTGATGCAGCCTCAAGCATCGCGGCGCTCGTCACGCGGCGCCTTCCCGCTTATCTCGGCTATCCGGAGGATCAGTTTGCTGCCCTTTCCGTGCGCAATATCCAGGTGCTGGCGCCTGCCCGTAAAGGCGAGTGCGGTGTCAACAGCCTCAACCTGCTCCTGCAGGAAGCGCTCAATCCTCCGGCGCCGGACAAGCCTCAGCTGACCTGGGGGGAAAGTATCTTCCGTTTAGGGGACAAGGTCATCCAGACGCGCAATGATTATAAAATATCCTGGCGCAAACTCGGCTTCACAGGGGAAGAAGGAGCAGGAATCTTTAACGGTGACGTCGGTTTTGTCACCGCCGTGGATCCGGAAAGCCATTCCCTTACGGTTCTTTTTGACGAAGAAAAAGAGGTCGTCTATGAGTCAGGCGACCTGGAATATCTGGAACAGGCTTACTGCCTGAGTGTTCATAAAGCCCAGGGCAGTGAGTTTCCGGTCATCGTGATGCCTGTGACCGGCGGTTCGCCGATGCTGCTGACCCGGAACCTGCTCTACACCGCCCTCACCCGCGCAAAGAATCTCGTGGTTCTCGTCGGCACAGAGGAAGTCATCCGCCGTATGGTTGCGAATGATCATGTTGTCCGCCGCTATACCACGCTTTCACAGCGTCTGATCGAAACCCGGGAGCTGGTCCGATGAGCACCTTTGAATCCTGGCTCTTCGGAAAGTTCGGACCGGCAGAACACGCGCTGGCTTCCTGGGTCCGGGATGCCGTCTGGCCCGAAACCGCGCTGTGCTGCGCCTGCGGCAGGATTACCGACGGGGAGGTCCTCTGTCCAGCCTGCCGTGAGGATCTTCAGGCGCAGGGCTATGTCTTTTCCTGGGATCAGGCTGAACCTGCCCCCGGTGTCATCGCCTGGGGTCTGCGGCCGCACGCGGGTATTCACCGCACCCTTGTACACAGGCTGAAATACGGCGCAGAAGCCCGGGCTGCGGAAGCGCTGGCATCCCTGGTCCTGCCGCTGCCGGAAACAATTGCCTTTTCACCGGATACCGTGGTGACCTGGGTGACCATGCCGGAATCCCGCTACCGCAGCCGGGCAATCGATCACGGCCGGCTGCTGGCGGAAGCCGTTGCCCGGCAGCTCTCCCTGCCCTGCCGTCAGCTCCTCGCGCGCCGCGACGATCACGCGAAAAGCCAGGTTTCGCTTTCCGGTACCGGTCGGAAGGCTAACCTGAAAGGGGTTTTTGAGCCGCTGGAAGAAATATCTTTCCCCGTTTTGCTGGTAGATGACGTGCGTACGACAGGCACCACTCTGGCCCGATGTGCCGAAGCGCTGCGGGACGGCGGCGCGCAGCAGGTCACCGCAATCACCGTGACCCGCGCGCATGATGGAAAATGATTGACACACAAGCCCTTCAGGCGGTAGAATAGCTTTTAGTCTGTGATGTGCGGCCGGTGTCGGCCGGCTCACGGAAAGTTGTGTTGGAGGGAAACCTGTGCTTGAATGTATCGTAACCAAGTTCGGCGGCAGCTCGCTGGCCAATGATGAGCAGTTCCGGAAGGTCCGGAGTATTCTGGAGCTGGAGCCTACCCGTCGCTATCTGGTCCCCAGCGCTCCCGGAAAGCGTTTTTCGGAAGACGATAAGGTAACCGATCTGCTCTATCTCTGTCACGCTCTTGCTTCGGAAGGAAAGTCCTTTCGGGATGAATTTATCAAGATCCGGGACCGTTATCTGTCCATTGCCCAGGGCCTGCATCTGAAAGTCGACATCGCCGCCTCTCTGGACGAGGTGGAGCAGGGGATCGCTTCCGGCAAAGGCCGGGACTGGTGCGCCAGCCGCGGGGAATACCTCTGCGCCCTGCTCATGGCGGACTATCTGGGCTGGCGTTTTGTGGATGCGGCCGATGGGATCGTGTTTCATGATGACGGCACGCTGAATGATGAAAAGACTCAGGAAAAGCTCTCCGCCGTCCTCAGTGACGGGAAACCTGCCGTGGTTCCCGGGTTCTACGGGGCAAAGGAAAACGGCGAAGTCTGCACTTTCTCCCGCGGCGGCAGTGATATTACCGGCGCCCTGGTCGCCCGCGCGGTCAATGCCGATGTGTATGAAAACTGGACCGATGTCTCCGGTTTCCTGATGGCGGATCCGCGGGTGATTGACAGCCCGGCCGAGATTTCCTCCATCACCTATAAAGAACTGCGGGAGCTGAGCCATATGGGCGCTTCCGTGCTTCATGAGGATGCGATGTTCCCGGTCCACAGGGCCGGCATCCCCACCAATATCCGCAATACCAACAAGCCCTATCACCCCGGCACCATGATCAGCAAGAACGCGCCGAACGAGATCTCCGTTCCCACCATCACCGGCATCGCCGGCCACAAGGGATACAGCGTGATCTCCGTGGAAAAGAACATGATGAACAGCGAGGTCGGTTTCGGTCGCAAGGTGCTCCAGGTGCTGGAAAAATACGGCGTCTCCTTCGAACATATGCCCACCGGGATCGACAGTATGTGCGTCGTAGTCCAGAGCGAGGCGTTCGAGCCTCACCGGGTGGAAATCCTCCGGGAGATCGAAGCCCTTGTGGAGAACAGCGGCAGCGTCTCCGTCAGCGATAATCTGTCCATTATCGCGACCGTCGGCCGCGGCATGGTGCATAACTGCGGCACCGCCGCCCGTCTGTTCAAAGCCATGAGCCGCGCGCGGATCAACGTGCGGATGATCGACCAGGGCTCCAGCGAACTGAGCATCATCGTCGGTGTCAACGACAGCGACTTCGAAGCCACCATCCACGCCATCTATCACGAATTTGTGGAGTAAGTGAAGGATATATTCCTTCAAGCAAATTGTGACCGAAGGGGTGTGGGGGCGATCGGAAAGCCCCCACGTAAAGAAATTTTATGAAAGTTCTTGTCACAGGTTATGCAGGCCAGCTCGGCTGGGACACGGTTCACCAGCTGGAAGCCCGCGGCGTCGAATGCCGCGGCGTCGATATTCAGGACTTCAGCCTCACCGACGCGCAGGCTGTCAAAAACTATGTCCTTGACTACCGGCCGGACGCCGTCGTTCACTGCGCCGCCTATACCAACGTGGATAAAGCGGAGTCCGAACCGGAAATCTGCGCCAATGTCAACGGCATGGGAACCCTGAACATGGTCCGGGCCGCGCTTAGCGTCGGGGCAAAGATGGTCTTCATCTCAACCGACTACGTTTTCCCCGGCACAGGCGATCAGCCGTACAAGGTGGACGATCCCTACGGTCCCCAGAATGTTTACGGCATGAGCAAGGTCCAGGGCGAGGACGCCGTCCGCTCCCTGATGACCCGTTTCTTCATTCTGCGCACCAGCTGGGTCTTCGGAAAGAACGGCCGCAATTTCGTCCGCACCATGCTGAGACTGGGCCGGGAGAAAAAGGAAATCCGCGTGGTGAACGACCAGATCGGCTCCCCCACCTATACGCAGGATCTTGCCCGCGTGATTTGTGATCTGCTGCCCACCGAGAAGTACGGCATCTATCATGTCCGCAACGAGGGCTTCATGTCCTGGTTCGACTTTGCCACCATGATTATGGAGAAAGCCGGCCTCCCCTGCCGGGTGCTGCCCGTCTCCTCCGCCGAATATCCCACGCCGGCCAGACGTCCCCTGAATTCCCGCCTGGACGGGTCCCGCCTCGCCGAAGCCGGCATTAAGCCCATGCCTTCCGTCGAGGACGCTCTCACCCGCTACCTCGATGAAATCAGAGATGAGATAAATCCGTAATTCCCAAAACACGTATTCCCCTTTCAGCACCTGAAACGCTGTAAGATGCCTCTTTGCCGGATCAGCCGTCTTTGGCTGATCCGTGTTTCGTTCACGGAACAGGGTTGGCGTGCTTTCTCAATATCCTGCCGTTTTGTTGACATTGAATGAAAGCCATAGTAAAATATATCGTCAGAGGACGTTTCCTCAAAATAAAATACCGGAGGGATTCAAATGAAAAAACTGTTGGCGTTTATTCTGGTTCTGTCCATGGTTTTTGCAGTGGCGGCAGTGTCCGCCGTCGCCGAGGAGAAAAAGGTTTACAACGTTGCCTACCTGGTGAACGGCAACCTGGGCGACAAGTCCTTCTTCGACTCTGCGCATTCCGGCATTGTCGAGCTGGTGAAAGCCGGCCGCATCAACTGCGAAACGATCGAGATGGGTGGCACGGATGAAGACAAGCCCCGCTGGCTGGCCACGCTGTATGATGTCTCCGCGTCCGGTGATTACGATATCATTATCTGCGGAACCTATCAGATGCCTGACTATCTGAAGGAAGTCGCCACCGCGTATCCGGATCAGAAATACATCATCTTTGATGACAACACCTATGTCGGCGATAACAGCAATGTGCTGAACCTGACCTACAGGCAGAACGATATGGGCTACCTGATCGGCGTCTTCGCAGCCTGCACCACCGTTGACACTTCCCTGGACAAGATCAATCCGGAACCGGTCGTCGGCTTTGTCGGCGGCGTTGACTCCCCGGTAATCAACGACTTCCTCCTGGGTTTCATCAAGGGTGCGCAGTCCGTCAATCCGGATATTAAGATCGACACCCGCTATACCAATGACTATGTGGACACCGCCATCGCCAAGGAGTACGGCCTGTCCATGATCAATGACAACAAGTGCGACATCGTCTGGGGCGTCGCCGGCAACGCGGGCAACGGCGCGGCGGAAGCTGCCCTGGAAACAGGCAAGGCCTGGTTCATCGGCGTTGACTCCGATCAGGAGCTGACCCTCAGTTCCGACCTGGCGGCCCTGACCCTGACCTCCGGCCTGAAGAACATCGGCAACTCCATCGTCTGGGTGTTTGATGAACTGGATGCCGGCAAGGAATACTGGGGCACGGAAGTCTGCCTCGGCATCGAGGAAGGCGGCGTCGGCATCGTTACAGACAAGAATTACAGCAAGTATGCTTCCGATGCGACCAAGGCGGCTGTCACCGCGGCCCAGGAAGACGTGCTGTCCGGCAAGGTGGTTGTCGAAACAGCCATCGGCCCGAACGCGACTGACGTGGTTGCCATTCGTGAAGCTGTCCGTCCGTAACACGCCGGAGTTCAGCTCAAAGGAGACAGGGGACGGTTCTCTGTCTCCTTTTCGCCATCATGATGAGGCCGGGAACCGTCCCCTGCCTCGCGGGAGGAGTCAGGCATGCCGGATGAAAAAAAACTCGCGGCAGAAGAGTATGTTGTTCGGATGAAAAAGATCACTAAGGTGTATTCGAACGGCGCCGCAGCAAACCGGGAAGTGGATTTTGACCTTCGAAAGGGTGAAATCCATGCCCTCATGGGAGAAAACGGTGCCGGAAAGAGCACCCTGATGAAAATGCTCTTCGGGCTCGAGCAGCCGACAAGCGGAACAATTGTTGTGAACGGGGAAACGCTGAAGCTGACCTCCCCTTCCGTGGCCATCGCCCATGGGATCGGCATGGTCCATCAGCATTTTATGCTGGTCCCGAGCCTTTCCGTGGCGGAAAACATGGTGCTCGGAATGGTTCCGCAGAAATCGGGCATGTTCATCGACCGGGCGAAGGCAATCGAGCTTACGAAGGAATACTCCGAACGGTTCAACCTCTTTGTGGAACCGGAAGCAAAAGTGATGGATATTCCCGTCGGCATGAAGCAGAAGGTGGAAATCCTGAAGGCGTTGGTCCGCGGCGCAAAGATCCTGATCATGGATGAACCCACGGCGGTGCTGACCTCCCAGGAAACCGCGGAGCTCTTCGTCGAGCTGAAGCACCTGAAAGCGCAGGGGTATACGATCGTCTTCATCTCCCATAAGCTGAATGAGATCATGGAAATCACCGACCGGCTGACCATTTTGCGCGGCGGCCGCAGCATGGGCGTTTACAACACCTGTGACGTGTCCAAGGAGGAAATCTCCCGCCTGATGGTCGGCCGCGACGTGGTACTGGAGGTGCAGAAGGGCAAGGCGGTTCCGGGCAGGCCCGTCCTGCGCGTACGGAACCTGGAATATGTGAACGACTGGAACAAGAAGATGCTGGATAAAATATCCTTCGATGTCCGGGAGGGAGAAATCCTCGGCATCGCCGGCGTGGAGGGAAACGGTCAGAAGGAGCTGATCGATATGCTCTTCAGCTTCAACACCCCGGATGCGGGGGAAGCGACGGTCAACGGCGTCAGCATCCTCGGCTGCCCGCAGGAGAAGATCCGCGCGCTCGGCATATCCCTTGTCCCGGAGGACAGGATGCTCAACGGGATTGCTGCCGGCGCGTCCATTGAGGAAAACGTGATCTCCGACCGCGCGGGCAAAAAGAAGTTCAACCGGGGGCCGCTCTTCAATATGAAAGCGATCCATGAGGAGGCGGACAGGCTCATCCGGGAATACGCGGTGCTCTGCAAATCCCGCAGCCAGCATATCGGCATGCTTTCCGGGGGAAATATCCAGAAGGTGGTTGTCGCCCGGGAGTTTTCCAGCAGCCCCGTCCTGATCCTCGCGGACCAGCCCACCCGGGGAATCGACGTGGGCGCTACCGAGTTCATCCGGAAGAAGCTGGTGGAACTTTCCCGGTCGGGCGTCGCGGTGTTGCTGGTTTCCGCGGACCTCAACGAGGTCATGGAGCTGTCCGACAGTCTGATCGTCATGCACGGCGGGCAGATTGCCGCGTATTTTGAGGACACCTCCGACCTGACGGATGATATCATGGGTGAATACATGCTCGGCCTGAAGCAGCAGAGCGCGGAAGAAATCGGGAGGGTTTGCCATGACTAGGAAAAGACAGCTTCGATTTACCGTCATCCGGAGCCTGGTAGCGATCCTGATCGCGCTTCTGGTTGCCACCGTACTGATTTTCATCAGTGCGGAAGGCAGGACCTTCATGGATAAGCTGCAGGCCACCGGGGAAGCCCTCAAGCAAATGCTTCTCGGGCCGATTTTCCGCTTCAGCAAAAATGCCGGCCTCAGCTTTGAGGCAAAGCGGCTGCTGGATATCTTTGCCGCCATGATCCCCATCATCTTTACCGGCCTTTCGGTTTGTGTGATGTTCTCCGCCAACCAGTTCAACCTGGGCGCCGAAGGCGGCATCATGCTGGGCGCCTTTGTCGCGGCCATGGTGGCGATCTACCTGCCGCTGCCGGCAGGTATCCATCCTCTGGTGGCTGTGCTGCTCTGCGGAACGGCTGTCTCCGTTGTCATGCTCATTCCGGCTTTGCTGAAAGCAAAGCTGAACGTGAGCGAGATGGTCTGTTCCCTGATGCTGAATTACATCATCATGTATGTCATCAAATTCCTGATGAATTCCTTCCTGGCGGACAAGAGCAAGGGCCAGATCCAGTCCCATCGTTTTCTGGAAAGCGCCAACATCCCGGCCATGGTGAACGATCCGCTCTTCATCGGCGCCAAGCTCACATGGGGCTTCCCGCTTGCACTCATTGCGGTTCTGCTGTGCGGGTTGTTTATGTATCGCTCCCGCTGGGGTTATTCGATCCGGATGATCGGAATCAATCAGGAATTCGCCCGTTATTCCGGCATGAATGTCGGGAAAACCATCGTGCTTTCCCAGCTGATCGGCGGCTTCCTTGCCGGCGCGGGCGGCGGCATCGAGATGCTCGGGCGCTACGAAACCTTTTCCTGGAACGCGCTTCCGGGGTACGGGTGGACCGGTATCACCATCGCGATCCTGGCGGGAAACAATCCGTACATGGTTCCCCTGGCGGCATTCTTTATGGCCTACCTGTCCAAGGGGTGCGACCTGATGGCTACCTATGCCAGGGTCCCGGCGCAGCTGATCAATATCATCCAGGGGGTCATTTTCCTGTTCTTCGCGGCGGACCGGTTCCTGTCGAAGTATCGCCAGAAGCTGGTCGTGAAATCCGCGGAAGAAGAGCTGGCCCGGGCGGGCGCGCTGAAGGAGGACTGAGATATGTTGGATTTTCTGGGTAAGCTGGCCACTCCGGAGTTTTTCTTCTCGATTATCCGCATCTCCGTTCCGATTATTTTCGCCACGCTGGCGGCCATCGTAGTTGAAAAAGCCGGTTTTGCCAACATCGGTCTGGAAGGCCTGATGATGTTCTCCGCCCTGTCCGGTTCCCTGGTCAGTTATTATGCCGGCAGCTGGTTCTGGGGCTTGCTGGCTGCGCTGGCCACGGGTGTTTTGATGTCGCTTGCGATGGGTTTCTTCGCCTTCAGGCTGAAGACGGATATTATCCTTGTCGGTATCGCGATAAACATGATGGGCTCCGGCGGAACGCTCTTCCTCTGCAAGGTCATCACCAACCTGACGGAGGGCAAGGCCATGGCATCCACCACAGGCCTGATCACCAGGGCGCTGTGCATCCCGAATATCGATATCCCGCTGATTGAAAAGATCCCTTTCCTGGGCGGGATCATTTCCGGCCATAATCTGCTGACCTACCTGGCCTTCCTCTTCTGCATCCTGACCTCAATCATGCTTTATAAAACGCCGCTCGGCCTGAACATCCGCGCCACCGGTGAAAATCCGAATGCCGCGTCCTCCGTCGGCGTTTCCGTCCTGAAAATCAAATATACCGCGATTGCGTTCTCCGGCCTGATGAGCGGCTTCGGCGGCGCCTTCATGTCGATGGCCTACGCCCAGGGCTGGTCCCAGGATATGGTCTCAGGCCGCGGCTTCATCGCGCTGGCCGCCCAGGCCATGGGCGGCGGGGAATGTCTGGGCGGCACGCTCTCTGCACTCGTCTTCGGCTTTGCGCAGGCCCTTGGCATCAAATTCTCCGCCATCGGCCTGGATTCCAATCTGGCCTCTCCCATCCCCTACGCGGTGACGATCATCGGCCTGGTGATCTTCGCGGTTGCCAGGAATAACCGGATGAAAAAGCGTCATACCCTTGCCGCGGTCTCCGAAGCAAAAGCAAAGAAATGAAATGCGATAAAGGAACGGCCCGAAATGCAGATGAATGATTTTCCGAAGATCCCCGTCATCCTGGACGGGGATCCCGGCCATGATGATGCCATCGCCTGGACCATTGCCCATGGCAGCGGGCGGTTCCGCATCCTTGCGGTCACCACGGCCGCCGGTAACCAGACCATT
>Ga0265301_10002182_pt1 | contig 23301 bp, 19 predicted proteins | sample AusTroGonzalo_MG_2_FD_193488 | JGI IMG/M metagenome (GOLD analysis project Ga0265301, IMG submission 193488) | Bovine rumen microbial communities from tropical cattle in Woodstock, Queensland, Australia - Gonzalo_04 | ecosystem: Host-associated > Mammals > Digestive system > Stomach > Rumen ... | reverse complement strand
ATCAGATACTCTCCTACTGAACAAAAGAGTTCGCTGAATTATATAGAGAATTTATGTTGTATCATTGGAGAAATTCAAGTAAGAAGGTAGTTAGAAGAGTTAATAATTGATTAAGCTGAACATATAAGAAGGTTACTAAGAAAGATATTAAGTGAGACTTCTCAATCATAGTAGTAGACCCAATATTAAAGTCTATTATGTATGAAGAGAAGAAAGGTGCATATATTGAACAGTACAACATGTTAGTAAATGACCCTACGACTCCTCCATTCTTATTAAACAACATCCAGAGAGCTATAGCATACTATAACAATCTAGATGAGAGTGAAATAGATAGTATAACTAAGATGAATCTGGAAGAGTATCTATGCAAACAGGATGCATTGTTATTAAATCAGAATGTATCTATCTATATACCAGTAAATGCTAATGTTCAGATGAGGCTATGGTATTATAATAGAGCTGAGGATACAGACGCTAAAAACAGAGCCATTCAAGCACTTCAGTACATGGTTAGTCAATGACTAGGTGCAGAAGAAATGAATATGGCACAGCAATCTAAAGTTACAGACTTTAAGATGGCATGAATGAAGAATGACCCATTAACTAATATAAATTATGGTACAGTAGACAATGTAGATTCATGAACATGATTTGACGCATGAAGTCATGCAAAGAGATGAGAGTCAATGAATGTTGGTGGAATGCAGAATATCGATGTATCGAATGGAATTGGTTAGTAGTCAGATTTATTATATAATATTATATTATGCCTGCAAAGAGAAAAATATCTATTAACAGGAAGAAGAAAGAACCTGTAAAAGAAGTAGAAGTAAAAGAGGTAACTTTAGAGGAGGCAATAGACGCTATTGTTGAGGAAGAAAACCCAGTTACTACGGCTATCGAAAGTAAAGTAACAAATGAACAACAAGTTATGTTTACTAGAAGTCAGCTTAAATGAGAAATTGTTGGGAATTGAACAAGAACAGTAGTACAACAGCCTAGATGAAGGATTAAGTTCGAAGCACAGCTTGCTGCAGTACCTCTATTCAAATTACCAGATGACATTAGAAGGTATTTAGTATCAAACTGATTACCAACTACTGTATGGCAATGGGATAAAGAGAAGTTAGAGAAACATAAAGTAGATATGAATATGGTAAATAAATTAAAAGAGTTTTTATCTAATATGTAATACAATGCGAAAGATTCTTAGGGACATGAATGATTTACTGAAAGAGGAACCTGAGAGAGAAGAAATCAAAATCTGAGAGATAGACAGAATAAAGAAGAAGAGATATAAGAAAGAAGTGTATAGACAGATGATACATAACTATCTTAGAAAATACCAGAAAGGAATCTGAATGTTATCTAAGGAAGACATCGCAATAATGACAGAATGAATGGATACGATTGATAGGACATTATTCATGGACCAAGTGAAGTATTGCTTGGAGACTACATGGGGAAAGCCAATCAAACGGATAATTCAGAATAATAAATCTATTTTATTTGAGAAAAAGTAACAAATGAAAGGTTATAGAAAAACTACTAGTGGTAAAATCGTATGAAGATACCCAGAAGAAGTTACTGGATTCATGCCATGACCTACATGATGGGTAAGCACTAAAAATGTTATGAAACACACACCATGAAAGAATCCTATGAGGAAATCAACTTCATGAAAAAATGCGTATAAAGCTTGGATACGTTAATTTATATCTATATTCTAACCTAAAAATGGCACTAGAGCAAGAAATTCAAGAACAAGAAGCAGCTATGGATAAAAAGAATGCTGCTACTAAAGAAGAGAATCAAAACTTCGATGATTTAACAGATGAAGAAATTGAGGCTGTTAAAGAATTAGAACAAATGCCTTGATGGGAAGTTCTAAAGAAATGTATGGAGAAGAGAATCAAGAAACAAGAAGAAGACATTGTTTCATTAGCTAAGAACAACTTCATGGACCCTAAAAAGATGGGATACACATGCTTTGAAGTATTAGGTGGATTCGTTCAATGAATGGGAGAAATGGAGAGATTAGTTAAAGTTATTACTGCTGACCCAGAAGAGATAAGGAAAGCTGTAGAAGCATTAAACAAGATGGACCAAGAAGCAGTAGAATGAAAAAAGAGAAAGTAAACTCTCAAATACTTTCGACCGAAGTTGCAAGTCGTTAAACTAATCAATTACAGACAAGTTGAAGTCTATAAATCAATTCGTGTTGGTACAATGGCACGACTTTACATTGTATTTATTATCAGATGACTGATATGGAATTAGACACTTGAATGGAAGAGCAGAAAAAATCTGGTTATGCTGCATTGAGAGAAAAGCATAATCAAGAAATGGCTGAACTTCAAGCTAAGTTAGATGAACAGATTGCAGGTAGAGCTGCAGACAAGAAACTTTACTTCGAGAATACTATGAAGAGTAAAGGTTATGAGTGAGACTTTAACGCCTTCGCTGATAAATACTCATCATTAAGTATTAACGACATGGTATCTTTGTATGAATGACAGAACTGAAAACCAGTAGCTGCCGTTCAAGCAGAAACGCCTAAGCAAGAAGAATCTATATGAGCTAAGAGTGTCATCGAATGAGCTAATCCAACTACTGAGGTTGGGGGAAAGAAAATGAGTGAGATGAACTCTGAAGAGCTAATCAAACGAGCTAAAACTCAATCTTGGTATCATTGATAATGTTGGACTAGCTAAATATTTATTTAGCTTATAACATTTATTTATTATGGCATTTGACAGATTCGATATTGCAACTGAAAACGCTGCTAATATCATGAAAACAGGAAACATTAATAACGAAGGAAACGTTAATGATTTCTTAACTTACTTACTTCAAAAATCATTCCTAGAGAATGGAGAACCATCTACAGTATTCATGAGATTCGGTACTAAAGCTTCTCATCAAGGATACAAATCAATCACTTGGCCTAGATTAGGAGTTATGAAAACTACTCTAGCACAAGCTGCTTTAACTGAAGGAGTTACTCCAGATGGACACACTAATGTAGTTAAAACTGTAACTGCAGTACCTGTTCAATTAGGAGACTACTCTATCATCTCAGATGTATTGGATGTTGAAACATTACTTCCTATCATCGCTGCACAAGGTAGAGAACTAGCTAACAACGCAGGAAGACTTATCGATGAATTCATTCAAGATACTTTGGCTTCTGAAGAAGTTGGTGCAATGTACGCAGGAACAGCTACACAAAGAAGTGAATTAACTGCTGCTGACGTTATGGACTTAGACTTAGTTCTTAAAGCTTGTACTTACCTTGCTTCACAAGGACAAACTGGAGAAAGATTCAAGATTATTATGCACCCTAATGTATTCTTAGATTATGCTAAATCATCTTCTACTAATACTTGGTTGAATAAATTAATCTACGAAGACTTCAAAGGAATCAAAGATGGATTTGTTACTGCATGAGTAAACTATGACATCTACATTTCTGCTAACGTAAAACCATTTACAGTAGATTCAGACCCTGATTTCCAAGTTTACCCTTCTTATGCATTCAGAGATGGTGCATACGGAGTTGGTACTCTTCAAAATCTTCAAACTTTCTACAAACCATTTGGTGCTGCAGGAACTGAAGACCCATTAAATCAGAGAGCTACAGTAGGATGGAAATGTATGTATGGATGTGCTGTTCTAAACGACTTGTTCATCGTAAGACTTGAAACAAGAGCAGGAACAGACTACCAGTGGCAAGAATCTCTAGTTACTGACTAGTTTGATTATACTTTAAGGGTTGGCAACAGCTAACCCTTAACCATAATCAGATTTATATTATTAATTAACTGTAGATGGCAACTATCAGAAATATGTATAATAACTGGTGTTTAGAAGAGTTAAGATGAGCGAGTCAAGTAAATGAGGATGTACGATTGGCATGGTATAAGAAATGACTACTTATGTTTCAGAAGATGATATTAGAATATGTATCATGAATGCAGAATACTTCTTCTATTGTCCAGAATATAACTAAAGATGTAGCTAATTATAGTTTACCATTATGAGAGGTTTGAAAGCCAGATTTTTATAGTATTATTCAGTTAAGAGTAGCATATGACTTAGATAAGAACTGAAATCCAATCTATAGAATATGTAAACAAATAAATCTGACTGATTATAATATTAAGCCTACAAATAATACTTACGATGATAACGACAATCTAGTTTCTCAATGATGAAGACAGTGAATGGGGTCTCCAGTCACATGGAATAGAATTTCTAAGATGAATCCTAGATTCGTATTTGTAGATAAAGACCATATTAAGATATTTCCTACTCCTACAAAGAATGTAGAGAATGGGTTGTTCTTAAACTATAACTACATACAGGATACAGATGATATTACTATGAGTACTACAATAGAGAGTCTGAATTTGCCTCGATATTTCTTAGACGCTATAGATGATTATATCACATTTAGACTCTATCAAGCAGAGAATCCAGAACAAGCACAATGGTACTATCAACAATTCGAACAGACATTACATGATAATATATATGGACTCAATAAGGATAAGAGACCAGTTGAAGAAGATTTTGCAAATACAACATTCTTTAGTCATTATTAATAAATAGATGGCAGTTTGAGAAGCAAAGAAACAAGTAACAGCAGCAAAATGATGAAATAAAATCTCACAAGTTAGTTGGACTGATTGAGTTACGCAAGATATGTACTACTGACTAGACCATAGTTTTCAATATAGTTCAAATATAAACACAGATGATGAATTGCATGGTATTAAACTATCTAATAGAGCAGATTATCTACAATGATATTTCAATAAATGTCAGTTAATAAGCTTATGAGAACATTGAGTAATGGCGTTACCTATAGATACTAGAACAGCATGAGATGAAGTATTATTAAAAAGATTCCAATATAACTGACATTACGACTCTAACTGAAATGAATTGCCAGATTGACCTAGTTCTACAAGTTGAACTAAATGGACTATGTTAAATCAAAGTGCATGAAGTACATATAGTTATAAATATGATACAGTACGATGAGTAGTGTTCCAAGACAAGCTATGGTTTGCTAGTAATAGAGTAGATACAACATCAAATCCAAATATAAATTACTGATATATAGCTAGTGTGCCATGTGCATTAGAGACTGCAGCACAGGCTGACGACCAAATGACATATCTGCCATACGACCACAACGATTATACAGATGAATCTATTGAGGACGCTAATGATACTACATGACTATTCATGCAATGAAGTATTACAGCGGTTCTTAACTACAATAATACAAGACTAGTAGTTGCTGCGTGACAAGATATATGGGTATATTATCCAGAATTAGACGATTGAGATAAGCATGGTACTCAATATTACTGACAGACATGATGGAAAAGAGTACTTCATTATGAAGCATGAGTTACAGTAGTAGCTCTGACTTGTACTTTTGAATATTTGAAAGTACGAGCAGTAGATGAATGATGGAATACTAAAGTATATTACTATCAAGGTAATAATAATCTAAGAAGTACATTTGTATATAATTTAGTAGATTTAACATGAGTGAGAGTATTACATGTATATTCTATTAATTGAGTAGACTATTACACATCTAGTATAGACTGAAGTGACTGACTTATAGACTTAAACAAAATGGTGTGAGCTACTCCAGTGAAATTATTCACTCAAAGAGCAGGTCTAAACGTATATGATACGAATTATAAGGCACCTTATTTTGTATGACCGACATCTATCTCATGAGACTATAATAACTGATGAATTTACATCGCAGACGCTTATGGTGTCTTTAAATTCAATTATAATCCACAGGGATATGATAAATGATATATGAAGTGGCAATTAAGAGATACGATAACTAGTGGTAAGCAGGTCTACTGAATGTGTATAAATAAATGATTCTTATATGTATCAGATTCAGACTGATGTCGAGCTATGAGATTATATGACACATGAGTAGATTGATACCAAGAGAAATGAGTTCTGATTTCTAGACAGTTTGAATGAAGAGAATGAGGAACTATCACTAAGATGTTAGATGAGATAAGAATGAACTTCGAGCTTAACCCATTGGTATCTAAAAACTGATGGATAGATGTATATGTAAGTCCTAATAACCTATGGAAATCTACATCCGTCTTTACTACTGCTAATAACTGGTTTAAGGTTATGCATATAGACCAAGAAAGCGGTAAGACTAGGACGGAGAAGTCTAACTTATTTAATGATTTATGAAAGGATTCAGAATCAGCTTTCAAGTTTGATTGGCAGACGATAACATATGCTATAGTAATAAATAGATGAAAGGCAACTAATTGATATGAAGAGAGAAGCACACCAATAGTAAGACAGATTGATATTAAATATCATTGCAAAGATAAGATTAATAATGTTTACGATATTAATTAATAACTAATGGAACGATTACAGGATGAATGATTATATTGATATAGAGCTACTCCAGTTGGGTATCCTATTTCTGATAATAATAGACCTGCAACGTACGACCAATTTATTTCTCTAAGAGATACGTTAATATATTCTAATAAGTATTACGGTAGTAGTGCATGAAGAAGTCTGATTATATGAACCAAGTTAGATTGAACACCAACAAATACAATAGAGATATGGGAACCGAATATAATGCATATGAGCGTAGAGCCTAGTTGAAGTACTAATCGATGACAAAGTAAATGAGAGTACGTTACTCCATGATGACATACGTGATATATAGCATGTGACATAGTAAAGAAATGAAGATATAGATTGCAACATAAGGAACAGTTTAACAATATTAGTTCTGACATTACTAGAATACATAGTTATATCCTGCAACATAAATCAGATTGAACTACTGTAGATAGAGCTGTATTTGACTGGGAATGGAATACGTGATGAGAGATATTAAGGATGACGGCGTTTGGATATATAGAATGTGACTTAGATAAATGAGATTGGTTAGAGTTAAAAGTAGAGGACCAGAGCTGAAATGATATAACATCAGAGATGGCGAATAATTCTAATCGACGAATGGTAGAATATATAGATTTAGCTTATAATATTTAATTAAATGGCAAGTAAAAAAGACCAACCTATGCTAGACCCTATAGCATACAGAGAAGATTACCCAGAAGAGAACATTGTATGAACTCAGAATGCGAATCTAAATTATAGTATGTATGGAGATGACAGTAATCCAGAACATCAGTCTACATTAGGATGATTAGCTTCTAAGAACGAATGAGAATGAGTGAATACATCTAATATAGAATACAATCCAGACATTACTACATCAGATTTAGACGCTTATAAATACTGAGAAGCTGCTAGACAGCAGAACGCACAAGAAGCATGATATATAGCTAGAAGAAACGATAATATTGCTTCAGCTTTATATAATGAATGAAAACTATCTAAGGAAGAGATAGCATATTATTTATCTAGTCAGCCAGATTGGAATAACTCTACAGAGATGGATAGAGCTAATACAATAGAATCTATCTATAAGAGAATGTGAGAAATGAAGCCACAAGAAAATAAATCTGAAGAAGCACCAGAGATGAATCTAGATAAAGATACTAGTACTACTATTTATGGTAAGTCTACTGCAGATACATGAAAAGCTACTAAGTGAATAAAGACTAATGAGGATGTAAATAGTCCATTTAATCTTATGGACGCTAGTAGAAGTGCAAATTTTAAAGCTATCAATTCTATGGACTCATCATCTATAGCAGCTAGTGTGCGGACATGAGAAATCCCATATTGAGAGCAGGCTTATAGAGACATGCAGATATTCAATCCTGTTAAATATCAAGAAGTACAAGATATATTAAAGCAATTACAATGACAAGACGTTATAGACTCTATAACTAATGGTACGTATGATTATGAAACAGCTGCTGAAAAGAATAATAAGGCAGATTCTGTTACTAATTATGCAATCAATAATTCTTCTCTAAGCGTTAGTGCTACTCAGCTTTTAAAATCTATTGATAGTATACTACAATCTAACAAATGAGCTAGTAATGCAGAAGAGACTATGGATAATATAGCAGCTGATATGTATACTTTAAAACAAAGAATGTTATGATTAAGGAAAGAAGCCAATAACATATTTAAGTGAGATGTACCAGATTATATAGTAAATGCTTATATTAATAATAGAAGCCAAGAGATTCAAAATCAGCTTTCTATATTAGAATGAAGATATAATGCAGCTTATGATAGATATAAAACAGAACTATCTCATGCAGAACGAGAAGCAGAATATGATTTAAAGAAAGACGCTAATGAGCTAGAATGGTATAAAGCTATTAATTCTAGCAAAACAACTACTACTAATGACAAATCAAATTATACAGTAGCTGAGAGAAACAACAATCCTACTAATATGACAGTAGATTGGATGAAACGAGCATGAGCAGAATTATGAGTAGATTATGAAGTCGGTACAGATTCGTTTATAAACTCTAACTGAAATAGACAGTATTATGCTAAACTTATTTGAGACCCATTAGATACTACAATCAAAGTGCTAAATAAAGCTATAGCAGCAGGTAAAAACCCATTTAATACTACTTCATGGAGTTATATGGATAGATTGTGAATGACTGTAGATAGATGGAATAATATGAGCGATGAAGAGAGGAAAAAGTACATTACTGATGTGTGGTTACCAAATGAATGATGAGATATTAATAATATGGCATATTATATAGATAATCCATGAATAGAATACCAATCAAATACTAAATGATATTGATATAAATGATGGGAGTTCTGATTTGACCCTGCATTAGAATGAGCGTTTAAGCAATATCTTAAAACTTGAAAGCTATGAGCTAGTAGTAAATGATACCAAGATATATTAAATACATACAAGATAACAGAACAAGAATTCTGAACAATGTATAGGAACTGGACACAATACAATCAGAATCAATGAAATCAAGCATGAATAGATGTTCTTGAAGATATGGCTGCATTATGGCTGAGGTTAGAAGACGCTTGAAGAATCGAAGATAGCTGAGAATTTGATATTAACTGGTCTGTATGATATGACCCATTATGAATGGAAATTCTTTCATGACCTATCAATGCTTCTTTAGATAAATTAATAGCTGAATTAAAACTACAGAAAATGGTAACAGCTAGGAATAATAATGTAAGTTTCTGACAGGTTACTGAGGCTGAATGGAAGATGATATGAGACGCTGCTACTATTCTTAAACAGGCTACATGATTGTGAAGTACTGATAAAGATTTTACAGACGCTTATAAAGACTTATTGAACGCAGTATGGAAAGCTACATTCCATGAAGATTATTCTGATGAACAATGGCAACAATTTGTAAAAGACAAAAAAGAATGAAGAACTAACGTAAATGTTGCGATACTTACGAATAATACTTCATGAGTTAAAACAGATAAGAAAGATTCTGATGACGCAATATCTGATACATTCAATTGATTCTCTACATGAGATGTTGCTCAGAATCCTACATGAATGCCATCTATGAAAGATATATAATAATTTTACTTACATAATAATCCGCAAATGTGAGAAGAAAATCAAAATATAACTCAGAACGTAGAAAATGCTGTATGAGTTAATGAACAGATGTCTCCAATAAGAATGCTAGCGAACTCAATGAACGAACGCAAAGCACAGATTAGGAATAGCGTTAATAATACATCTACGCAAGAAAACCAATCACAATTGGAGAGTATGTTTGAAAAATCTCTTACTTCTGATAATCAAGAGTTATGCCAATCTTATGACAGAGAATGTAGGAAATGAGAGTTCGCATTCTATCTTAAAGAGAAAGGTAAGGAGAGATGATATAATACTGAATGAATAGCAAACGATGATTTACTAGATTCATACATCTGGAACACAAAAAATCCTCAACTTACTTATAATATAATGAAAGATTATATTCTACATCCAGAAGAGACTGACATTACTCCATATCTTATTAGATTATGATGGGTTGAGCCTACGCAAGAAGAGGAAGCTAAATGATTCTTTGAGAAACTATGGGACAATGTTAAATGGTCTTTTGATAAATCATGACAATGAATAAGAACAATCTGGAATAACTCTAATATGTATGATTGAAAATGAACTATATGAGCTATCCAAGATTATGCTTATAATACTTATGGTTCTAATCTTACTGATGAAGACTGGAGAAATGTAGATAGAGATATTAGAATTAATCCATCATTACTAGATAAATATACTAGTTCTAAAGAATGATTAAAAGATACTATCATGTGATGAACGGTTAATCTAATGAATACTAATCCATTCTGATTGCTAACTAATATATGATTCTCTACTCTATGAGCTACTCCATATGTAGAAGACGCAATCTGACTTATATGAGCATGAAGTGAAAAAGTGTGATTCTATGCTAATAAACTTCCATGACTTAAACAATATAGAGATTCGCTAGCAGATGAAGAAAGCCAGAGAGAACGAGACCAGTTTATATGACAAGAGATAATATGATTATTACTCAGATTCATGTTTAGGAAGAAGCAGAATAGTGCTAAAGACTTCGTAAAAGACATAGAGAATAACCAATGAGATATAATTAAGGCGTTCGAAGAGCTAAAACAGAGAAAAGAACTTGAAAAGCAGAATAAACAGGCTCTAGAAAGAGAAAAGAACGCTGCCGCAGAGCAAGAGAGACAAGTTAAATCTCAAAGAGTACTTGCTGACTTTGCATGAACTCTATTAGAGCCAAAAGACAGGTCTTTAAAGCCAGATTTATCTAATTGAATTATTAATCTTCCAGACAGAGTTCTAAACTGATGAACTAAGACATTTGAATGACTAGTAAATGAAGTTAGAGATACTCAATGATGAATAATCGATATACAGAATTCTATATTAAAGCAAATAAAGAATAAAAAGACTGGTCCATCAAATGACACATATACTACAAAGAATTGAGCTACTATCAATCCAGTTATGGACGCTATAGACTTATTGAGAAAGCTATATGCATGACAACCAGATAATTTAGCTAAGTTAGATAAGTATGAGACAAAATATAGAAATTGAGAGATAACTGAATTAGATAAGAAGAATTTAGCCAGAGAAATATCTATAAACTCAAACTCATTTGATAGCAATTTCCATTTGAAGAATAATACTAGTCAGAAATCAGTAGAGAGTGTTAGAGACTGATTACAGGATTCTATTAAAAGTACTCATCCATTCATTGATAAGTTCATGACTGTGACTGACACAATATATAGTAATCTAGCTAAAGTAAAGAAGTTTGCTAACGAAAAGGCTGATAAAATCTCTAGTGAGAGGGATAAACAAAAAATACCTTCTACTAAAAGGAAGATAATGGGTTCAGTATGAAATGTAGTAGATACTGTATTAAGCAAATGAAAGAATATATATAATAATGCAATATCTGACGCTAGAGAACCATATAAGCCTACTACTCTAGAAAAAGACCTACCTACTATATTAAAGGCTTTCTATGAAGAAAAGAAGAACATACCATGAGAATGATTTAATGTGTCAGCGTTTATAGAGCTACTAGATGAATGGAATTACAATCCAGAGAAATATAAGTACTCTACAGACACTAAGAGCTTCTTAGAAGATATAATTGAATCATCAGACATAGAAAATACCAAAACTGATTCTTTGATGGATAAACTTCCTAAACTACAAGATTTACTATATGCTATATGAGCAAATGAAGCTGATGTAAGTGCTATTGAAAAGGCATTTAATGTAGAAGAGAGACCTGTTATATGATGACTAAATAAAGAAGGTAAGATATACGACTTACAAGGTAATGATATAACAGATTCTAAGATATGAAAATCAAAGAGTACATCTCCTAAGTGAAAGTGAAAATAGGTTGACTTTTAACTAGAAAAATGTAATATACTAATATGTTTATTTCCTAACCTTTATAAACATGAAAAAAGCATTATTACAGTTGTTATATTGTATTATAGCACCATATCTTATATTATATATAGATATACAGTCTTTATGCTCTAGACGTAAAGAGATATTCACTAATGTACGTGATTGATTAATATCTGTTATATCTATGATATTATGAGTGCTTGCATGATTAATATTGTTGATACTAGAGTTATTACCTATAGCTGCGTTGTTGGCTATATTCCTATAGCGGTCAATTACAAGATAAATAAGAAAGGCACCTGCAAATCGGTGTCTTTTTTAAATTTCAATATTGCACCCCACAGGCGTATAGTACCATCAGATTTATATTCTATCTTAACCTATGGAAGTAAAGAGTATTTATTTAGACTTACAGAAAGCTGAACTTAATAAGAAAGGAAAGAAATCTGTCTGGAAACTAGAGAGTGAAGCATTCAAAGAACCACTAGAATTAAAGATAGGATATGATGACGAAGATTTAAAGTTAGCATATAGAGAGATAGCTAACATTAAAGAGGCATTAGAAAGATGTGACAGAAGGCTGACTAAACTCTGATATGACTGGACTAGAGTAGAAGAGATGAGAGAAGAGTTCACAAACAAGATAAATAACAAACAAGACCAGATTAGTGAATTAAGAGAAAAGATTAAAAAGCAGGATGAAGAAATAAGTCAGCTTTATAAGGTTATTGCTGACGCTAAGACGATGATAGAAACACAGAGTGGAACAATTCTAAGCATGAGTGATTCTATAAGAAATCTACAAAAAAAGCTATCGAAACAACCTATGGTTTACAGCGATAAAACATTCATATCTTGACATGAGAGTGTTGGATTATCTATGATAGAAGTTCCTAGTGGAGAATATCTAGTTATATCTAAATACATGCTATGCGATAAGAATGAGTTTGTTGAGAACTTGGACGACATAGTATTTAGTAAAATCACAGTAAACGATAATTGCTATATACCGTACTATCAACTATATTGATGAACAGATTTAGATAAGCCTTGTGCTACTGTATATTGGGATTTAGTACTTATACCATGTTAGGATGTATGTATATGTGAGTAGTGAGTGAAACATCATTCTAAGGAGTAATAAAAAGCTGACTGGATTCCAGAATAAGTATAGAGAATACGATACAAGGTATAGCATAACTGATAATCTAATCTATGAAGATAATCAGATTAAAAGATATGAGAACTCTAGACAGTATGAGAATGATATAAACAAGTTTCATCTAGAAAGAGAGCTAGATGAGACAAAGAGAAAAAATGCTGAATTACTTCAGATAGCAAATACAAAAGTAAAAAAAGAAATGGAACTCGAGGTTAAATGACAAGAACCAGACGAGTATCAAAGGAAACTTTATTTATTAAAGAACATGAAATGATAGCAACATTTGTAATGGATTGAACATGGATAGAGCTACCAATCGACCTATGAATAGAAAGACAGAAGCTATTAGACAGAATAGATACTAATGATAAAGTAGTAGATTGATTCTGAGCTATGTTTGATTCTCTATGTATAACTGCAGATGAGGATAATGCATGAAGTATCCTAGTGTCAGATTATACAGACCAGAATCAAGTGAATGATGGAACTAGAGCAGACTTCATAGAGTTGAATCCTAGTTGAGAGCTACACTTACCACGAAATAGACAAGTATCTGCTTTAAACAGACCATTGGTTATGTGACAAGCATGAGATGTAATTAAAGTAGTGGCTAGGTAGTCAGATTTATTTATTATTTATTTAAACTATGCAATTAAAAAGATTATGGGACATCACTAATAAGAAAATGGTGTTCGTAAAATGACCTACATGACATGAATGTCAACTTTGGGTAGACGAAGGAACTGATAAGATGTATTATTACGACATGGCACAATGGTTAGAATATACACAGAGTGCTTTAAACGACGGTAAAACATATTGACCTACTTGGAAAGTCGTAGATTGAGATGATGATATGTGAGTATACGATACTAATAATCCTACAGACCTATTTACTTGGGAAAGTGGAGATGAAGTATCATATGTGTTTAAAGATTGGGATGGTACAGTACTTAAACAAGGTAAAGTTAAAGAAGGTACTAAACCTACAGCACCTGCTGACCCTACAAGAGCTGCTACGGCTCAATACACTTATACATTTGCATGATGGAATCCAGAAGTAGCAAAGATTACTAAGAAAACTGTTTATACAGCTACATATACAGCTACAGTTAATAACTATACTGTAACTATAGCAGTAGACCCTGTAGCATGAGGAAGCGTATCATCTAATTCAGTAACAGTTCCTTATGGAACTGCTATTAGTGCAGAAGATAATGTATTAACTATAGGAGAAACAGAGATTACAGCTACAGCTGAGACTGGATATGGATTCTCTAGTTGGGGAACATTACCTGCTACAGTAACTGAGACATTAACTATTACTGCTACGTTTCAAGTTGAATGATATACTGTAACATTCACACCACGAGATGAAACAAATAACCAAGAATGAGGTTGAACCATAAGTCCAACTACAGCACAAGCACCTATAGGTACACTACTATATTTAAATGGTAGTGATAATATTAATGCAGAAATTCGGTCAGGGGACCCTGATTTAGACCCAGACGCACAATTATTAATGTCTATAACGCCTACTGCAAATACAGGATATCATAATGATGGTTGGTATTATTATAATGAATCCACACAAGAGTGGGAATGTGAATACTCTGTATTCCTCCCAATAACGGGGAATATGCAAGTTAGATGTTATTTCATTCAAAACCAATAATGCTAATCAGAATAATGGCTTGTAAAGAGAGAGAAGATAATGTCGAGAAAATGTTATCTTCTCTCCCAAAGGAGACAGAAGTAGTATGGGATATAGACCATAATCCATGTCACACTCTCCAGAGAGTAGTAGATTCGGATGAATCAATGCTAGTAATGGAAGATGATATAGAGCTATGTAAGAACTTCTATGAGAAAGCAATGGCTGAAATAGAACAAAGACCATATTCATTTATTATGTTCTATTTAAGCAATAAATCAGAAGAACCAGAAATAGAAAATAAAAAAAATAGCAAACCTTATAACAGACCATTTGTATCTACACAGGCATACTATATCCCTGCAGGTATAGGGAAAAGACTATCTAAATTCCTAGAAACTAATGAAAAAGCTAATAATCATAGATGGTCCAGATGAATAAATGAATTCTTAATGCAAGAGAAGATAGAAAGGTATTGGACCTGTCCAAGTCTAGTACAGCATATTGCTAAAGAGTCACTAAATGAACCACATATGCCATTTAAGATGATAATGCACCAATCTGGGACATATAGATACGAATAATTTAATTCAATAAACTAAGTAATAATGACTGTAAGAGCAGTAGAATGAAAGAAACCTTATACATGAGGTACTGCAATAGAGATTACAGAGGATAAGAAAATTAATCTCTTGTTGAGGGAGGCAAACAATCTCCTTCAACTAACAGGGAACAATGAATTATTCTGTGACCTTCAGTTAGATGATGAAATAAGACCTACTGATGTATTTCCTGTAGGAGTAACTACTTGAAGGATTATAGAAGACAATGGTTGGGACTGGACTTGAACTATTCTATGTGCAAAAACTACCTCATGAGATAATATAAAACTAGTCTACACGGATGGATGAGAAATCTATGTAGATAACTGAACATGAACATTTACTCAGTTATATACTAAAACTGAAGTAGATGACTTATTAGCATATAAACAGGATAAATTAATAGCATGAAATAATATCCATATCGATTCAGATGGCAAGACTATAAGTGCGGTAGTACCTACTATGACTAGATTCCTAAGTCTTTGGGATTGTAGTACATGATTAGCAGATAGTACACCATCTACGTTGCCATATGAATATACAACATGAGATTACTTTATAGTATCTGTTGTTGATAATACTACTAACTATAGACCAGAATGAACTGAATATACATGAGTAGCTAGTACTACTATAGAAACAGATAATGTAGATGAATGATACGTATATTTATATGATTGAAGCCGTTGGTTACTACAAGTATCTACATGAGTAGATTTTTCTGCTATTACATGAGACCCATATGATAATATTAACTTATCAAATGCATTAAATGCTAAAGCTAATACTTCAGATGTATTGGCTAAGAATAATACTACATCATATACACCTAGTGCAGATTACAATCCTGCTACTAAAAAATATGTAGATGATAAAACTACATTTAGTCCCTTCCCTAATACGTTTAATACGTCTGGAACTACAGCACAATTCTTAACTAGTATAGAAAACCTTAACCTACCTGTAGGAAGTGCATACTTATGACAAGTAAGTCTGAGCGATATGCCTACATGAGTATCAGTTCAAGGAGATGTAGAAGTCTACATTTATCCTCAGAATGTAATTTATGCAGTAATGAGAAGTGTAGAGGTACCTCCATATATTTGGGTAGTAGATTCTTATTCTAATTCATATAACAATAGATGATGGACTGCAGAATCTAACTTGTATACATGAAGTTCAGCACCTACATCATCAGCCGTAGAATGAATGCTATGGTATGATACAGTAAATGATGAACTTAAAGTGTATGATTGAACTCAATGGAATTCTATCTGATGATGAGGATGAGCAGCGGCATGGGGACAAATAACATGAACATTATCAGACCAAACAGATTTACAGAATGCTTTAGACGCTAAGCAAGACTTATTACAAGCATGAAACTGAATCTCAATTACTAGTGCTAATAGAACTAGAAGCAATCCTACTCCTACATTATCTATTTCAGTAGATACACAAGTAGTTGCTACACAGACAGAGGTAGCTAACAAACAGGATTGATTAACAGAGAGTACTAATATAGATATATTTGATGACCCTGTATACGAGAGAGTATTGTGTCAAGATACTATGGGACCATGTCCTGCATGATTCCATATACCTTTAAAATCTGAGGCCGATAGCTTAAGAAGCAAATGAATCACATTACATGCTTGGACTAGTAATGATACCGTAAGCTTCGCTACATATATGAAGATTCCTAAAGCATGATATCTATATAGTACTGGGACGGCTTTCTACGACAAAGATTCATCTTCAAGAATGCGATGTGCTAATCAATATAGTAGTAGTAGTGGTTATTTTTGGGGGTCTAGTAATTTTGACTCTACAAGCAATCAATATATTAACAAATGTTGTTGATTGACAATACGTCCATTTAAAGACACGCCAGTAGAGCCAGATTCAACTTGGGTTACATTATTCGATGGTTCATCTACAGAGCAATGAGCGTGAATATTCTGGAGTCAAGAACTATGACTTATATCTATAAGAGCCACATTAGAATATTGATGGATTACAATAGCAGATAAAAACTTATGAGCTACTGAAGTATTTAATCGATGAGATACATTGACAGAAGCTAACTGTTGACATTACTACCAACGATGAAATAACCATCCATTCTCATGGACTACATTACCTACTAATATAAGCACTACAAGAGTAGACGCTAGTGTATACGGACCATGAAACTATTACAATTCATCTACATTCATTAATCAATCATTTAACTCATGGGACGACCCAGTAAATAGTAATCTCCGATGATGAGTATCTCAATGAACCACATATGAAGAGGTTCCTACATGAGAGACAATCCTTAAAATCAAATCAGTACCTATGATATCTAGTTCCGCACCAATATGAGTATCTCAATGAGCTTATTGGTATGACACAACTAATGCAGTACTAAAGATATACGACTGAACTGCATGGCAGACTGCATGAGAAGTTAAAAGTGTAAACTGAAGTACTTGAGTCGTAGTTATTAATGATACTAAAATATCTTCAACTGCACCTAGTAATCCTACAGAGTGAATGCTATGGTATGATACGACCAATGATGTATTGAAATCTTATGATGGTACTAACTGGAATGCGATTTGATGAAGCTCATATACTGCAGGTACATGAATAGATATAACTAGTAACACAATTAGTGTCGATTCTAATACTGTTGCAATGCAATCAGATATATCAGTAGTCAGTTGAGACGCATGAGTTACTTATATAATTAAAAAATCAAGCACTCCTCCTGCAGCTTGAACTCCAAGTAATGTTTTAACTTTTGTAGGTTAGTACAATGGATATTTATATGGGAGACACATTAGTAACAAATATATATGATTGAGGACCAGATTACTCGGCCATACAATGACCGTGTAATTCTGGTTTTCATATTCCTTCAACAGCAGAACGAACAGCAGTTCTGAATGTAGTATGAACATCATGAGATGATTATTTCACATACTTACATATACCAAAATGTTGATATAGAGATAGAAAAACTGCAAACATAATCACAACATACTGATTCAGTAGATATTGGACGTATGATATGTCAGCAAAAGATAAGGCTAATTGTTGGGGAATAGAATCTACTAGTGTAGCACAGATGTATGCAGACGATAAACCTGCTAACTGATATCCTATAAGAGCATTCAAAGACGCACCTGTAGCACCAGATAGTAGTTGGACAGAGACAATAAGTGGTAAAGTATGGTATAATTCTACACTCTGACTTATATCAATTAAGAACTGAAGTGAATGGATTACTATGCAAGATAAAAACGTATGAGCTACAGTGGTGTATAATAATGGAGATACAGTAAGTGATAGCAATACAGGAAGTTTCTTCCAATTCTGAAATTATTACTGATTTCCATATTCTGGAACTCTAAGTACATATACAACATTACAGGACACTACAGGATACGGATGGCAGAATCCATACTCAGATAGCCACTTTGTTAAGATTAATTCAAATAACTGGTTCAGTAATACTAATAATAATATATGGTGATGAGTAACAGGAGTAGTACAAAAACAAATACAGGAAGTATATGAATGAGATACTAAGATACGACCTGCTAATTACTACTACTATGATTTTAGAAATAAAAGTACGGCTATAGTGCAAGCCGACTGATGGCAGGCTACTGGTACTTCAACCGTATACCGATGAGCTAACTGATTTGATAGCAACGCTGATGGCTTTTTCTTTGGATTGCCTGTAAGTGAACCTAGTGCTACTAGAGTAAGAATTACTTGACACTTCTGGATATATGGTACGGTTTGAACTTGGTCTGGTGCAGGAAAAATTTGAGTAAACTCAGGTCCTAACTTTAATAGCGACAATTGATGTTGAGTATATTTCTGAATGTTAACGTCGTCATCTCATAGAATGAGATGGTTTGGATGAGGTAGTTCATCTGTTGCAAGTTCAACACTATGGGCGACTTCGTGAGAGAGCTATGAGATAGTGCTAGAACTAAATAAAACAACAAATACTAGACATTGTACAATAGTTAACGAAGCCAATCCTAGCACATATCTTATAGATATATCTACCACATTAGTAAATGTAAATTGGAACTATATAGTAGTGACTGCGTGAGTGAACGGTTCTCCTACAGGTACGTTCAAAGATATTAAAATAGAATATGATTATTAATTTTACCATATAACTATATTAAAATGTCGGATTTAATAGAGCTAATAAAACTATTTTACAAGAGCAGAAAAATAGAGGCAAATATTTACGAGGAAGATATAACCTTTATAAAAGAGAATGTGATAGAGAGATGAAAACAGCTATTACAATGGCTTATAGATAATAAGCATATAGAGGAGATAAAATCAGAGAAGAAAAGCTGACCTGATTTGAACGACTATATAAAATATATAGCTGAGACCGAAGACCCTATAAAAACTTTATCTGATTTAATTAAATAGATATGGCAACAAGAATTAAAGACTGATTCATACCATACACATGATGAGATGGTATTGAAATCACTAATAACCATGTCATTAATGTTCTATTAAGAGAAGCAAATAATCTGATTCATGTGAATGAAAACAGGGAATTGTATGTAGACCTACAGCTTCCAGATTGAATAGAGCCAGATGACGACTTCCCTGTATGAGTTACTACAGGGAGAATTTTAGAAGAAGATTGATGGCAACAAAGTTGATTGATTCTTAACTGGAAGACAACTAGTTGAGACTACGCCAGACTTATCTATGCTAATGATTGAAACTTATATGTAGACCTATGAGACTGACAATGGATTCTATTATGAAGCAGTTCTCATCTGAGCTGTAATACTAGAACGTTTGACCTAGATAGTACAGACAATCTAACAGCAGGACAAACTATATTAGATTGGTACCTAGAAGGGAATATGCCATTAATCAAATATACTCCTGCAAGTATACTGGCTACAGACCCATGTTTATATGTATTCAGTCATGAGACTACAGAAAGTGTAAATCAATTAATATTCCGTCAATTACCATTTAGTGTAAAACGATGAAATAATGGATACTCTACATTAATGGATAATGAGATAACTATTACTTGGGATTGAGTAGATACTGTAACTGGAATTGATAGTTCTACTAATACTACTCTATTAAAAGTATTAGAAATCTGAAAGTCTTATTCTACGGCTTTCATTCCTACACAGGATTGAGACCCTACTTCTAAGAAATATGTAGATGATGAGTTAGCAAAGAAACAAGATATACTAACTCCATGAACTAGAATAACTATTACAGTAGACCCTAATACATGAAACACAATCATTGCTGCTGACGTAAGTTGAGTTATGACTTATAAATGAAACTTATCTACTGTGTCAGACTTATCTAATATTCAGAATCCTAGTGTATGAGACTGCTACTATATAGAAGGTAGCCATACATTATATGCTTGGGATTGAAGTCAATGGAATGATATATGAGGTACAGGGATAGACTTAACTAACTACTTTAATAAGCAGACAGATACTACAGATAATATTGCTCAATGAAGTACTAACCTATTCGTTACTTCACAAGAGAAGACTACATGGAATAATAAACAAGACGCATTAACTGCATGAAATAACATTACTATAGACCAAAATAATGTAATATCTGCTGCATGATATACTGAATGAGATTGAATCGATATAAATAGTAATAATGTAGTTAGCAATACTAAACCATTCGACCCAGAAAACGCAGGTACTATGTGACAAGTTCTTAGAAAGACAAATACATGATATAAATGGGTAGATAGTGTTTCATGATGAGTAGATAGCGTAAACTGACGTACTGGGGATGTGATTGTAAAAGAATTCGAGCCAGATAATACAGGTTCTACATGACAAGTGCTTAAAAAGACACAGCATTGATATGAGTGGCAGAACGAATCATGATGAGGTGGATGAGGATGACATACATATTCAGCATGAGAGTGAATAGATATTACGAATTATGTAATAACTAACACTTCAAAGACTCAGTTATTCACTATTAATTCCAGTACAAATCCTACTCCTAACCTATCAATAGTGCAAGACGCTATAGATTGGTATAACGAATGAAATTTGCCTATTATAAAGGCATATAAATCTGACCGATGAGAAGCACCTCAATCATGATACAGATTCTTCTTGCCAGATGTAATTACTAATCACAGCAATCCGCAGACGTGAGATACATGGCAAGTACTTCCATTCTATGCTATATATAATGAGAATGATTATCATATTGATAATGTGAATTGATATACTGCATTAGAGATTCCTATGGTAGATGTTAAGATTGTGGATTGAGATGTAGATACCGCCACTATTACGGCTTTCACATCTATGTGGTCTAATTTCTTATCTACTAGCCATAATTATTCTACAGCATATACTCCATTATATAACTGAAGTCCTGCTACTAAGAAATACGTAGACGACCATGATACAGTAATAAGTGGAGATAATTGAGTTACGTATACTATAAAAGTATCTAACTCTGACCCTGCTTCATGAACAGCAAGTAATATAATAACATTTGTTTTATAAATCAGATTTATAACTATGTGATTATCTATATGAAATACTACACCTAGTAAAGTCTTTGTAGGTGGTATACCATATTCAAAGGTATTTGTAGGAGATGTTAAGGTACGACCTTCATCTCCAGTACCACCTGTATATGAAACTGAATCTATAGTAGTTAATATTGCAGCGGACAATTATTGAAATCTATATATACCTGCCTCTACGTCGGCTTATACTGGTACTAGAAATTATAATCGAAATGTATCTGTAGACTGATGAACTGCAACACAAGTATCTGGTACTACAACCGCAATGAGTAAATTCTTAACAATAGCTACATGATTAACTGCTTGAAGTATACATACAGTAAAGATAACTCCAGTATCAGAATCGTACTGACGAGCAAGAGCTTTCTGTTATTGATATAATAATTCGGCTAGTGTCTATCTAAGGGAAATATTATATGATTGAAGCTATAAATGATATGCCTCTTCTTCAGCTGTCACATGAAATTTCTTTAGATGTCAGCAATACTATTGATGTACTAACCTAACTACTATACCAGATGAGGTAATGGCAGATACTGTAACGTTTATATGAGAAGATTTTAGACTTGAACAATACTATGGATGTACTTCGTTGACTAGAGCATGAGTAGAATCTATGCCTAATTCTGTAACTACTATTAAGACAGAATTTAGATATTCTCAATATGAATGATGTACTTCTCTTATAACATGAGCTACAGAAGTAATGCCATCTGGAACGGTAGATATCAGCGATAGCTTTAGAGCGTGTCAGTATAAATGATGTACTTCATTAACATCATGTCCTAATGAAGCGATGTCTCCATGAACATTAAATATAGATTTATTCAGAGCAAGCCAATATGAGTGATGTACTTCATTAATAACTCCTGCAGTAGAATACTTACCGCAATGAATTAGGATTTCAGTTTCTTCGTACAATGGTTGATTCAGAGGAAGCCAATATAAATGATGTACTTCGTTGATTAGCTCAGCTAATGAAGTATTTAACGTTACTCAACGTTGAGGTATAGAAATTATTAGCTTCAGAGGGTCTCAATATGAATGATGTACTTCGCTAGTATCTCCATGAAGCGAAGCATTCTCAATAACTAATACAAGCTGAGGTTGCCGTGTATCATATTTTAGAGTGTTCCAGTATAAATGATGTACTTCTCTTAGCTATACACCTTCAGAGATAAATGGAAACTTCAGTGAATATGAATGGTTTAGAGAAGGACAGTATCAGTGATGTACTGCACTAACTACAGTTAGTATGACTGCATGAGCTTCCAATTCTAGTAATAGAAGAGCTTCACAATTTTATAATGCATGAAATACTACAAATCCTATGGTTATTAC